>Ga0105049_10000528_pt1 | contig 42179 bp, 39 predicted proteins | sample MAT06_FD_78087 | JGI IMG/M metagenome (GOLD analysis project Ga0105049, IMG submission 78087) | Freshwater microbial communities from Lake Fryxell liftoff mats and glacier meltwater in Antarctica - MAT-06 | ecosystem: Environmental > Aquatic > Freshwater > Ice > Liftoff microbial mat | place...
ATTGGTTGGAATACTTATCGCGGCGGTCTGGCAGCTATTGATGTTGTAAGCTGCTATAATTAAGCGTTTCCACAGTTGAAACCAAGTACAGGCTTTGAGCATTTCAACCGCAGACTAACATCTGTCAAGATAAAATTGATGGGGTGAATAGTTACTTAGGCTATAGCAATCTTAGAGGTTGTTTGAAAAGTGTCTCGCTGTGACTTTAGGCGTTTTTAGATCTCCCCTAACCCCCCTTAAAAAGGGGGGAACCGGAATCAAAGTCCCCCAATTTATCGGGGGATTTAGAGGGATCTAAAACTTTTGATACTAACAAGAGGACTTTTCAAACATCCTCTTAAATCATTTGTGAAATCTTCTCTTTCTCCACTTCTCTACGAGACGCTGCGCGTAGCTTGCTTCTTTGCAGGAGTACGCGCCCTTTGCGGTTCGTTAAACAAAGTAATTTTCACAACTCAGATAGGATTGCTATAGTAGTTTGCCAAAGGAACGAATGCGGGGTAAGGGAGAAAGGTGTTTTATCCCTTACATTCCGCAGGTTGGCGAGATCGCTTTCATAAATTTCCTGAGTTTCAGCCCATATAGGTTGAGCGATGCGTAGATTGGGCTGCGCCAACGTCAGAATAGTTGAGAACACTGTCAATAAGCTACAAAAAACATAAATTGGTAGTAAATGCTCATATCAGTTATCCAACAAAGGTTTGAGGCTATAACCTACCATAAATATCTGAGAACGAAACTAAATCTGCGGAATGTCGGTTGAACTTAAAACTGTCCTGAGTATTGGTAGATGAACACTGTTATGAAGTATAAACTCAGTCTTTCACAAAGTTTAATGACTCTTTTAGCTACTGCTACAGTTTTGCTTGTAGGCCCCACTAATAGTGCTTTTGCGATACCTGAAGCCTGTAATGGGAGTTTGGGAATACAAGCTTTAGGTAATTGGCCTGGTTCCACAAGTATGACAGCCTTAGATGGCAGGCTGTATATTACCCAAGGTCAGGGATTATGGCGTGTTAACCCCTGTGATGGGAGTTCGATAAGACTAGGAGCAGGGGATTGGACTGGTTCCACAAGTATGGCTGCCTTAAATGGCTGGCTGTATATTATCCAAGGTGGGGTATTATGGCGTGCTAACCCCGATGATGCGAGTTGGATCAATCTAGGAGGGGGTTGGGGTGGTTCCACAACTATGACAGCCTTAAATGGCTGGCTGTATATTACCCAAGGTCAGGGATTATGGCGTGTTAACCCCAGTAATGGGAGTTCGACAAGAATATAGGTTACAAAACCTCTGGCTTAACTCCCAATACGGTTCGGATACATCCGTGAAAGGTTAAGATAAAGCGCCTTTTGTCAATCAGTTAAAATACTCAAGATAGTATTAATAAAAATGATAAAGTCTTTGATAGCTTTATCCTTTCCCCTTTAACATTTCACCAGCCCAAACCCAGCAATTTTTTGACAATTCAGGTCATGTGGAAAAGCCCACGAAAAACCTAACCCCCTAACCCCCTTCCCGACGCGGGAAGGGGGAAAATTCAAAGTCTCTCTCCTTGTAGGAGAGAGACTTAGAGAGAGGTTTCCAGATAACCTGAAAAGTCAGAGCAATTTTAAGTTGACAAACTACTCAGAGCGATCGCATCTTATCCCATTTCACTCAATGACAAATCGCCCAGCCGTAAATATTTGTTGTGCCGTTAGTTGCAAGTTGTGAAAGATTGAAGAAATAAGTTGCTCGTTGTTTTGAAACAACTGTTTTTGATACTCATCCTCTATTAGGGTACAAATTGTCACCGTTGGCTGTTTAGGTTTGCCAATATATTCTCTGCCACCAATACCCAGATAATCAACAATCCAATATTCAGGAACTCCTAACAGGGCATAATCTTCAACCTTACGGGCGTAATCGTTCTGCCAGTTTGTACTCACAACTTCCGCAATCACTTTGATTGAGTTTCCTGATGTAATTACAGGTTGTTGTTGCCATAATGGTTCATTAATTAATTGAGTTTGGTCTAACACAATCACATCGGGACGAAAAGCTGTTTCTGTTCCTAATAGTTTAATTAAACAGCGATGGGGGATAAAGTAACTTAGATCCTGACGATCAATTTCTACATTCAGTTTTCGCCCAATCAAGGCAGATACTTGCTCGTGTGGCCCGGTTGGTTCCATCTCAATTAATTCACCATCAATTAGTTCATAGCGATCGCACTCACCGTAATGGCTAATAAATTCATCAACGGTTAGAATTATTGAGGCTGATTGAACCATTGCGATTATTCCTCATGATACATTTATTGACGCTTTGCCGCTTTGCCGCTTTTAAGATACATTTTATAGCGATGAATTATGCTCAATATAAGAGCGGAGAGCGGAGTTAATTAGAGATTGGTAGCCTTTTCCTTTGCTTTTAAACCAATCCAAAATATCTTGATCTAGTTGAATCAATGTGGCTTCTTGGCTAACAGGTTTTACCATTTTGGCCGTTTCCCAGAATTGCCGATCTAATTCAGGAATATCTGAAGTATCAATCGCTGTATCAGGGATATTTTGGAGGTCTTTAAGTCGATTGGGCGAGATACTCATAGTAGGTTCTCCTTTCTTTGGGGGTGGCTTTTCGGGCAGAGATTAATCGAATTTTGTCGTTTCTGTCTGTATGCGCGACGGTAATAATTACAACGCCTTGGATTGAGCCAATACTAGTTTCTCGAATTTCTTCATAGTCGTACCGTTCATCAATTGAGGTAAAAACAACACCGTCAAATATTTCTGTAGCTTCTTCAAAACTAATGCCATGTTTCTGGATATTTTGTTGGTTTTTATTTTTGTCCCATTCAAATTTCATTCAACTATACATAATCAATATAGAATCAAGTGTAATAAATAAGATAAAGGCGTGAGGAAAAAACTCACACCTTTTTATTTAAACTTTTTTCCCACCGCCTGCTAAGAGTTCTAGAATGACTCCATTTGTCCAGCCGAAACCAACTTCGTTAGAACTATATCCAAAGGAGATTTCGTCAGAAACGTTGGCAGAACAGCGTTCAACATCATATTTCTCAACTAGGGTATTGTGACGCTCGAATTCTTTAATTACCATAGCCAAGAATTTGTTGGCAATGCGATCGCCTTCTGTATGATACCCATAACGGTGAAGTCCCTGGACGGCAATGAACGTCAATGGTGCCCAACCAAAGGGAGCATCCCACTGGTTTCCGGTGATATGAGTACTGGTAAGAATTCCGCCTGGGGCTTCAAACAAAGAGAGGTTTTCCACGACGCGCTGGGCTTGGGCTTGAGAAGAAATTCCTAGCCATAGGGGATAAAATGTGGTAGCAAATTCGTAGCGGCGGCGTTCTCCACTCTGGAAGTGGTAATCAAGATATAGTCCCTGTTCTTCATCCCAGAGACACTCATCGATGCGAACGCGGCGGATATCTGCACGATCGCGCCATTGCTGTTCCAGTTCTTTGTTCCCCAAAATAGCGTTAATTTGGGCTAAGTCTTGTTCTACCTGATACAGCAAACTGTTGAGGCACACAGGAGCGTAGTGGAGGATATCAGCACTGAAGGGGCCAAATCGGTTAGTGATATCAAAACCGGACTCGCGCATGGTGCGATCGCCCCTGTAAAATAGGTGGGTCAGTTGGTTATTTTCGCGATCGTAGTAAAGATTAACGTCGTAATCGTCAACCTCAAAGGTTTGGTAATATTCCTTGACGCGATCATAGTGGCTTTTTCCCTCCTCATCTCGCTCGGAAAACAAAACTTCTGGCGCGGGGCCTTCCCCAAAGGCATAAAATCTGGATAAGCCGGTTGCGGGATTCAAATGGGGCGGTACTACCCAGTAATAGTAAAATTGTTCTAACAGGGGGACGGTTGATCTCAACCACTCTTCATCCTGGGTGTGCTGGAATAGTGCCAAAACCATCATGCTGAGGACTGGAGGCTGCGATCGCGACAGCATATAAGTCCGGTTGGAATTGAGGATAGTGCCGTAATGCTTCACCTGGTACAACAATTGGTCAACTTGGCTTTGCGCTAGATCCCATTCTTCATCGTGCAAAAGCCCCAGTAATATAAAGTAGCTGTCCCAGCCATACATTTCGTTAAATCGACCACCTGGTACTACATAAGGGCCTGGTAGATATAGTAAGCCATGCTCTTTAATCGCTTCCGCTTCAGTTGGCAAAGTGCGAATTTGCAGTCGTTGCATATCCTTGGAAGATAGCGATCGCTCTAAGATAGCCTGAATGTTGGGACAATCTTCTGAGGGGGAAATGTAGACGATCCAAGGAGTATCGGTTTTGTGGTCTAGTTTGGTATCTTTGGCAGATTGTAATAAGTGTTCGTGCGATCGCGTTAAGGTTTTCCAGGTTTTTTTGATATGGAGGCGCACGGTGTCTATCTGCGTGGTGGTGAGTGTTGGGGTGATCATAATTTAGAATTTTTTTAACGCAAAGGGACGCAAAGGGAATCGCAGAGGTACGCAGAGGTTTTAGGGGGTTTTCTCTGCGTGGGGTAGATTTATGTTTTTATTGGGCACTACTAATTAATAGGGCGACTGGGAAATGGGCGAGGGCTGATCCGATGGATAGGGTTTGGGTGGTTTGTAAGGGTTGTTGAGTGAGGACGTTTTTCCAGGTGGGGGAAGTTCCAGGGGGGAGTTGCAGGTGCGTATCTTGCCATACTGATAAGCCGTTGGGGTTTTCTCCTGGCTGGATGAGGTTTGTTAAAAAGCGAGGCGCGATCGCGATCGCTGTTTGATTGCCTTCTTGTCGCGCAAAGGCGATTATGTGATTGGCGTGGGTTCCCTGAACTTCTAAGGGGAGATAATCGCCGTCCTGGAATAATGAGACATAGTTTGTTCTGGCTTGGAGTAATTGAGCCGTTAAAAACAGTTTGATTCTGCCGTCGGTTTTATCACTCAGCAATTCTTGAATTAAACCCAGAATGTCGGTTTTCACCTGTTCGCGGATGGCGCTTAAGTAGGTGCGTCGCTGTTCAAAATCCACGGGACGACGGTTGTCTGGATCGACTAGGCTTAGTTCCCAAAGTTCTGTTCCTTGGTATACATCGGGTACGCCGGGAGCGGTAATCTTCAGTAGAGTTTGGGAAAGGGAATTGAAGATACCATACTCTGCAATTCTCCCTTGAAAGGGACGAAAGGCTTCTAGAAATTCCCCGGAGAGGGAAGGGTTGAGTACTTTTTCAATGAAGGAGGTACAAGCTTGTTCATACTCGCTATCAGGTCGCAACCATGCTGTATGGACTTTCGCTTCTCGAATTGCCTTAATTATATAGTCCTTCACCCGTTCCACAAAGGATGCATGTTCGTGTTCTGCAAAGGGAAATGCCCCTACTAAGGTTTGATAGAGAAAATACTCGTCGTTGCGATCGGGCATAGCGAAGCCGTGGCGATGGCTACGATGTCCTCGATTCATGGCACTCCAGGTATTTACCTGCTGATCCCATTCATCGGGGATTTCTGAGAGGATATTCAATCTGGCCCGCACATCTTCGCCGCGTTTGGTGTCGTGTGTGGCTGTGGTGTTCATTGTGTGAGGCCAGGTTTCTTGGTGCTGTTTGTTAAAGGCATGAAATTTGGCTAAGTCGATGCCAAAATGACCAGGATTTCCCCCGACTTCATTCAGCGACAGCAACCGATTGTAAACATATAATGTGGTGTCTTCTACGCCTTTTGCCATTAACGGGCCACTGTATTGCTGCATCCGTAAGACAAAATATATCCACTGTTCGCGTTCTGTTTGAGTCAGAGAATTATCAAACTCTAGCAGCATTAACTTTTCAATAAAGGTCAGTTCGTTCTGCAACAGGGGCGCTTGTTCTTTGGCTTGGCGAATTACTTCTTGAATGGTAGCGCGATCGCTATCCCCAATCCCATCGGGTGTAATGTACGTGCGGTAAATCGGGAAGAGTGTCAAAACTTCGGCGATCGCTCTTTTTAATCCATTCAGTGTAAAATCATTGCCATAGCGATATTTGCTGGAAACGTTCTTTAACAAAAGGGCCAGATTGTCGATATCACCTGCTAAATTCTTTTCCAATATCAGGTGTTTTTTATCCTTTACCACCGATGCATAGTCTACTCTGGAACTGATAAAGTTTTGGTAAATTTTATCGAATGATAATTCATTTTCAACTTGACAAAATACACCATTTACATAGTTGAGAAAGTCATATCCAGATGTTCCTTCAATTGCCCAATCTTTTGGCAATTCTTCGGTGATTTCTAAAATCTTCTCGACGGTGATATAAATATCTCCCATCTTTTCCCGCAGCCTTTCGAGATACTGGATTGGGTTATAAAGTCCATCAATATGGTCAATCCGTAAACCAGTGAATATTCCTTCTTCAACCAGCTTCTGAATTAGGCTGTGGGTATTATTAAAAACCCGCACTTCTTCAACTTTCACGGAAATCAATTCATTGACAGTAAAGAAACGACGGTAATTCATTTCCTCCGCGCCAACTTTCCAAAAGGCGAGGCGGTAAAACTGGTCATTCAGTAATTCATCTAGGAGGTTAAAGCTTTCTGAATTACCGGGTTCTCCGTTGAAAGTTTGGATATTTTCGTCAATGAACTCGCGGATGGCATCGTTTGTGGTGTAGAGTTCCCAAACCAATCCTTTAATAAATGCGATTTGGTCTTGTCGCTGTTTTCCCGCAACCTCTGAGGGCACATTTTTGAGAATGTAGAGAATCCCCAATAGTTTAATAAAATCGGGATGATTGCGTCCCAGTGTGCGGGTGAGTTTACCCAGATTAGAAGTGATAAATTTTGTGTAAGATTCTAACCGGAGTGGCAGTTTCAAGCTGTAATAGTTGACGGTTAAACCGTTTTGTTCGTATTGCAGTTGAATGTGTCCGTTTTCCAGGGATGCACCATAGAAATCTCCCAGCAACGGCGCGAGAATTCGCTCTTGGCGATCGCCAAAGGGAGCATTCCAAGAAAGATCGAAGTAGTCGGTATAGCTGGAATCTGGGCCGTGTTCCAATACGTCCATCAAGTAATCGTTTTCGCTGCTATAGGCCATGTGGTTTGGCACAATATCTTGTAACCAGCCCATACCAAGGGATTGAATTTCACTAACTAATGCATCAAAGGATTCATTAGTTCCGAGTTCTGGGTTAAGTTGAGTGGCATCTACTATATCGTAGCCGTGCGTACTCCCGGAGCGTGCTTTGAAAATGGGGGAGGCGTATAAATCGGAAATACCTAAATCTGCTAGATAAGCTGCGATCGCTTTGGCATTGTCAAAGCCAAACTGAGGTGTAAACTGAATTCGATAAGTTGCGGTAGGAATTCGCATGAGTTTCTTTTAATGAGAGATTGGGGAGTAGGTAGTCAGGGGGAAGAGGGTTATATCATGTCCGCTTGATTGCTGATTAAACTTGAAGAACCCCACCCCGCCAAAGCTGTGCTTTGTCTCCCCTCCCCGCTTGCGGGGAGGGGTTGGGGGTGGGGTTCTTTCTTTATAGGTAATTTGGCGGACATGATATTACTTGGGGGAATTTGAACCTTTGAGCTTGAACGTTGAGCCTTTTTACTCGAACGTTGAACCTTTGAGCTTGAACGTTGAGCCTTTTTACTCGAACGTTGAACCTTTGAGCTTGAACGTTGAGCCTTTTTACTTGAACGTTGAGCCTTTTTACTTGAACGTTGAGCCTTTTTACTCGAACGTTGAGCCTTTTTACTCGGACGTTGAGCCTTTTTGCTCGAACGTTGAACCTTTTTGCTCGAACGTTGAACCTTTTAGCTTGAAACGTGAGGTTATAAGGCTGAAACGTTAAGTTCTAACTCTCCCCCTCATGCTTTTTCAAAGAGTACTAAACTAGTAGGTTGCAATTTCACTTCTTGGCCTACAGACAGATGTTCAGGAACTTCAGAACCATGCCCAGACCATGAGGTATCAGCAGAGTCTAACAATTTATTAGCATTATGCTCAAACGGCAGAGTCACTGTCACGGGAGACGAATTGAAATTCATCACAAATATTAGTTCACTTGATTCGCACCAACGACGCACGATAACTAACTGCTTCTCTTCATCGCTAGTCGCTTTGATGGAGTTGCGATCTTGATTCAAAAGGGCTGGATGCGTCTTGCGGAAATTAATTAACTGACGATACCAATCCCACAAAACTTTGTGTTTACCGTTATTACGTAATTCCCAATTGAGTTTAGACTTTAGGAAAGTTTCTGCCGATTCGGGATCTGGGGGATCATTTGCGAAGTGAAATGCTTCAAACTCTTGTTTGCGTCCGGCTCGAACTGCTTGAATTAAATCTGGATCGGAGTGACTAACAAAATAAATGAAGGGTGCTGTTTCGCCGTATTCTTCTCCCATGAACAACAGGGGTAAATTGGGCGACAGCAGCACAGCCCCAGCAGCTAACTTTAATCCCTCAAAAGAGATTCGCTGGCTGAGGCGTTCTCCTTTCATTTGATTGCCGATTTGATCGTGATTCTGAATACAGACCGTAAATTGTGATAAAGAGCGATCGCGGCAAGATACGCCATGATATCGTTTACGGTGTGGTGCATACTTCCAATCGTAGACAAAAGTATCTTCATAAGCTTTTGCCAACTGAGCAACTTGCCCAAAATCTTGATAATATCCTTGGCGATCGCCTGTCAACAGTGCGTGTAATGAATGATGAAAATCATCACTCCACTGGGCATCAAGACCATATCCACCCAATTCTACTGGACGAATTATTTGTGGATTATTCAAGTCACTTTCGGCAATTAGATGGCGTTTCCATTTTTGCCCTTGTTGTGAAAAATGATGAACTGCTTCCGCTAGTTCCCACAGAAAATGCTTCGCCCCCAAGTCGTAAATTGCTTGAACGGCATCCAGCCGCAATGCATCTATGTGGAACTCGCGCAACCAGTAAAGCGCATTTTCAATAAAATAATTTCGCACACCCTGACTATGGGCATCGTCGAAATTCAGCGCTTCGCCCCAAGGCGTTTTATAGGTTTTAGTAAAGTAGGGTGCGAACTGACTCATATAGTTGCCTTCTGGCCCAAAGTGGTTATACACCACATCCAGCACTACGGCAATTCCGTGTTGGTGGCAAGCATTTACCAGTTGTTTCAGTTCGGCTGGGCTACCGTAGGAATTTTGCACAGCATAAGGGTAAACGCCATCATAACCCCAGTTGCGGTATGCAAGAGTTGCTTCAATATGGCTATCTCCCGGAAACTGGGAGATGGGCATAATTTCAATGGCGTTAATTCCCAGTTCTCTCAAATCCGGTAAGCGGGAAATAATAGCGGTGAAAGTTCCTTCAGGCGTGAATGTCCCAACGTGAAGTTCATAGAAAATCATCGACTCCACAGGAATCCCAGCCCACCCTTCATCAGTCCACTCAAAGTGTTGATCGACAATTTGCGACGGCCCATGCACCCCTTCCGGTTGATACTGCGAGGCGGGATCGGCAAAAGCATCTTGCCCATTTAAGACATACCGATAAAGCGTACCCGGATATACATCGTTGACTTTCGTGTGCCAGTATCCCTCAGACTGAGGCTTGAGGGGAATTAACTGCTGTTCTGGCGTCAAAATTTGTACAGTGACACCATCTAATAGCGGAGACCAAACTGTAAATTCGCACTCTCCGTTACCCAAGTAGTTAGCACCTATTCTCACGCAGTATCCTCCCATCAGTTCCAGTTTGTTGTGCCGAATTGTGGCGCGATGGCGTACCCGCCCGCTAAGAGAGCGATCGCAAATGTCATAGATTGCACAATATTTACAAACACGCCAGATAGCATAATGCTTGGTCTACCGGGCTTTTAGCTAGCACCTGGAGGCGGATTTTTGACCAGAACAAATTCAGTCTAATGACAAATGTGGGAGAAATGACGGAGAAAAAACGGTGCATTCGTAGGCTAGCACGGCTATTCACCCCTACGGCTTGCAGCTACCATCTACACAGTATGCCGATTGATATGTATTAGAACGTTTACCAAATATAGTGTAGCGATTATCGCGGATTTGTTCGTAAAAGCGATCGCCTGCCCATTTCATCCCCGGTAAGGCTCGATAAGCGTCTACAAAAATACTTCCTGCTGGCAATAATCGCCCAATTTCTTCAGCTGCATTACTACCTTGCCAACGTCTCTGAGGTTCATTGCCATCAATTAAAATCATCCCCTGTTCACAGTCTTGGGCTGTAATTCCCCACTGTAAAAGTGTTTGCTCATCTTGCATAGGACTGTAGCGAAACAGCTTTCCTTGGTCTAAGGTTTCTAGCGATCGCACTAGGGTAACGCAGAGATTACAATTCCCATCGTAGATTACGTAGTAATTCATAAAAATAACTGAGTTGTCAGATGTGTATAAATACAACTTTGGTATTCTAGCTTAGAAAACCGTGGCGATCGCTCTTGCCTCGGTAAAGCAGGGCTAAATAATGCGATTAACCTCAGCCAAAACAAAATTTCATTTGTTAAATATGCATAATGTTGTCGAGTTTAAGCTGAATAAAAAGTTTTAGATAATTATTGCGTTAATCCAGCTACCATCTCAACTAATAAAGTGGTCGTCGGTCGCATTAGCAATGCAAGCGATCGCATTAACAACACAGTCATCGGTTTTGTTTAGACTTACCCAGATTGCCATTTTTATTTAAATGATCAAACAATCTAGAACTTATTCATTGACAAAAAATACCAAATATGAATAGGTTTAAAAACCACATCTTTCGTAAGGGCACAGCATTGCTGTGTCCCTACAGCATGGTCTAGTTACGAGCAGAGGATAATTAAGAAAAAGCTGAAACAACTTACTTTTTTAATGCACATCACGATGCATTTGTACAGTGCCTAAGCCGGACAATCATAGTTTCCAAATAAGGACTATAAAATAGTTGCATAGCAAATTGCTCTCATCACAAAAAAACTACTTAACCTTCATTATTCTATTATTATTCCTTAATAGAAAAAACATTGTATATTTATATTTTTTTACTAGATAGTCTTTTATCATACACATATCAACACAAGAAAATACTGAATACTTGCGACACGTAAGTATATCTTTAATTTTCAGTCGTTGTAATTCAAAACACCAATTACCTCATAAACAAGTATGGCTAATATCACTGGAACCCCTCTAAACGATGTTCTTAACGGTACACTTGAGAACGATATAATCCTTGCATTAAATGGAGATGACTTAATTTTTGCTAGTGCTGGTAACGACACTATTAATGGTGGGGATGGACAAGACACTGTAGATTACAGACTCAGTGGTGGTGTCACAGTATTACCAACAGGTACAGTTAAAAAAAGTAGTGGTCAAGACCAACTTATTAGGATTGAAAAAATTATTGGTTCAGCAACTGCGATAGATACGATAGACGCTTCTGGAACCAATGTACAGCTAATTGCTGATTTATCTGCTCAACAAGTTAACATCAGCAATATTCCCAATATCGGTTCTTTAAATTTCCAAGTTGTGAACTTTGACAACGTTTTCGGAGGTAATGGAAATGACCGCTTAACTGGGAATGCTGGAGTCAATGTCCTGAACGGTGGTGCGGGTGATGACAACCTTGATGGTAGGGATGGTAATGATATTCTGATTGGCGGATTGGGTAAAGATATCTTAGCTGGTGGAGGAGGATCTGATATCTTCCGTTACAACAGTGCTTCAGAGGGTGGCGATATTATCAACGACTTAAACGCATCTCAAGGTGATAAAATCCAAGTTTCCGCATCTGGATTCGGAGGGGGACTCGTAGTAGGGCTATTACAACCTTCTCAATTTACCCTCGGTAGTGCTTTCACCAATACTACTCAACGCTTTAGATTTGACACCAATGGCTCGACTCTATTCTTCGACAGAGATGGTAGCGGTTCGGCATTTGGCTCCGTCGAAATTGCTAGAGTAAACGGTGTTAACGGTCCTCAAATTATCGAAGTAATCGCCTAGAAGATTATGGATTTGAGATTTTAGATTGTAGGGTGCCGTAGCTCGATGGACTACGGCACTATTAACAGACATCAAAAAACTCAGAAACCGAGTTTATTAAATTGAAAAAGCTAGTTATATAAAAATATTTGACTTCGATTTTATTAAATTATTAGAACAGCAGGATATTTAATAATTGGTTAGAGATATAGCGTTTCTCGTTTACGTGAGGTACACCCGTAGGGGCACGGCACTGCCGTGCCCTTACACTTCGCAATATAATGTTGTACCGCATGTGAATGGGAACCGCTATATTTATGACAAGAAGCAGGAAGAATTGCACGCTAATAGGACTTACGCATAGGGAATGGAAAACTTAGTGAAGTTGCAACCCAAATTGGACACACACCTTCACAGGTAGCATTAGCTTGGTTACTAGCTCAAAGTGGTGTGATTATTCCGATAATTGGGGCACGTAAATTAACACAGTTTCAAGATAACTTAGCTTCTTTAAATATCACTCTCTCGCCAGAACATTTGCAACGTTTAAATGAAGTGAGTCAAATTGAACTGGGTTTTCCTCATGACTTTTTACACAATGATGTTATTCGCGATCGCCTTTTCGGTGGTACTTTTAATACCATAGAAAACCATCGTATCTAACTAATAGTAATAAACAGTAACACATTCAGCCATTAATTCAATCCATCGTCAGAGAGTTTCGCACAAACAAGCAATTCTGTAAAGTTAGATGTAAAAGGCATTAACAACGTAGAATCATGAGCGACAACAGCATTACATCACGTTTATACCCTACCCGCATTGACATTCCTGCCGAAGCGCGAGTGCAAATTGTGGTACTTCTCAACCAAACTTTGGCAGCTACTTCTGATCTGAAAACTCAAGCGAAGCAAGCGCACTGGAATGTTAAAGGTACTGACTTCTACCAGTTACACTTATTATTTGATGAACTTGCTGGGGAATTGGAAGAGTACATCGATTTGGTAGCTGAACGCGTCACAGCTTTAGGCGGATACGCTTTTGGAACAGCCCGCGCCGCAGCTAGTAATTCAATTTTGCCAGAATATCCCTTAGATATTTTGGATGGAAAAGACCACGTAACAGCTCTATCAGATCGCTTTGGACTCTACGCTAAACATATTAGAGAAGCGATCGCTGAAACTGATAACTTAGGAGATGCTGATACCGCCGATCTTTACACCGAAATTTCTCGCACCATTGACAAACGACTCTGGTTCTTAGAAGCTCATCTGCAAGTAGCAGAAATTAAGGCAGAGAATGGCAAAGCGGGTACTACTACAACTCAAAAGATCCCTGCTGGTGTAAAATAAGCACTTCTGAGAAAAGTAGTCTTTCGTAAATCTAATAGTATCTTTTTGGTAAGTACGTCACTTTTAAGTGCGTACTTTTCATTTATATGTATATACTTTACTATTGAAATAGTTCAAAACTAAGCCAAAAAATTTTAGAATATCTTTGACAAGTGATACATCAAGATTAATCTGAAACTTGAATAAGTTATTAGGTTACTAAAAATTTATCCTAATTCCATTCCTAACTCTTGTACAGACGCGATTAATGAGCCAGCGCGTTGCGGGGGTTCCCCCCGTTGTAGCGACTGGCGTCGCGTCTCTAAATACTCATTAACAACGAGGTAAATATATGTCTAAAAATACAATTAGCCATCTAATTCATGATAGAAACGCCCGTGGTCACGCTAAAATGGTCTGGCTCGATAGTTATCACACATTTTCCTTCGGTAGTTTTTACGATCCCAACCGCATGGGATTTCGCTCTCTGCGCGTGATCAACGACGATCGCATCGCCCCTGGTGCTGGATTCCCTACCCACAGCCATCGTGACATGGAAATCCTCACTTATGTCTTAGAAGGTGCTGTAGAGCATAAAGACAGCTTGGGTACTGGATCGGTGATTCGCCCTGGTGATGCACAGATCATGAGCGCTGGAACTGGAATCAGCCACAGTGAATTTAATCCCTCACCAACTGAACCACTACACCTACTACAAATCTGGATTCTTCCCGATGAAGAAGGGTTGACACCAAGATATGAACAAAAAGCTTTTCCTCTAGAAGAAAAGCGCGGCAAATTGCGCTTAATTGCTGCTAAAGATGGGCGCGATGGTGCTGTGACAATTCACCAAGATGTTGATTTATACACATCTGTTTTAGAGGATGGTGATGTTGTTAATTATCAAGTCAAACGCGATCGCTATGCCTGGTTACAAATAGCGCAAGGCATAGTTAACTTAAATGGTGAAGAACTCAGAGCAGGTGACGGAGTGCAAATCAACGGCGAAGAACAGCTAGAAATTAGCACCAACATCGGCGGCGAAATCTTGCTTTTCGATTTGGGCTAATATTGCAGCTAAAAAGTTGAGTTGTGAATAATGGAGGATGTTACAGATGGCATACAGTGATTTCACACTTGCCAAAGTTCGAGAGACTTTTCAGCTTGTAATTGATGAAAAGCGCAATCTGTTCAAAGAAGTCTCGCCTATTCAACCTTCCGCAACCTTAACAACGCTCTTAGAAGAATATACTCAACTAGCAACTGCCATCAACACTGAAAAAGCCCGTTCAGAATTACTAATTATGCCAGTTTTGACGGAAGTTAGACGGCAGTTAAATTATCAAATTTCTCTGTTTTCCGGTACAGATTTTGATGTAGATGCTACTAAAGGATTGAATGGATTTTGTGATTTCATTCTCTGTGGTTCTGAAGAACAGTTTTACATTAAAGCTCCTGTCATTACAATTGTTGAGGCAAAGAATGAAAATATTAAAAGTGGCTTAGGACAATGTATTGCCACTATGATATCTGCCCAATTATTCAATCAAAATACTCAACAAGAAGTTAAGACAATCTATGGAGTTGTCACTAGTGGAACCAATTGGCGGTTTTTAATGTTGGAAGGAATAACAGCATACATTGATATAGTTGAATACTACATCAATGATGTTGATAAAATTCTTGCAATTCTGTTGCAACCATTTCAATCGGCTTTATTACAAGCATCGTTCTGATATTAATTGAATTGTGACAGTACCAGCGATCGCAAGTTTATCAATCACATATAGCTTTTCTTAATCAAATGAGGTACATCAGAGCAAGCTCATCCCTTGCTCTAAGGGGGTGGGGAACTTGAGTACTTCACCAAGAGTTGTGGCTTGTCAACAGACATCGCAAAGCGAATTTGACTACAATCCTTAGAAAGAGCAACAGAAATATAATGTCCAAAAAGTCCGATTCGCAGTTCCAAAATCTCTTTGCTTCACCCAAATCAACAAACTGGGACGAAAGATTAGCCCAAATAGCCTATCGCTTTAACCAAGAATATCAAGGTAAACCCTTTGAAGTTCCCACAGAAGTACAGGCAATGCCGATATTTCGAGAGTGGATTGCTGGCAATTTCTCAGGAAGAATTGCTTCTCCTTTTTGGGAAATTGCTGAACCTAAAAAGAACCAGCACTGTTTAGATATAGGTTGTGGTATCAGTTTTTTAATCTATCCTTGGCGGGATTGGCAAGCATTTTTTCATGGGCAAGAAATCAGTAATGTGGCACGGGATACCCTTAATTCCCGTGGGCCGCAGTTGAATTCCAAGTTATTTAAAGGTGTTGAGTTGGGAGCCGCTCATCAGTTAAACTATTCATCAGAGCAGTTTGATCTTGCGATCGCAACAGGATTTAGCTGCTATTTTCCACTCGAATACTGGAATGCCGTATTAGCAGAAGTCAAGCGGGTATTAAAACCAGGTGGACATTTTGTGTTTGACATCCTCAATCCAGAACAGCCGTTAGCAGAAGATTGGGCAGTTCTGGAAACCTATTTGGGAGCTGAGGTGTTTTTAGAACCTGTAGCTGAGTGGGAAAAAACGATTAAGGCAGCTGGGGCTAAAGTCGTAACGCACAAATCAGGGGAATTATTCGAGTTATATAAGGTGCGATTTTAAAAATAAGTAGCTAGGCGTAAATAAATTAAAGTTTGTAGTAAGGACTTTAGTCCTTATAAACCTTACTATGAGCGGTAAATCGCTCACTACGAACTAGGATTTTATTGTATGTTTAGTTATGCCTACCTACGGTATTACCTGTTTGGTTCTCGCATTGACCCCAGTTGATTCCCTTGAGTCCGTGCCGAAGCTTTGATTTATACTTTAGTCAAACTAACCGATAGAATCAAATGCTTTTGTTTGTCAAAATAATAAATGAAAGTGATTAAAAACTTTACACCGAGTTGTAGGGATACCATAAATGGCAGGAATGACGCTTGAGCAGCTAAAAATTTTTATGGCTGTGGCGCAGCAGTTACACTTTACTCGCGCAGCAGAGGAGCTTTATATTACACAACCTGCCGTCAGTGCAGCAATCCACAACTTAGAGCAAGAATACGGTGTGAAACTATTCCATCGGATTGGTCGCCATATCGAGATTGCTGAGGCTGGTAAATTATTGCAAGTGGAAGCGCGGAAAATTCTCGATCAAGTTTCCTTGACTGAAAGGGGATTGCGAGAATTGAATAATCTGCAACGGGGTGAGTTGAAATTAGGGTCGAGTCTGACAATTGGTAACTACTGGTTACCAAGTAAGATTAGTGAGTTTAAGAGCCGATATCCCGGTATTCAGATTAACTGTAGCCTTGCCAATACAGAAGAAATTTGTGTCGGAACGGCGACAGGACAGTTTGATTTAGGCTTGGTGGAAGGAGATGTGAAGCCAGCGCTCCAGAATACTCTAGAGTATGAAATAGTGGGGAGCGATCGCTTACAAATTGTGGTAGGTCAAAAACACCCTTGGTTTGAGTGGGGAGAAATTGATTTAAGCCAATTGACTCAAACCCTTTGGGTGATGCGAGAGCCAGGTTCTGGAACCCAGCAAAGGTTTGAAGAAGCCCTACAAAATTGGGGAATCAATCTCAGTGAACTGGATGTGATTTTAGTGTTTAATAGTGGAGAGATGACAAAAGCTGCGATCGAAGATGGTGTCGGTGCTATTGGAATTTCTGAGTTGATGGTAAAAAAAGAAATACAGTTGGGAACTCTGCGGGCAATTCGAGTGATTGATAATAGAGAAGGCAAAGGTGCGATCGCAGAAATAGTTCGACCTTTTTTCAAACTCAAGCATCGTCAACATTTTCAAACTGCTCTTTCCAAAGTCTTTGAACAAATGTTGATATCGTCTATGTTAGATGGCTCACATCAAACTAGGTTTTTAGGACTTGTGTCTACACCGTAACCGACTCAAAGAGGGACAGACTTGGACTTTAGTTCAAGTTTGGGAGAAGTTTGTGGAACTCACACCTTCTGCATATTATTACTGATGGGGTCAAAACCTCTAGAAAACCGCGTGCTGTCATCGTAGTAAGCGCCAGTCAGATTCGCTCCATACAACTTAGCATGGCTGAGTTTAGCTCCCCGGAGATTTGCTTCATTGAGTTTTACACCGCTCAAATTAGCTCTGGTCAAGTTTGCTTTGGCTAAGTTAGCTCTACTCAAATCTGCTCCCCAAAGTTTAGCTTTAGCTAGGTTCGCTCCACTCAAGTCAGAACCCCATAAATTGATTCCAGGCAAATAAGCTCCAATCAGCTTGTCCCTACTCAAGTTGACGGCTGGAAAATATCTTTCTCCTGCGGCAAAACGCCGTTTTAATTCCTCAGCATTCATGCGTTGCGTTCACCTTCCTTAGCAATACAGAAGTTATTTGTTCCCATTCCTGGCTTAGTTCTCCTAAAAACTCTGGCTTACCACTGCGTTGATACCAGTAATGGGCATTATTCAAATCGCCTTCTTTGCGGTGCAGGTAAGCATGAACCCAGGCACTATCAGCATCGCTGGCATTTGTAACTATTTCATGAGCTTTGCTCCAATCACCTTTTTTGGCATACCACATTGCTTGCAGACCTTTTGGCAGTGTCTGAAGACATGGGCGCTGATTTTCGATTAATCGCAGGAATTCTTCTGTATTCACGATCGCCACCCAACAAGAATCAAACTTCTATCTCTAAGATACTCTCCAGCTTAAGCTTAAGGGGAAAAGAAGAAGCAATGGAAGAAGAACTATTGATTATAGGACTTACGCATTGACAGGAAAGACAAAATATGGGTGATGTGAAAAACCACATCTGTCGTAGGGGCAATTCATGAATTGCCCCTACAGCCCGGGTCTATTTACCATCAAAAAATGATTCATAAAAATCTGAAACGACGTATTTACGTTGATACACAACATGATTCTTTTGTACAGTGCGTAAGTCCTAGATTATTGACCAATGCTTAATCCCTTTCAAATCTGCTTTACTGGAATAATTTCAAACTCGAAAGTACTGATCAAACGGTCATCAATATAAACCTCTATTCTATGCTTACCAAGCGGATCGCCAGGAGCGATCGTCCAAAAATTCTCAATCACACCGTTTGGAGCCGACTGTGTGCGCCGTGTCACAGATGTAGTGCCATCTGCTGATATTGAAAAGTCTTCACCGTTATCTGTACCCCAAGTTTCTGGAGGTTTTGGTAAACGCAAGACTTCGCGCCATTTCACTTCACCTTGGTAGTCTTTGAGTTTAATCCGCCATCCATAGGCGTTTCCTTGTTGAAGTGGCACTCTTGTTGTCCGTAAAATGGTAACGTTCCCTTTGGAGTCAACTCTCTTCAGCCCGAACTCGGTGTTACTAACAGTAATCTGTTTTGTATTTGTTGGCGCAGGAGATGAGATAACATTTTCTACCAAAACAGAAGTAGCGTTGATTGGCTTAGAACATATCACGCCAAATATTAGCCAAGAAGAAACTAGCACAGCAGTAGTAGCCCAAATTCTCATTAGAATAGTTTTCCTGTCAGACTTTTGGTACTTATTCAAGTAATCTGACATGTTTTCCGGGCCAAGGCTATCTATGGTTAGACAAAGACGCAATTGCTTTTAATAATTGCCAGATTCAGGAACTTAGGGAAAACTTAGATTCGATGAATAGGACTTTTAAGCGATTCACTGAATTGAAAACATGGTCTGCAAAAGACTGGGTGAATTATACAGAAGTAACTAAAGGTAAAGATGGAGTCTTGGCACACCCGCATTTGCATATTTTGGCAATGCTGCCACTTTCATATTTCCCTAAATATTTTTACTGAGGCTTGACCGTATAACTTGCGTTAATTTGAGGCGTTGATACAAACTGATTTGGTGATTTCGTGTCTGCTCAAGCCTCAGACAGTGACTTTATTGCTTTTAATATATCGTCTCAAAATAAGTTCCAACAAAATCAAAATGTACAGAGCTTATCCGAAGTTTCGCCTATAGGTAAAATCTGGGACAAGCACAGAACCAATACTGATAAAGTCTTGCATTATTACGCCAAAGCAGACGAACATTATTTTCAGCAGTATGCTTGGCGGATGAGAATATGTTCCGAGTTGCTGAAATTTCAATTAGTACCAGACGAATCGGAAGGTATTCTCAAGTTAAAGCTATCAGATGCCCGATTCTGTAAAGTTCGTCATTGTCCGGTTTGTCAGTGGCGGCGATCGCTAATGTGGAAAGCAAGAGCTTACAAAATTCTCCCACAGGTTGTCACTGATTATCCCAAACACCGTTGGCTGTTTATTACCTTAACTGTAAAAAATTGCCAGATTGAGGAACTCAGGGAAAACTTGGATTTGATATAGAGTGACATCAGCGATACAATAACAGCCTCATAATCCTTACATGAAAAGGACTACATAAGTTTAGAATGGTAGAGACTGTGACTTAAAAAATCACCTCATGCTGACTTCACTGTTACTGCTAGCTGTAATCCCAATGCAGCCAGTAATTTACTCAGACAATAAAATTCAATTTCTCCTTGCTCAGATAACATCAAGTCGAGTTGCTCATAGGATTGTTTAACTTGATCTGGAAATTGATCAATTCCACCCTGTGCCTCAATTACATTAGTGAGCGCTTTTCCTAACATTTTAGGATCGCCCTCTTCTAGAACTATTTCGATATAAGATGCTGCTTCTAGTGGATCTTGGAGATGTTTAACTAGTCCTTCGTAATAGCTTACACTTCTAGGCATTATCTCTACTCCTATAGTCTTTCCACTATTCCTGAGCTTTATCAACATCTTGTTTCTGAGTGCTTTTATCTCCACCACACAAAAGAATAATAATTATTATCCCTTCTTGTCCAAAGGATATGCGGTAGCCTGTCCCATAGTCGATTCTCAATTAAAAAACACCTTCTCCAACTGACTTACAATCACCTAAATTACCATCTTCAACTCGGTCAAGTCTGGCTCTTATTTTAGCTTTTGCTCTTCTATCTCGCAGAGAATCAAGCCACTCATCAAAAATATTTTTTCCATCTACTGTCAGATAATTCCTAATTTATCTTGGTTGCACTTCCATGATTCTTTGGACAAGTCTAGTTACAAATCATGAAATAATTCATAGTTTTCTCGCCGCCAACCTTTGATTAACTAACTCAGCCGCTAAATGTATTGCTGCTTTCATACTCGTAGCATCAGCAATTCCCTTACCCGCAATATCAAACGCTGTTCCATGATCCGGTGAAGTCCGAACAAAAGGAAGACCAATAGAAGTATTAACTGCCCGATCAAACGCCATCAACTTTACAGGAATTAAGCCTTGATCGTGGTAAAGTGCCAAGTAGGCATCAGCAGGATTTTGTACTAAAGAATTTCCATACCAAGCTTGACCAGGTTTAACCCACATCGTATCTGGCGGTATTGGCCCATCTAGCTGTAATTGTGGTCTATTTTGCCGCTCTTGCTCCAACCAGGGAATTAACCAATCTTGTTCTTCATGTCCAAGTTGTCCCTGTTCGCCACTATGAGGATTCAAACCTGCGATCGCAATTCTCCCATTTTCTATCCCAAAATCTTTCTCCAAGCACTCCACCAGCAAATCTAGTTTCTGTGTCAAAAACTGCGGTGTCAATGTATCAGCTACTTGACGTAGGGGGATATGTGTGGTAGCTAATAAAGTGCGGAGTGTCCAATTAGTATGGGGCGATCGCGCTACAAATAACATCCCAAAACGGTCAATACCTGACTTTTGCGCCAAAAGTTCCGTTTGCCCTGGATAATTATACCCTGCGGCTTTCCAAGCAGATTTAGCGATCGGCCCTGTGACAATAGCATCAAATTTACCAGCCAGTGTTTGAGCGATCGCACATTCCATATAGGCAAAACTAGCCGCACCACTCGCCGCATTACCTGTTCCGGCGATAATTTGACGTTTAATTTCCCCATCCAACTGCACATCAATCACTGACAACTCATCTGGATTTGCCAAAGGTGCTAAATTCTCAGTTAAATTCAGTTTGTGATAAGTTTGTGCCAGCAAATCCCGGTTTCCCACCACTGTAACGTCATATTTTTTACTAATTTCCGGTTCTGCTAAAGCTTTCAAAATCACCTCCGGCCCAATTCCCGCCGGATCTCCCAGCGTCAGCGCCAAACGGGAGCGATTCTTTTTGCTAAAATTCACTAAATTATCTAAATTATTTTGATACATAAAATTTATTCATAATTATTATCATCAAATTTTTTCCCCATCCCTTGTTCTCCCGCTCCACAGTAGGGATTGCCGCCTAAACCAGTAGGGATTACTTGCTAAACTAGTTTAAGATTATTTACACAGGTCTAATCCTACAGCAACAATTCAAGAGCTTCTGATAGACCTAGTTTACACACACTAATTTACATAAGGAGAATCACACCAATGGGCGGCGAACTTTTGAATGCAGCTCTATTGTCCTTCGGTTTAATCTTCGTAGGCTGGGGCTTAGGCGCGTTGTTACTAAAAATTCAAGGCGGAGAAGAATAATCCCTACGGTAATTGGCTATTGAGAGGGAAGAGGTTTTCCTCTGCCTTGAAAAGTTCTGTTCGCCCCAATCTGGCGTTCATACTTTTCGCTAACTGGGAAAATTGCTGTCCAGTAAACGGACAGCAATTCTCCCATGAGTCTGTCCATAACAAACGATTTTCTTAGAAAAGATGTAAAGTTTTGTTTGCATAGGTTATTCTGATAACATTCTTTTCATAAAACAATAAAATTTATTACAACCCTCATGACATTATTAATCGTCGGTGCCACTGGCACCTTAGGAAGACAAGTGGCTCGTCGTGCAATCGATGAGGGATATAAAGTCCGCTGTCTTGTCCGAAGCAGTAAAAAAGCAGCTTTTCTCAAAGAATGGGGTGCAGAACTCGTACCGGGAAATTTACGTTACCCCGATACCTTAGCCGAAGCTTTAGTTGGTGTAACCCAAGTTATTGATGCGTCAACATCTCGTCCTACAGATTCACTGAGTATCAAACAAGTGGACTGGGATGGCAAAGTAGCATTAATTCAAGCAGCAAAAGCAGCAGGTGTAGAGCGTTTTATCTTCTTTTCAATATTAGATGCCGATAAATACCCAGAAGTGCCGTTAATGGAAATTAAACGGTGTACAGAACTCTTCCTGGCTGAGTCAGGCTTGAATTATACCATCTTGCGGCTAGCTGGGTTTATGCAAGGATTAATCAGTCAGTATGGGATTCCGATTTTGGAAGCACAGCCAGTTTGGGTGACAGGTAATTCTTCTCCCATCGCTTATATGGATACTCAGGACATTGCTAAGTTTGCAATCCGTGCATTGAGTGTGCCCGAAACGGAAAACCAAACTTTTCCTTTAGTCGGCACTCGTGCATGGAGTGCAGAAGAAATTATCAACCTGTGCGAACGTTTATCTGGAAAAGATGCCAGAGTAACGCGGATGCCAATAACCTTGCTGCGTGCCGTGCGTGGCTTAATGCGGTCTTTTCAGTGGGGATGGAACGTAGCAGACAGGCTAGCATTTACAGAAGTATTGGCTAGTGGTAAACAGTTAAATGCTTCTATGGATGAAGTATACACCGTTTTTGGCTTAGATCCGCAACAAACTACAACCCTAGAAAGCTATCTACAAGAGTACTTCAGCCGAATAATGAAGAAGCTCAAAGAGTTAGACTACGAGAAAAATAAAAATAAAAAGCAGAAACCTAAAAAAACTCCTTTTAAACAGTCTTCAAAAGCCAATAGTCAATAATCATTACAAAACGGACATTAGTCGTTAAATTCTAGACTCAGGATATTTGACTCTAGATTAATGACTACATGACCAAAATGTGCAAGGATTACATAATACAGAGCATCGCCTAAATTTGGATATTTGAGTGTGCCGAAAGCAGGCATTATCTACAATGACGTTAAACCGATAGCGGGCCGTGTCGCTATCGAGTTGAAAGACAAGCTAACCGCAGCCGGTTGGGATGTGTGTGTCACATCGAGTATCGGTGGAATATTGGGCTACTCTACCCCTGAGAGTCCTGTATGCCACACCCCCATTGACGGTCTTACACCCCCTGGTTTTGACTCAGATATGAAGTTTGCAGTGGTATTAGGGGGAGACGGCACTGTTCTAGCAGCATCTCGTCAAGTAGCCCCTTGTGGTATTCCACTGCTAACAGTGAATACCGGGCACATGGGATTTTTGACAGAAACCTTCCTGAATCAATTGCCCCAAGCACTAGAACAGACAATGGCGGGTGAGTATGAAATTGAAGAACGAGCCATGCTCACCGTCAAAGTGTTTCGGGGAGATTCGGTGCTGTGGGAAGCCCTCTGCTTGAATGAAATGGTGCTGCACCGCGAACCTTTGACCTCTATGTGCCATTTTGAAATTGCCATAGGGCGTCATGCGCCAGTAGATATTGCAGCAGATGGTGTAATTGTTTCTACGCCTACTGGTTCTACAGCTTACTCATTAAGTGCTGGTGGCCCAGTTGTCACCCCTGGCGTACCTGTTTTACAGCTAGTACCCATTTGTCCCCATTCCCTAGCTTCTAGAGCATTAGTATTTCCAGATACTGAATCGGTCAACATTTACCCAGTCAACATTCCTCGGCTGGTAATGGTGGTGGATGGTAATGGAGGGTGCTATGTACTACCAGAAGATAGAGTATATATGGAGCGATCGCAATATAGTGTTCGATTTATTCGTCTGCAACCGCCTGAGTTCTTCCGAATTCTGCGAGAAAAATTAGGTTGGGGTTTACCACATATTGCTAAACCGACTTCGGTAGAATTGCCTTAGTTAGGAGTTGGGAGTTGGGAGTTGGGAGTTGGGAGTTATTTTTACCCTTTTTCCTCTTCTCCACTACCTAGTTCGGTGATTTCCTTCCAGAATTACTGGTATAAGGATGGTATTTGGATTTAGTTATTAAGATTGCATCTGAGAATTCGATGGCAGATACCTGAACGTGCTAAAAGATTCTTAGCAGCGTGTCAAATCAGGATTGCTCGATCACTAAAAACTCGTAATTGCACTTTATAGCTGATGTAAAGATTTTCTCTGGAATATCTTTACAATCCCAAATCCAATATCCCAAATTGTTATGACAGTTGCTCCAAGTCCCTGTGTTTTGGTTATTGAAACCGATGAGAGCCTAGCAAATCAGCTTTCTTGCGATTTGCTAGAAGCCGGCTATGAATCAATTTTGGCTCATGATGCGACCAGCGGTTTACAACACTGTCGCGATCGCCAGCCTGCTTTAATTGTTTTAGACCGGATGCTAGCAGGAGAATCAGGACTCTCATTGTGCAAAAATCTGAGAAGCACTGGTATGCGATCGCCTGTGTTAATTTTAATGGCAAGGGATACAGTCGATGATCGTGTAGCTTGTCTAGAAGCTGGAGCGGATGATTACATCCTGAAGCCTTATCGCTCAGAAGACTTTTTGAAGTTGATTCGACTCTACTTAAAACCTGACGTAGATACCACGGAGCAGCTACGCTTTGGGGATCTGATTTTAGATATAGCAACTCGCCGTGCCATACATAGCGGACGGGCAATTGACTTGACAATGAAAGAATTTGAGCTATTAAAATTCTTAATGGAACATCCTCGTGAGGTGTTAACCCGCGAACAAATTTTAGAAAATGTTTGGGGTTACGACTTTTTGGGTGAGTCCAATGTAATTGAAGTGTACATCCGTTACTTGCGGTTAAAAATTGAAGATGAAGGACAAAAGCGCCTCATTCAAACGGTGCGAGGCGTAGGGTACGTTTTGAGAGAATCCTAGTACACTGTGGTGGAAGTTTACCTACCTTTAACAAGAAGGGGCAAAATTCTCAAATCTTATTAATTGAGGTTAAAAACGTCTGTGTATTACGGTACGAATAAAAGCCGTGGGTTTTCTAACTTAAATTCTGTAAAATTGAAATCTAAATTACAAAATCAAAAATAATTATGACTCATCGGCTAAGTTTGCTCTCAATATTGCTGAGTATTTTCCTGATGGGCTGTTCTGTGCCAACAACAGCTAAACCTCCCAGCCCCACGTCTGCTTCTCAAACTCCAGCACCACAGAGTTTAGGTCAAAAACTACCAATTTCTGCTAAAGCCATTGTTCCTAATGGCACAATTATTCAGTTAGAAGTGGCGCAGACACCACAACAGCAAGCGATGGGGTTGATGTATCGACCAGCTTTGCCAGATGACCGGGGGATGTTGTTTGGGTTCCCTTCAGCACAACCAGTTAGTTTCTGGATGAAGAATGTACCTGTGGCCTTAGATATGGTATTTTTACAAAACGGAGTCGTTAAATATATTCAGGCTTCTGCACCTCCTTGTGCAACAGAGCCTTGTCCTACCTATGGGCCCAATACACCAGTTGATAAGGTGATTGAACTTCGCTCTGGAAGGGCTGCCGAGTTGAAGTTGAAAGTGGGCGATATTGTCAAAATTGAGTCTTGAGACTTCGGTGGTTTGCGGGGATAAAGATTTGGATTGTTGCTCTGTTCAGAGTATATACTATCGGAATCTATGTTTTTTTTGTAAAAAATGGCACGTCTTGTGGAAAAAATTCATCTGTAACGCTACTATTTAAAAACTGTGGTGACAATCCAAAATTCTACTGTCTCCAACCTAAAATCGCAGTCTTAAGGTTTGGCAAAAATATTCCCTTAGGCGCAAGTGTAAATAGTTGCCAATAAGAGAGTATAGGCTATGGAATCTTTGTTACTACATGTGTAATTAAATAACGCACAAAAGTCAACAAAATGGAGCCAATTTAACTAAATAAAAATACTGCTTGAGAATTGAGTAGATAATTTGTACGAAAATTTCTATTTCTCAGATTTTTATAAGAAGCCTTTGTGAAAGGCAAATCAAAAAAACTCTGCTGGGGTGTATGGCCGATAACGGCAAAGTGACAGATAAAATACTGGCTACTGGCTACCGAGCAACGGTGAACTGATATATGACAATACATTCTGCACAAGGAGGTGAGACACAAATGTCACCATCAAAATATTCTCGACTGATTAATTTTTTGCAAGAAGACTTGGCAATTTCCACAGCATCGCTGGCGGTGGCGCTTCGGCATCGGGAGCAAGATCCAGGCCCTTTGGCAATGATTCTTTGGCAGTATGGGTTAATTACTCTAGAGCAGCTAGACCAAATTTATGATTGGCTGGAGACAGCATAGATTATAATAATTTTGGATTTTGGATTTTGGATTCAAAGTCTCTACCAAAAGGCTGTTATCAGAATCTGAAGTAATACTATTTATACCAATTCGGTAAGCTGTTCTGCATTTAATTTGCATACCGAACGCGGGCAGGATGCCCGCACTACAATGATTTTAATAAATCACAATGTGCAAATTACAAGATTATCAGCTTATCATGCTAAGTTGCCAAAATTAGTCTTGTTTGGTGTTAAATAATCTATCCGACTGTCTCCAGAGCAAATAATACTATTTAGAGCAGCTTGGTATAATTTATGAGAATTGGGGCATATTACATCCACTCTCCCTTGTGCAAAGGTTGATATATAGGTTTATTAACTTTGGCGGTTTCTACTCTTTATCAAACAAACTAAAAGAACGAGTTGATAATTTAACTCGCTCTTTTAATTTGTCCTTTGTCTTTTGCAAATGACTAATGACTATTGTGTAAACACTCTAACTGCTGCCGCTATCCCAGATCCAGGGGTGAAATCTTCATAGCCAAGTTCTTTTAGAGTAACTTCTAAGGATGCTATACAGCTAAGAATATCGCGATCGCTCACAAAGCCCAAGTGACCAATGCGGAAAATTTTGTTACTCAAATGGTCTTGACCACCTGCTAGGGCAATATCAAAGCGTTTTTTCATCAATGACCGAATCTTATCCGATTCAATTCCCTGTGGTGCTACAGCCGTAATCGCTGGACTGGCCGAACTATCTGCTGCAAACAGGGGTAAATTTAACCCTTGAATGGCGGCGCGGGTAGCATTTTTCAGCCGTTCATGTCGAGCAAATATTGACTCCAAACCTTCCTCTTTCATGATTCGCAACGTGGTGTGTAACGCTACGATCAAGTTCACAGGAGGAGTAAATGGAGTTGTATTTTTAGCTGTGGCTTTGCGATATTTGCCTAAGTCCAAATAATATTTCGGTAGCTTCGCAGTTTTGTAAGCTTCCCAAGCTTTGGGGCTGACAGAGACAAAACCCAATCCCGGCGGAATCATATAACCTTTTTGGGAACCGGAGGCGACTATATCCAAGCCCCAAGCATCCACAGGTAGATTGAACGCACCCAAGCTAGTGACAGCATCAACGATAATTAAAGCTTCACCGTGTTCTTTGACGTGGCGGTTGATGGTTTCTAAATCATTCAAAACACCCGTAGAGGTTTCGCTGTGGGTAATGATTACGGCTTTAATTTGCTTTTGAGTATCTGCTTGGAGTTTTTCGGCAAATACTGCGGGGTCTAAGGGTTTTCCCCATTCCACTTTAACTTCTTCTACATTCAAACCGTAGGCTTGACCAACTTCTACCCAGCGTTCACCAAATTTACCATTAGAGCCAACTAAAATGCGATCGCCTGGAGAGAGAAAATTAATTATTCCGGCTTCTACAGCACCCGTACCACTCACATTCAGCGTTAGCACATCACTTTGAGTTTGATGTAGCCATTTGAGATTTTCCGTCACCTCTGCCAATATGTTGCTAAATTCACTCGTGCGGTGTCCAATCGGATGCTTGGCTAATGCCAGTAAGGCAGCTTCTGGCACCGGCGTTGGGCCTGGAATCATTAGCATCAGCTTATCTTTCATGTGTCTATCCTAAAAGTCAAATAAAAGTCAAAATTGTGGGAGTTGGTTAAGTGCTGGTAGCAAATCCTAGATATTCATCTACAAATTCCACTCAGTTCGTCACCAGCCTTGTTGTATATTTTCCAAATCCATAGGAAAAGTATCGTGGTTAACAATCGGTCAGCTTGACCTTTGCAATTTATACGAGACTCCAACTCAAATAAAACCCCTGTTCCAGGCAATCTTACCACACACCTAGACACCAGGTTAAGGCGTTTGCTCGTAGGAGAGCGGCTATTTTAGCCAAAGGTGAAACGTCTATCTAGATGAGGCACAGGTATAATAAATTCTTGAATCTTACCCATAATCCGCCTCAGTTGTTTTTATAAAAATACGCGAAATCGTTTTGAATCTCGCGGGAATCGTGGGTGAAAAAGCTGTGTTTTGCTTCAACGAAGGAAGTAACCGCCTACACTATATGGAAGGGTTGGATGTCGCCGTTTGCTAAGAGATAGAAGATACCTAACCCAAACTTTTCAATCTGCTTAGGTCGAGCATTTGTTCTTGGATTGCCATCCTCTAAAGAATATTTGTAACCATTGGGTATTTGATAATTTATTCCCCTCAAAATCGCTTAGATGCCAATATCAAAGGCTTATCTGGCTTACTCAATGGCGATTTTATACTGATACTTTCCGATTAATTTGCTGCCAAATTTGAGAGAGATATGCTGCTAATTGCTGCACATTTTGAAGCTATACTCAGAGGTAAGTAATCGCTAATAAACTATAAGTTTTTATACTATACTTACAAAGTTGCTACAATCGTGCTTAGTCTTGTTAGTTACTATTCATGATGAGTCGTTTTTAACTAGTGTTCAGTTTATAAACTGTCACTCACCAGATCCCCGGTATTCTTGCAAAAGAGATATTCTTAGTTAGTGCAAGGAGTGATACCATTTCACCACATGTTTGTCACAAGTTATCCCCGCAATGCTCCCTAATAAGGGGGCGTTGCAGATTTCAAATGTTGCATCAAACGAGTGAGTTGGTATAAGCTTTTACGGGGAAACGCTTGAGTGAGCAAAACTCTCAAGCGTTTTTTCGTGTATAAATAAAATAGTTCAACTCTCTGGAAGATCATACAGATGTTTTTAAATACACATGTACCAGAGAAGTAAACTACTGTTATAAAAATTGTTGCAACATATACTTAATGGCTTTAGCATTTGTGCATTCCATCAAAACTTTTTAAGCAATTCTGGGGGTTTAAATCCCCCGCTTCTAACAAGCCGCAAGTATGTTAGGCAGGGTCTAAATTCCCGTTACAAAACTTTAATTACGAATTACGTTATGGTGTTTCTCGTTTACGTGAGGTACACCCGTAGGGGCACTGCCGTGCCCCTACACTTGGCTTTGAGTGTCACGGATGTAAATCCTCTGATGTTTGGTCAGGCTAAATTTACAATTTTATCAATTGCTAAGTACAACATTTAATTAATTCATAGCGAGTTCTCTGCGTGCCTCTGCGCTTTCCTCTGCGCCCCTACCCTGCGGGAAGGCGAAGCGCCTATGCGTTTAAATTTCAACCCTCAATTCGCCACGATTTTACGCAAAACTGTACTTAGCTAACTACAAAATTTACCAACTTTCCAGGTACGACAATTACCTTTTTAATCTCCTTACCTTCGATGTAACGTTGGGCAATTTCTGATTCACGGGCGTATTTCTCCAACGCTGCTTTATCTGCTTGTGCTGGTACTTGAATCGAGCCGCGAGTTTTGCCCATAATTTGAATCACTAAAGTGATTTCATCAGCTACCAAAGCAGCCGGGTCAAATGATGGCCAAATTTGAGTGTGAACTGAATTACTTTCACCCAATAAATGCCACAATTCATCAGCAATGTGTGGTGCAAATGGTGCTAGCAATACAACCAAAGTCCGAATACCTTCTGCGTAAATTGGTGAATTTTTCCCGTCAGCATCAGTTAAAGCATTACTCAACTTCATCAATTCTGAAATAGCTGTGTTGAATTGATATTCGTCTTCCACGTCTTCCGTCACCGCTTGAATAGCCGTGTGAATCGCCCGCCGCAATTCCTTTTCTGCCTTAGTTAAATCAGCGAGTTGGGCTTTTTTACGGGATACCCCAGCTGCAACATAATCTGTTACCAAACGCCAAACCCGATTTAAAAAGCGGGATTGTCCTTCCACATCGGCTTCATCCCATTCCAGGTCTTTTTCTGGCGGCGCTTTGAACAAGATGAACATCCGCGCTGTATCTACACCATATTTGGCAATTACATCTTCTGGTGCTACGCCGTTACCCTTAGACTTAGACATGGTGGCGTAAAGACATTGCAGTGGTTCGCCTGTCTGGGGGTCGCGGGGGTCAGCAGAATTGACCAGATTAGAAGGAATCCATTTATCTTTGCCGCCCTTGTTGGGATTTAGGTAAGTTAAACCCTGCACCATACCTTGAGTTAACAGGCGTTGAAAAGGTTCATCAAAGTTCAGTAATCCTCTGTCCCGCAGAACCTTAGTAAAGAACCGCGAATATAACAAATGTAAAATCGCGTGTTCAATTCCACCCACATACTGATCAACTGGCATCCAGTCGTTAATTTTACTGGAATCGAAAACCTGTTGTTCATTTTTAGCGTCAGGGAAGCGCAAGAAATACCACGAGGAATCAATAAATGTATCCATCGTGTCAGTTTCCCGCTTCGCCGGAGTGCCACAAGTTGGACAAGGCACATTTACCCAGCTTTCTAACTGAGTCAAAGGTGAACCACCACGTCCAGTAAATTCCACCTCTTCTGGCAACTGGACTGGTAAATCTTTGTCAGGCACTGGCACTATCCCACAGTTGGGACAGTGAATTACAGGTATTGGTGCGCCCCAGTAACGCTGCCGTGAAATTAACCAATCCCGCAAGCGATATTGCACCCGCACTTTACCAAAACCTTGTTGTTGGGCGTATTCAATTATTGCTTGTTTAGCATCTGTGGAAGTAGTACCAGTAAAAGCCCCAGAATTAATTAAAATTCCTGGTTCAGTGTATGCCTGGTTATATTCAATTTGGATGAGTTGTGTGACTTCATCAATCTCTGATATTGGAGTTAAGTCAAAACCTGCAACATCATCTGGGGAAGAGATGACAAAATCAATTGGCAAATCGTAATTTTTGGCAAACTTAAAATCCCGGACATCGTGGGCTGGTACACCCATCACTGCCCCAGTACCATACTCATACAGTACATAGTCAGCAATCCAAATCGGCACTTCTTCGCCTGAAAATGGGTTAATTGCCACCCCACCTGTGGAAATACCCCGCTTCGGTTTATCTTCAGAGGTACGTTCCAACTCACTTTGATTGGAAACCTCTTTAATAAAAACTTCTACGGCTGCTTGTTGTTCTTTTGTAGTGACACGCTTTGTTAAGGGATGTTCTGGTGCTAACACTAGGTAGCTGACACCATAAACGGTATCTGGACGTGTGGTGTATACGGCGATTTTTTCATCTATCCCAATGATGGGAAATTCTAAGTAAGCACCTGTAGATTTACCAATCCAGTTTGCCTGCATCAATTTGACGCGTTCCGGCCAACCTGTTAACTTATCCAAGTCATTGAGTAATTCTTCGGCGTAATCGGTAATCTTGAAAAACCACTGTCGCAACAATTTGCGCTCAACTATTGCCCCACTGCGCCAAGACCGTCCTTCGTTATCGACTTGCTCATTTGCCAATACAGTTTGGTCAATGGGGTCCCAGTTTACTGCTGCTTCTTTTTGGTAAGCTAACCCCGCTTGCAAAAACTGCAAGAAAATCCATTGCGTCCACTTGTAATAATCTGGTGAACAAGTAGCAAGCTCACATTCCCAATCAATGGATAAACCAAGACGCTGCAATTGTTGCCGCATCTGGGCCATATTCTGATAAGTCCACTTTGCTGGCGGTACACCACGGTCAATGGCGGCGTTTTCTGCTGGCAAGCCAAAGGCATCCCAACCCATTGGGTGTATTACCCGATAGCCTTGCATTCGCTTGAGGCGGGCAATCACGTCGGTAATCGTATAATTACGGACGTGACCCATGTGTAGGCTGCCCGATGGATAAGGGAACATGGATAAAGCGTAAAATTTTGGCTTGTTGCTAGCTGTAGGTGTCTTATCTAAGCCAAGTTCTACCCATGTTTTCTGCCATTTTTCCTCAATTGCTGCTGGGTTGTATCGGGAATCCACCAAAAATTCTCCTACTGGGTCTGTAATCCTGTTTGCCTCCATAATATTGGAGGTCAACCTGTTACGTTAACCTATATTGTAGGTCAACTACTCACGGATTTATATAGTAAGTGTGATTGAGCATCAGCCTGATTATGCTGAAACTACAAGCCTTTCAGGTATAACATAGTCATTTGATAAAGGTTTAGATGATTGAACCAAATATAAATTTTTCTGATTTAGTGCGGGTTTTTGTCTACGGCACACTCAAACCAGATGAAGCTAACTATAAAAAATACTGTGCTGGCAAAGTAGTTGATGTCAAAAGAGCTTTTGTAGAAGGTAAATTGTTTGCTCTGCCAATGGGCTACCCAGCAATGACGCTAGGGGATAGCCAAGTTTACGGATATTTACTTTCTTTTTCTAACTCAAGGATTTTAAATGAGTTAGATACGCTGGAAAATTACCAGCCCACTAGACAAGCATCAGAAAACCTCTATAATCGGCAATCGGCAAATTATCGAGGTTTATGAACCACAGTCGCTCTCTCTGGGTTGGGCTTGGGTTTATTTAATGACTCTAGAGCGAGTTGACCAATTAGGAGGCTTCCTCCAACTTGACGGCTGGTGGAGTGGCTGTGGTTTAACCGCAAAGTACAGTTATGATCTGTGAACTTTTAACTTTGCGATTAGTTTATCTCCTGTTTGGAGTCGTCACCTTGCGGCTGTAACGGAGAAATTGGATTTTCTGGAGAAGCTACTGCTGCTTTAGGAATTTCAATTACCGGGTTATTTAGTCCCACCATCAAAGGGGAAGGTGGAATTATAGACGCTGAGGATGTTTGTATCGGTTCTGTTTGTGGTCGTTGTGCCAGTTGCGGCGCTCTCGAACCAATAGGTACTAAGCCAGATACTGCACCGATTACACAAGCAGCAACGGCTGCACTTCCCGCCATCCAGTTTAAACGGGAACGGCGGCGCAAACGTGTCAATACTTGCTGAACTGTTGCTTCTGGTGACTGTTGGGCTGCTGGCACTGGGAGCGTCCGTAAGCCTTGGCGCAGCTTTAAGAGTCGGGCATACAAGCATTGAACTGAGGCATCATTTGCCAGCCATTCTTCTACTTGCCTGCGTTCTGTAGCCGTAACTTCACCATCGAGGTAAGCACTCAATAACTCGAAGCGATCGCGCTTCACCATATCCATAAGACCCGTTGATTCATTGGTATGATTGGCCATTCCATCTGACAAATCGTGAGGAAGTTGCAAAGGAGAACGGTCGTAAAACTGAGAATCAGTAGTCATCTTAACATTATTACCAATTCATACACGGGTAAACTGGGCGGGAATTTCGGGGAAATTAGCCATTTTTCCTTCTCAGGGCAGAAGCGATCTGCCTCTTTCTGGTAATTCTTAATCTATGCTTAAATTCTCCCATTGGGCAGAGGGAAGATAATGTAAATTAAGAGTCTAGATAATTCTGCAAGTGAGCTTGCAGCCTCGTTCTAGCTCTGGCTATTCTTGACTTTACAGTTCCTAAGGAAACTCCAGTGATTTCGGCAATTTCTTCGTATGCCATGCCTTCGATTTCTCTCAGGACAATGGTAGTACGAAACACCTCTGGTAAATCCGCGATCGCTTCTCGCAGTTGCTCGTAAAATTCTCTAGTTGTCAGTTCTTCTTCAGGCCCTGGAGTATCGCCAGCGATTTCCCAATCCATCTCACCATCCACTAACGAACGGGGAGCATCCAGCGACAAAGGACTCATAACCCGCTTGCGTTTCCGCAACTCGTCATAAAACAAGTTGGTGGCAATGCGGCTTAACCAGCCCCGAAATTTGGCAGGCTCTTGTAATCGGTTAATATTCCGATAGACTCGAATCCAAACTTCTTGAGCCAAATCGGCTCTGTCAGCCCAATCTGGAGCCAGGTGGTATAGAACTCTATCAACTTGACTTTGATAGCGGCGTAATAGTTCTGCAAACGCAACACGATCTGGTCGCAGTCCCGCTTGACAGCTCAAAATTAAATCGTGGTTAGGGAGTTTGTCAACTTGCACTGATGCTTCTGGATACTTTGCATCAACCGTTGACCAGGATACAGGGATCGACTGACTCATAGATCGTACTGGCTCTAAATCATCCCTATCTATTAGACCTGCTAATGGGACAGAAGTTCCATGCTAAGGTGACGGATTTATGACTGGAACACTGAGGTAGACAATTTTGGATACATTTATAGCAATAAGGAGAGCCACTTTTTCCTTATACTGCTGGCATAGCTGCCCAAGACCGATTAACTAATAAAGGCACAGCAATATGCACATTTTAGTACTTTTCGCAACTGGGTATATACGCTTGATAAAAATAATTAAATCTGGTTATAAGGATGAAGATAAAAATTTTGTCATTCTAACTTCTTGATACCTTTAAAATTCAGGTATTAATTTCTGGAAGTTGGGTTGCTGTGGTGATTATAGTGGTGATTTATTTTTTTGATTTTGTTACCAGAATAGTTGCTGATTGTTCTGGTTGTGACCCGTAGGTAGCACCATTATGTTGCTCTGGTACACGAACTTGAAAAAGGAAATTGAGGGAAAATGTAATTGTGACTGCTAGCAATAGTTTTTCAAACATGGTTTTTCTCCTACCCACACCACTAATAATTGATTACTACATTTCAAAAGTTGCACCAGAAAGTCTAAGTATTGGCTTACAACCCCCAGAACTTTGGAGGTATGAGCTTGGTCACTTGGAGTTTTGCTGCTGGGAAAATTTGCATAGTCTTAGTTTGCCCAGAGGTGTTGGCAGATTTATAACGGAAATGATAAGTTTTGATAAATTTTTGATAATCGGATGATGAATTCATCTAATTGCTCGGCTGGATATGTAAGGGATAAACAATAGGCGATGGCAATGGTAAGAAACGAATCTGTAGGGCGGATGGTAATGTTCCTCTGTTTTGGCACAGCATTTTTATCTTTAGCTGTCCATTGGCGCATTACTACGGCAGAAAGGCAGTCTGAGAAGTCTGCATCTACTTCGATGCGGCGAGATTCTACCCTAACCAATCCTAAGGGAAGCCGATCAGAGGGAGTTTACAAGAATCTGTCCCAAGTGAGTTTAGGGGAAATTGCGCTGGGTGCATCTGTGCCACCTGATGAAGTTGCCCAAGGCTCAACTGCCCAGAGGGTGTTTACACCAAAGTCCTCTGCTATTAAGCCTCAAATTAAGTCGAAAATAATTAAGAAGAATGTAGCGAAATCAACTACTCGGAGGGCTTCTACACTCAAGTATTCTGCTATTAAGCCTCAAATTAAGTCGAAAATAATTAAGAAGAATGTAGCGAAAGCAACTACTCGGAGGGCTTCTACACTCAAACCTTCTACTATTAAGCCTCAAACTCAGCCCCAAATCATTAAAAAGAATGTAGCTAAAGAAACCGACCTACCAACTAAGACGCGGCTGGTGGCGCAAACAGAAAAACAAAATCCAGTTACAGATAGTTGGCCAAAAGGTCTATGGTCTAAGGCTTCAGCCCAACAAGTACCATCTAATAGGTTGGCAGATGCTAAGACGCAAGTAGTAGTTGATTTAAGCGATCGCCGTACTTATGTATACGCAGGAGATGAGGTGATAGCCAGCTACCCAATCGCTATAGGTAAGAAAGGTTGGGAAACCCCCACAGGTTCTTTTCAGGTGATTCACATGCGACACTATCCAATTTGGCGTCACCCGATTACGGGCAAAGTCTTTGAGGCTGGTACGGATAGTCCCTTGGGAGACAGATGGATTGGTTTTTGGTCAGATGGACGGAATGAAATTGGCTTTCATGGCACGCCGGAAATTGACCTGGTAGGAACAGCTGTATCCCACGGCTGCTTAAGAATGCGCAATTCTGATGTCAGAATGCTTTATGAGCAAGTGAGTTTAGGGACAACAGTGTTAGTGCGTGATTAATTATAGAGTCATTAGTCCTTTGTCGTTTGTTTAAAACAAATGACCAATGACCAATGACTCTTAAAATTATAATTTTTGCTCAAAGTTAGGTGCATAAGTCTGGAGTAAAGCACTAACTTGGCGTACAACCTCATTTCCAGTGTTTTTGCCTAAAGCTTGCCGTTCTGGGAAGAAATGAGGTCGATCGAGGTAACGGTTGATCGCCTCACTTACTTGCTGAGAAATTAAGTCTTGGAGTTGTGCCTGAGCCGTTTGGCGCTGGAAGTTAGCACCTTCTTCTGTAGTAGCATACAAAGGTGGTAGCCGATTGAGGGCGTAAGCAGCGATATCCCCGACATCTAGAGAACTTTCGCTGGTAGCTTCGATTTCTGCGACTCGTTCGATCGCTTCCGTCAGTACCAATTCTTCCATAACGTTAATGAATTGTTTGCGAGGTACCGCCACTACCTCACCAGTCAATAGCGAACCCATCAGCCGATCCAGCGCCATATACTCTTCAATTGAGAGTTCTGAGGCGTTGTCACAGATTCTACCGACTTCTGCTTCCATTGCTGGTGTTAAATAACCATCCTGGAGAGCTTGTTCTACAATTTTTTCGATACTCATAATACTTATCATCATTTATGTTAGCCAAGCAAGGTAGGGACGGTATCAATCCAATTTATTTTGTGTAATTATCAGCAAAAAAAACACAAATTATGCACAGACGCGATCAACTCCGCCTCTACTACTTAACGACCTTAGTTCGCCAAGGTGTTGGATCAACAGATTGTCCGTTGACATACAGACCCCAGTGCAAGTGCGGCCCCGTAGAAGCACCTGTTGAACCTACTGCGCCAATTAGTTGACCAGCTTTCACAAAATCACCTTCTTTAACGTTAATACGACTTAGGTGCATGAAAATACTGGTTACTCCTTGACCGTGGTCAATGCCAACTACGTTACCGTGTACCCGAAACCCTTGGGATACCCTACCTACCAAAGCAACTCGCCCAGGGGCTGGGGAAATTACCGATGAACCGGCAGCACCAGCGTAGTCAAGACCACGATGATAGTAGTCCTTTGCAAAGGTACCATTATAGTAGCGACGTACACCATAGGTTGTACTCATCCGTCCTGCATTTGGCTTCAGAAATACTCCATTCCAATACTTTTCTGGTGTTTGTAGTGTCTTGAAAGCTGCCACACGCTTAAGTTCATGCTCTGTGGCACCCACTCCGGCTTTGCCAGGTGGCAAAGTAATGCGTTGTACGGGGAACTTGCGATTAAGCACATTCACTGCCAAGTTTTTTACCTGACCATCCCCTGTAACCCGAAGTGTTCTAGTTCCAGCTTTTTCTAGCGGAGTTGTGGGAACAAAAGCCCGATACTGATTGGGGGCGATTTCAAAGGCTGGGTACGTATTATTACCACTAGCTACTGTTGGATTTGTACTATTGTCGGGATTATCTCGATTAATCTCCACCGAGATTGTATCCCCTAATTTAGGATTAGTTGGAGTAATTTTGACTTGTAAAGCATCTACAGGCAATGCCAAGGTGAGAGGGAGAACAGCAAATATTCCCTTTAACACATTTATTGCTTTGACATTAAAACCGATCAACTTCTTGTTTGAACTACTAGCACTATTCTCAATAATCATAGAGCTACAAAAATCCCTTGCTTGTGTTGCAAAATAGACTAGCTTATTTCTACTAGTGTTTCCCGTTTGAAGTAGATGTTGTTGAAAACTATAAATATTGGGAAATCCGTGAGTGACCTATGGATAGGACAAAGGCAGGGGGTAAAAGACAAGAGAGAATGATTTTTAACTGTAATCGAGTGAATTGGTGTTAATTTTAATAATCAAGGTGTATTACATTGGTATACCGGTTCTCAGTTGAGTGAGGTACAAGAACCCCACCCCCAACCCCCTCCCCGCAAGCGATGAGGGGGCTATGATGTACATCATGTGATTAGGAAACGCTATAATGAGCTTAAAATTTAACTAGATTAATGGCAAAGATGCTCTCGTGGCTTGCTATGGTATCATTTGTTAGGCAACAAAAGAAACCTGTTAGGGTTTAACCATTAGATAATAATACTGGAAGAAAATTTTATAATCAACTGGACACTCACACTACACTGTTAGGTTCAAGTTGGTGTAGGTAAATCACCCAAACCAGGTAAACCAAGGGCAAGGGGAAAGTGTCAGAAATAATCCCAAAAGCAAGTCTTGAGGCGGAGCCTCCTAATAGGCATTCCCAGTCGGAGACTGGGAACGAGGGAATCTTTTAAAGCTCTGTCTAGACTGGTTTTTACGTTAAGTTGACACCTATGCAAGATGCCCACCCTATCATAGATTTTATTGATATATGGTATAAATTATTTCTAGTATTTTCAGTTTATCAACTCTAAGGTGATAGTTTTACTTTTGACTTGAGTTTGCCATCTTCCATGTGAACGATGCGATCGGCTATATCTAGGATGCGGTTGTCATGAGTAACCATCAAGATGGTACAGCCTTGTTCTTTTGCCAGTTTTTGCATGAGATTGACTACATCTCGTCCCGATTGACTGTCAAGGGCGGCTGTGGGTTCATCCGCTAGGATTATTTGAGGATGACTAACTAAGGCACGAGCGATCGCTACTCGTTGTTTTTGTCCCCCAGACAGTTTATCAGGATAGTAATGCAAATGATTTCCTAATCCTACCTGCTCTAGTATTTGGGCTGACTTAGCTAGCATCTTTTTTAACCCAAGATATTTGTGCAATTCCAAAGCCATTTTGACGTTTTGGAGTGCTGTTAAACTACCATGTAAGTTATGTGCTTGGAAAATATAACCGTTATGGCGTCGCGCCTGTACTAGTTGTTCGGCACTAGCACCACAAAGTTCTCGCCCCAACACCCACAAACTACCAGATTGTGTAGAACGCAACCCACCTACTAAGGTCAGCAAGGTAGTCTTTCCAGAACCAGAGGGCCCAGTCATAATAATAATTTCATCGGCGTTAATCTCCAAGTTGATGTTAGATAAAACTTGCTTACGGAGTGAGCCTTGACCAAAATGGTGGTCGAGATTCTGGATGGAGATGACGGGAAGCATAACAATTTTGGATTTTGGATTTTGGATTTTGGATTGTTAATTATCCCAATGCCCAATGCCCCATGCCCATTTTTAAAACATATCAGCAGGGTCGGCAGCTTGGAGTTTGCGGGTTGCGATCGCACCGGAAATTGCACACATAATTATCGTCAGCACTAATACCTGCAATGCTCGAATTGCAGTCATGTACATGGGCAAATTTGTGGCACTGCGAGTCAGTTGGTAAAGTGCTAAGGACACTCCTAATCCTGGGAGGAAGCCCAGTGCTGCTAATATCAACGATTCTTCAAGCACCACACCTAGTAGATAGTAATTTCGATATCCCATTGCTTTAAAAGTGGCGTATTCCCGAACATGGGCATTAACATCGGTGGAAAGGACTTGATAGACGATAATCACGCCCACCACAAAGCCCATCGATACACCCAGGCTGAAGATAAAGCCAATTGGGGAATTTGTTCTCCAAAAGTTGTTCTCAAATTCAATAAATTCGGCGTGGGTTAAGACTCTGACATCATCTCTTAGGTAGGCTTTCAATGTTGCTGCGACCTTTTTGGGGTCATAACCTGGTTTAAGAACAATCAAACCTAAACTGACACTGCTGGACTGTCGCCCAGAAAATAGCCGCAAAAAGTTTTGATCGCTGGTAATCAAATTGCCATCAGAGCCAAAGGAAGCCCCGACTTTAAATAAACCACTAATGCTAATTGTCCGCCGTTCTATTTCGGTGGTTAGGGTTTTACCTTGGTCAATTTGAGCGATCGCTTTTTGATAATCTCCTCTAGCACCACGATCGAACAATACAGCCCCTGGTAGCTTGATTGTCTGCAATTGCTGGTTAACATCGGGTAAATTAAAGGCTGGCTTATCTGGATTAAACCCAATAACTAACACCCCCGTCTCACGGTGTGTTTGGGGATTTTTCCAGATTGTGTTGTTGAAATACATTGCTTCTGCTGACTTCACCCCTGGTATATCCATTGCTTGATAAAGTCGCCGCCGAGAAAATGTAGACAAGCTTGGCAAGTTACGGGCTTGGGGACTGGTTAAAACAATGTCTGCTTGCAAACTGCGATGCAGTCTCGTGTTACTGTCATACAGCGCAGTCTGAAAGCCCAGTTGCATGAACATGAGAAGATCCGCAAAGGCAATGCCTGACAATGCCACTAAAAGACGGCTTTTTTCATGATTCAGTTGCAGCCATCCGAGAGGGGTTCGCCGTCGCAGTTGTTTAATCAATCCCATCATAAGAAGTGGGGAGTTAAGAGTTAGGAGTTAGGAGTTAGGAGTTAGGAGTTAGGAGTTAGGAGTTAGGAATTGGGGAGATGAGGGAGACAAGGATAATAACCAATGCCCAATGCCCAATGCCCAATTCCCAATTCACAATTCATAATTCAATTACTGCCTTAACTTGCATATTGGTTAAGGTGGCGGCTTTTTGGCTGGAGGCTTCATCTAGTCGGATATGGACTTCGACTACTCTGTTATCGATATTGTTAGCAGGATCTGTGTTAATGACATTTTGCCGTCGCACCTGTAAGCCTTTGCGATCTACGATTCCCTGCAATTCAATGGAGAGGGAATCACCAAATACTCGCGCTTGCTGCCCTGAAAGCACTTTGCCGATATCGCTTTCGTAGACTTCGGCTATGACATACATCTGGTTGGTTTGTCCAATATCAGCAATGCCATCATTTGATACTAATTCGCCAGGATGGGTATGGATCTCGAATATCTGTCCATCTTGAGGCGATCGCACTTCGGACTGTTTGAGATTGACTTTTGCCAGATTCATGGCTGCTATGGCACGATTGACTTCTGCTTGAGCCGCTTCTACATCCACTCCTCGCACTTCAGCAATTTCATTGAGTGTTGCTGTGGCTTCTTTTACCTTTTGCTGGCTAGTTGATTGAGTCCGATTTAACTGCGCTTGTGCTTCTTGCAGGCTTTTTTGAGCGGTTTCCAAGTTTAAACGCTTGTTATCTCGTTGGGAGGCGGAAATTGCCCCCTGTTGATATAGTTGCTGATAGCGTTCGTCTTCTGCTTGGGCGTTACGTACTTCGGCTTGGAATCGCTCAATTGTCGCTGCTTGGGTATTAATATCACCTTGGCGTTCTGCTTCTGTGCGAGCGATCGCAGCTTTTTGAGCGGCAATTTCACCAGGTTTAGCACCTGCTTGGATGCGGTTGAGGTTTGCCTGGGCTACTTTTACTTGTTCTTCTGCATGTTTTAATTCTGCTTGCAAGCGATCGCGGCTATTCAAAATCGCAATCACCTGTCCTGCTTTTACCTTATCCCCCTCTTTCACTAACAACTTTTCTACCCGACTTCCTTCCGCAGACACCGCAGCAGAGAGTTTAATTACTTTTCCCTGTGGTTCGATCCGCCCTAAAGCTGTTACCGTTTTTAACTGTGGCAATTGTGTTACTGGCACTTGTGCTTCTAGATTTGCATAACTTTGCCAGCTTTTTAGTATATAAAAACTTATTCCGCCAATCAATAAAAATGCAATTATACCTATACCAACGGATAGACGCAGAATAGACTTAGGGAACGTTCTGTACCCTAGCTTTGAGTTTCGCACCATAGATTACCTCTTAACTAGTGGCGCAGACACAACTAAATACTTATTGTTAATTGTTCGATTCAGATACAATTATTTTGAATTTTGACTTTTTTTTAAAGTACTCAGGTATAGTAAACGTTTTCAATATTGCGGGTTGTAACAGCGCCAACAATTAGAGACAAATTCAGTCATCACAAATATTTTTGTCATGAAAGTACACCCGTAAGGGCACGGCACTGCCGTGC
>Ga0105049_10000530_pt1 | contig 42150 bp, 37 predicted proteins | sample MAT06_FD_78087 | JGI IMG/M metagenome (GOLD analysis project Ga0105049, IMG submission 78087) | Freshwater microbial communities from Lake Fryxell liftoff mats and glacier meltwater in Antarctica - MAT-06 | ecosystem: Environmental > Aquatic > Freshwater > Ice > Liftoff microbial mat | place...
ACGGAGGTTTCAATTGAATGATCCACCTTCGGATTTTCGATGAGCAAATACGCTATGGAAATCTTCGATTTAGTGAGGCATTCATCGCGAAGCAACAAGGCATCTTTGTAGGTAGCATCTAGTCGGGTTACTTCCAGAAAATGGAAGTATGCATCCCGAAAAAGTCCAAATTCGTAAGCCTTACGTCCGAGCTGGTAGTTGGGAATTATGTTGCACAGCAGAGCGAGGTATTCTGCCTTCTTATTCGCTCGATCAAACCTCCTCAGTTTGTCGAGATGAGCGCGGCCCTCGTCAAATCGATCGGCGAGCACAGCCTCTTCCGCCAAAGTATACAAATGATTGGCGTAGTCGGTGCGACAGGATTCATACTGATCTGATGCGCCTGCCGGAGTCTTGAGTTCCAATTCACGGTGTTGCTCAACATAAGCGAAGGCTGATTCGTACACTTGCAAAGCATGCTCAAAGTTTCCTCGCATGCAGTGCATTTGCGCCTCCCGAAACTGTTCTTCGAGAAGTCCTTGAGCTACACGCTTCATTCCGATCAGCGCCCGAGTATCGCCATTAGAGGTATAAATAGCCTGATAATTCTCAAAGGCCTTGTTGCGCAAGCCCGACTGCTCCAGTAAATCCGCATCGTGCAACATCTTCCTGGTAGAAGAGCAGCCCGAAAGGACAAGAGTCAGCAGTAAAAGTTTGAGGAAAAAGGCTTTCATAGGCAAGCAAACTGATTTCGCGAGTACAAGGATAAAGCCAAAAACCATTTCTACCGAATATACAAAAGGCACGAAATTCCTCGCCTTTCGGTAGTTGCTATCCGAACTAATAATGATCCTTAGTCGACTAATGGCTTGAAAAAATCCCGTACAAAAGCAATCATCTGATTGTCGGTGAGCTTACCTGCTGAGTCAATGCTCAGTTTCTTTCCTTGAAAATGCTTGTCTTCCCGAAGGTGATTGAACAATTCCTCCTGAGCAGTGCCTGGTCCAAAAAGCAGGATGTCATCAAAAGCCTCAATGTGTTTAGAAACTTCCCTATAGTACTTCACTGCCTCAGCCTGCTTCTTGTGATGATCCGCGTGCTCGCTACTTCCGTGAGCGGCATGACCATGAAATTCCACCTTGGTGTGAATAGCATAATCTCCATAACCAGTTTGATCTTCTGTGGTGATTACCATTGCGTGGGCATGATCGAGCCAAACGCCAACAAACTTTCGATTTTCGTTTTTCATAAATAATGGAGTGTATTGATGAAAACAAATCTGAAAGAAGGTCCAGAAAGTTTAAATGACCAATCTTTCCACCTTTTATGACCTGCATCACTTTGCTTAGGCCATCAAAATAATGCTATTCGAGGGCTATCTCCGACGGGAATAAATCATGATGAGGTACACAAGCTGAGCAACAGCAGCGAGTGCGGCCACCAGATAGGTTCTGGCTGCCCAGTCCAATGCATCCTTCGCGGCCTCATATTCACGAGGCTGCGCTATTCCTTTGGACTGAATCCATGCCATTGCGCGCTTGCTTGCATCATATTCCACGGGCAAGGTGACTAAAGTAAAAAGGGTAACTCCTACTTGCAATAAAATAGCACCGAGCAGCAACTGAGGAAAAGAGCTGATCAAAAGAACCCCAGCCATCAAAATCCAAGGAAGAATGTTGCTGGCTACGCTCACAGCAGGAACGAGTTTGGAGCGGAAGCCAAGCCAAACATAAGCGGAGTGGTGTTGCACAGCATGTCCACATTCATGCGCGGCTACTGCAGCCGAAGCAGCATTTCTGCCGTGATATACATCTTCGCTGAGGTTTACAGTTCGGTTTACAGGATTGTAGTGATCAGTGAGTTGACCCTGCACGCTAATCACCTTTACGTCCCGAATACCATGATCAGCCAGCATGCGCTCAGCGATTTCACGGCCTGACAGACCGGAACCTAATGTCACTTTAGAATATTCTGCAAACTTGCTCTTTAGGCGGCTTTGAACCCACAAGCCAAGAAGAGCGAAAGCGATACCAATGAGGTAATAGAAGGGCATTTTTTAGTTGATTACTTCACAAAGTTAACGCGATGGTCTCCAACCTTCATGAGCAGAATAAGGGATTCGAGTTAAACCTTGTCAAAAAAAAACCGTCCCCAAGTGGGGACGGCTTAACCAATTAACCAAAAAACATGAGCAAAGGATCTACTACAACTTAGCTGACGTAAGTCCTGCGTAGGCCAAAGAACCTCCGGCCAGGACCATATCTTTAAAGAGATTAAGTACAGATGAAAAACGCATAGAAACATCACCCTCTCCTATGCAAGGAGCATATACCGCCGCTGCAAACATGGTAAGTAACAAAGCCACACCTAGTGCTGCTTGACGATCAAATCTTCTCAACGCAATAGCCATAGCTCCTGCGAGCAATGCCAAACCAGACAACAAGGCCCACAGCGAGGGATTTCCCGGAAGCGCGCCGTGATTCATTTGTGACCATCCTGTAAGATGAGTGAGATAGAGCGCACCGCAAACCGCCATAGGAAAAGCGAGAACAAGGCGCGTTTTTACAAGTTGTGCGATCTCCATAATGTGGTCGAGGTTTACAGTCGAAAAGTAGAATGTTCATTCGGTCGTCGTCAGTTACTCCAAAAGAGTTATCCACCGAGCTTGGTTAATGCTCATTTATTTAGCAATTAAATTCGACTTCATTAACCAACGAATATGCATAACTCCCTTTACTCTGGCGCATGTAGCATTGAAATAGGTTGACTTTTGGTACTCAAATAAATGCGGCTTTTATGCAGAACAAAATGAGGAAATGGATGCTGGCGGCAGTGACTTTCGCCAGTCTTTACCTGTTGATGCACTGAACGAAAAGCCTGACAAATTCTAGTACGTAGTGCAAATGCGAATGATCACAATGATTGTTTGCCGTTTGATTAACTTGCTGTCGCCATTCACTGCGATGACCAACCGACGACTCCATATTTGTTTCGATTCAATCGTTACCATCGTTTTCTATCTTGTACTTTCAAGCGGTGAAACTCTTTCAGCACAGAATACTTTTCTCTCCGAGCGTCTAGCCATTATTGAACGAGGAAGCAATCAGTGGATGTGCCTCGAACTCGAGTCTTCCTCCCCACGGGTATTTGAAGTGTCACCTTCAAAAATCAATGTGAGCAGCTGGCCTGAAGCGCCATTCACGGGTATCCATCCTCCCAAGGAGGAGCAGTTTAATCACTTTCTTCAAGTGTATCAGCCAGCAGACAACGCGCGAAGAGGTGCGGCTATGAAATCACTATGTGACCTGTATTTCCCTCTTTTTGAAAGCAAACTGATCGCCCGTCAGCTCCCCCGGGAATATGCTTATTTGCCTGTGGTGCTCTCAGGGATGAATCCACACTTCACTGATCAACGCGGAAGAAGCGGAATCTGGGGAATGGATTATCTCGTAGCCCGAAAGAAAGGATTGCGCATTGACCCACTGGTGGATGAGCGTCAAGGAGGTGATTTCACCACTGATGCAGCAATCGATTACCTCGCAGAACTTCATACACGACACAACGGTCAACCTGCGAGGGTCATTCTAGCTTGGTGTTTTAGCCCTGCATTTGTAGAGTATCAATCTAGTTCATGCGACAGTTTTCTTTCTTGCCTCAACGAAGAGGCGATATCAGTATTACAGTTCTACCAATTTACACAGCTCTATTTTTCCTCGCTTCAAACTACAAATCGACTGACCAATTACTTTGACGTATTTAGCAACTACGAAACTGTATTCTTTCTTGAGTCCACCTCCTACAGCGCACTGCAAGGGGTTCTTGGCGCTGACCCGAATGCTCTCCACGCCATGAATCCTGTGTACACCGGCGAACAAATTGATGGCTCATTCCGCAAAGTGCCGTTCATGATGAGCATTGCTCAGACTGCTCTGTTTCGACAAAAAGAAGACAGCGTATATACTTGGAAACCCCAATTGCCCCCCCGAAAAGAGGTCGAATGGGTGGAGGAACAATTCTCACACAAAGTGCGTCGGGGTGAAACTCTCGGAGGAATTGCCGGTAAGTATCACGTTTCTATTTCTCAACTCAAGAAATGGAACAAACTTCGGGGTGACCGCATTCGGGAAGGGCAACGACTCGTGCTATTTAGGAAAGTCAGTCAAATCGTTGCTCCGGATATCAAAACCACTGAATCGCTTGAGGTGTTGATTGAAAATACCCTAGAAGTGTCTCCAGCAAACACACCTAAGAAAGAACCTGTATCCCAATTTATAGTTTACAAAGTAAGATCAGGCGACTCTCTTTGGAGTATTGCAAAAAAGTATCCTGGTATCACTCCAGCCATGATCATGGAATGGAATGACTGCGGCGAGCGCATTACGCCCGGACAAAAACTGAAGATCAACACACAACTACGGTAAATCACTGACCGCAGGATTGACTTTTGAGCGCAACTTGGCCTCCGTTCATTCCAGACTTTACTATGAGAAAAATTCTTATCCTCCTTCTTGTATTTGCATCTCTGAAGAAAATACACGGTCAGGAAGTCATTCCCATCGATAGAGCATTTGAGCAATTTGATAGCCTTGTCTGGGTGCTGGAAGAAAAGTTTGATGTGGCAGCAGAAATTTCAGGAAACGGTGAAGAAGCTTTTAACTTTCTACTTCCTATTTTAAATGAGTCAATTGAGGTTGCAGATGAACTGATAAGCGCCACCTTAATTAGTATTGATGAGAAGAAAATACAGAATTTCAGGCATCAATCCAATTATGAGATGTATAAGTATTGTACTGCACTAGCAACGTATAGCTATCAGTTTAACTTCAACGAGGGAGAGCCCTTTTACGTCAAAGGCTTGGAATACCGAGAGCGCCTTACTGAATTTCCTTTTTTACATACGATGGGGGGCACTGAGGGGTATCTTGACCAAGACGATGTGCTATTTATCGACGGCTTCCTTTTCATCCAATTGGCTGATGTGCGCTTGACTCAAAAGAAATACAGCAAGGCCGCCGAATACGCCCGTCGTGCTTTGCTTGCTCCGAAAATCGACGCGCAGAGTCGGATTTCCGCGTCAATAATCCTTGCGTCAGCTTTGGAAGCTCAGGAAATAAGAACCGCCGAAGCCATTGAGGCACGGATACGCGGTCATGAAACCATGTCTGCCCTTGACCCATCAACCATTCAATTCTGGGACAGTTTGAATTTCGTTCGGCCAATTGATTTGTATCAAAATATATATGAAGGTCTTCGAAAAAACCCATCGCTGGCAACTGGGGGAGCTTATTACGCACGATCGTTTTCTGTGCTCAAGCGCGAAGGACTCTACAATGAAGCCCTCGATTTCGCCGAGCGGGCAATGGACAATGGTAAAACAGATCGCGTTTTTTTACGCGAAGTAATTGATTTCACGCGTTCAAGAAAGGAACCTCTTGTAGGCATAAAAGCCTGCGATCTTTTGCGCGCACAAACCTCCGAATCAGACTGCCCCGCGCAATGGGAATTATCTTCTTGGTATGCCGAATTTGGAGTGCCCTCTAAGGCCGAAGAATTAAAGAACAAGTCTATCGCTTGCTCGCAAAACCAAGAGGGGATGCGCATAGAGGCTGCGCAGCAAGAAGAAATTGACCGTAAGAAACGGGAACGCATCGCAAAACGAAACAGTGGCGCTAACAATGGACTCTATTTTGGTGTAGACGTCCTACCTCTGGCTCGGATTTCGGCAGAAAAAAGGGATTTTGGGTTTCAGTTTGACCTGATCGGAAGACACGTAGCTCATGAATTTTTCTACGCCCAAGTGGGTTCCAACCGCGACTTCATGCTTGACCTCTCCGATGTGGGCGATTACGAAATTCGCTGGGACGGCATGCAGGCCCATTACGCAATGAAGTTTCTCGATGAAACGAATTCGCGTTCGGCCATGTTTGTAGGGCCGTTGTTTCGCTATCGCGAAAAGACCTTTGCTCCTGTAGACTCAGACTTCTACGATGCCAACTCCGTTTTTCTAGGAACGGATACCTTCAGCGCCACTGAAAAACAATTTGAAGCCCTGCTGAATTATGGCGCGATGAGCACCCACCCAGGATTTTCGGCTCAAGTTTATTTTGGATTCGGTGTCAAGTACTCGCAGTTTACGTTTGAGCATGAATACGATGAAGATGTCATCTTCTCACATCCCTTGCTCGAGCAGCGCAAAGAGACACGATTTGGATTGGCCATGCGAATGGGATTTACAGTGGGAATCAAGCTGTTCTAATCAACGGGGAGTCATTTGTTGTAAGATTGCACCACATCTATTCTGACAATGCCCTCTTCTGACCGAATCAAAATTGGACTCACCGTTCTTGTAGCCTCACTAGGCTATTTTGTGGACATTTATGATCTTCAACTCTTCAACATCGTAAGTAAGCAAAGCCTTTTGGGCATTGGTATTACGGACCCGGACACACTAGCGCGTTACGACTACCTTCTCTTTCTCTGGCAAATGGGAGGTATGCTCATCGGAGGTATCCTATGGGGAATTCTCGGCGATCGAAAGGGACGAAAAAACATTCTCTTCGGCTCCATCTTACTTTACTCCCTTGCCAATTTTGCGAATGCCTTTGTCGTGGACCTCACTCAGTATAGTTTAGTTCGGTTTGTAGCTGGACTTGGACTGGCCGGTGAACTGGGAGCAGCCATCACGCTTGTGAGTGAAATCATGCACAAAGACAAGCGAGGATATGGCACGATGGTGATCGTCACAATGGGCGCTTTGGGAGCGGTAGCCGCTGTGAAAATCAGCGAAACGGAATTGCATTGGTTTGGACTTCAAAGTTGGCAAGTGTCCTATCTGATTGGTGGATCGCTTGGGATGGCCTTGCTTCTGCTAAGGGTGAGCACGTTTGAAAGTAAGCTATTCGATGAGTCGAAAAAAAAGAATGTAAGCCGCGGAAATTTCCTGATGCTTTTCACTCATCGCGAACGGTTCAAACGCTACATCGCGTGCATCCTGATAGGGCTGCCCGTGTGGTTTGTGATCGGAATTCTGATCAAATTTTCTGATCAGTTTGCCCTACTCACCGAAGTAAAAGGTGAAAGTATTTCTGTAGGCAGAGCCATCATGTATGCCTACATCGGGCTAAGCATCGGTGATCTTTTCAGTGGTGCTTTAAGTCAGTGGTTCCGCTCTCGCAAGAAGATTATTCTGATCTACCTCGCCTTCACCACAGGAGCAATCCTTGTCTTTTTGTTTGGAAAAGGAATGGATAGCGACACGTATTACTTCTTATGCTTTTTGCTGGGTGCAGCAGCAGGCTATTGGGCTCTTTTTGTGAGCATGGCTGCCGAACAGTTTGGGACAAACATTCGGGCTACCGTGGCGACTACTGTTCCCAACTTTGTGCGGGGCGCGGTGATTCCAATCATTCTCCTGTTTAAACTTCTTGAGGACTGGATGGGTTCCATTGGGTCTGCAGCATTGGTAGGTGCACTCTGTCTAATTCTTGCTTTAGTCTCTGTGATGTACCTGCGCGAATCGTTCGGAAAGGATCTCGATTATCTTGAAATGAACTGATTCTTGACGCATGCCTGAATATAGCTTGTCGCCAACAAATTGTGCAATCCGTCTTGATCAGCGATATTTTTACACTCTTCAATAATCCCCTCCAATGAAACAATTCGGTTCTATTCTCTTTGCTTCGCTGCTGCTCGCCAGTTGCGCCACATCTGATACTACACCACCTCGCATGAAAATTGATCAATACCCCACCACAGAAAAGAAAGATACTACCCTCAATTTCCACGGAATATCCATTGTGGATCCATATCTCTGGCTGGAAGACGACCGCAGTGACGCGACAGGAGCTTGGGTGAAAGCTCAAAACGAAGTCACCAGGAATTACCTCGACAAGATTCCGTTTCGGGAAAAAATAAAAACCCGATACACCGAACTTTACAACTACGAAAAGGTCGGCGCGCCTATGCGCGCAGGAGATTATTACTTTATCTATAAAAACAGCGGACTGGAATCTCAGGGTAAGTATTTCGTTCGGAAAGGATTGGATGGTCCTGAGCAATTGTTTCTAGACATCAACGCGCTTTCACCCGATGGTACGGTGGCCGCGAGCTTGCTTGGTGCCAATGACGAGAATACACTAATGGCTATTTCCATCTCAGAAGCCGGAAGCGACTGGAGTCGAATTATTGTGTACGACATCGCCACTCTACAGCCTACAAGCGATGTCGTTCGCTGGGTAAAATTCAGCGGATCGACATGGTACAAGAATGGATTTTATTATAGTCGATATCCCGAGCCTAAGAAAGGCGAAGAGCTCAGCGGCAACAACCTAAATCACATGGTCTACTTCCATGAAATCGGCACTGATCAATCATCGGATAAACTCATTTACGCCGATCCCACTAGACCAACCCTTTATCACTACACTGGAATCACAGAGGATAAAAAGTTCCTAATTCTCTATGCGGCTCCCGGCACTGATGGGTACGAAGTCTATTGGAAAGACCCTGCGAGTGAAGGCCCCTTTACTCCTCTTTTCACAGATATCGCCTTTCACACGAGTGTAGTAGAAAGCACTCCGGATGGTCAACTGCTGGCCCTTACCGATGTAAACGCCCCCAAATACCGACTCGTAAAAGTGGACCCAGCCAATCCTTCTCCCGATAATTGGGTCGAAGTGATTCCTCAAACCGACGATTTGTTGCAAGGAGTGAGCACCTGCGGTGGACAATTATTCGCCTCCTTTCTGGCCAAAGCCAACACCCGAATTGTGCGTATGAACTATGATGGCTCGAATAAAAAGGATATTCAGATGCCCGATCAAACAGGAACAGCAGGTGGATTCGCCGGAAAGAAAGAAGAAATGTTTTGCTTCTACTCATTCAGTTCATTCACCTATCCGGGTATGATTTACAAATACGATCTTGCCACCGGACAAAATGCAGAGTTTTACTCCCCAAAAGTGAAGTTCAATCCGGAAGATTATGAGAGTAAGCAGGTGATGTATAAGAGTAAAGACGGCACAGAAATTCCGATGTTCATTGTACACAAAAAGGGAATCAAACTGGATGGTACAAATCCAACCTTACTTTACGGATACGGCGGCTTCAATGTTTCCCTCACGCCCTACTTCTCGACCTCTCTCTTGATTTTGCTAGAAAATGGAGGTGTATTTGCGGTAGCGAATCTTCGCGGCGGCGGTGAGTTTGGGGAGGACTGGCATAAGGCCGGAATGAAAGACAAAAAGCAAAATGTATTTGATGACTTTATCTCGGCAGCAGAATACCTCATCGAAGAAGGTTATACCACAAGCGCCAAACTCGGTATTGAAGGCGACTCCAATGGAGGACTTTTGGTAGGTGCTTGCATGACTCAACGTCCTGAATTATTCCATGTGGCCTTTCCTGCAGTGGGTGTACTCGATATGCTTCGCTTTCATCTCTTCACGGTGGGTAAAGGATGGATTCCGGAGTATGGTTGTGCGGATAGCACCGCTGCTGAATTCCAGTATCTCAATGCGTATTCGCCCTATCACAACTTGAAATCAGGAATGCCGTATCCTGCTACAATGGTCATGACGGCTGATCACGACGATCGTGTTGTGCCTGCACATAGTTTCAAATTTGCAGCGCGGTTGCAGGAAATGTATCTGGGTGAAAATCCTGTGGTCATTCGTATTGAAACCAGCGCCGGACATGGTGCGGGAATGAGCACCGATCAAATCATTGCAGGCGAGACAGACAAATGGTCGTTCTTCTTTTATAATGTGGATACGGATATAAAATAGCCGCCATTTAGCAGATCGGATTATCGAATAAATCCAGGAGACTTCACAATCTTGGCGGCCAGCGCTCGAATGCCTACGCTGCTGCTATGAATGTGCCGCCCTGCCGTAGCGGTTATTTCAGCGCAGAGATCAGGATATTTCCTAGCAAGACGATTTAATATTCGAAGGGCATTGTAATAAACCCCGATGTCGCGCCCTTGGGTTTGGAGAATGCCTTCGCAGCACTTCAACAAAGCGGCATCCTGCTCTTCATTCCATTCTGCCGCCAGCAAACCGCGCATGTATTCGCGGGCAACAGAGTCACTGATCCCTTGTTCAATCTTATCAATCCACCCATTCAGATACGTTGACCCACACGTGGGATCGATGGTCAAGGCAGTGCTCAGCGCCCAAACTGCCTTTTCGGATATGGTGCCAGAATCTTGTGCGGCAAGATCATTTAAAACCCGAAAGAATGCGGGTTCATTGCACGCACGTCGGCCCAATACCTCGGCCTGCTCTTTGCCCATTCCTTTGACCAGTACCGATTCTGTTTTCATGGGTATCGAAATAAACGTGCAGATAATAAAAAAACCGGCTTCGGTGAAGCCGGTCTTTCTAAAACAATTATCATTCTTCTATTTCTTAGGAGAAGCATTCTGAAGCGGCTTTGGAGACGGTTTGCCACTCGGAACCTCGTCTTCCTCTTCGTACTCGTGGCTCTGCATATTTTCCAATTTGATTTCCTGACCTGATTCCATGCGCGTGATCAATTCATCCAATTGCTCTGAGCTCAATTGCTTTGCCACAATCCTGAAATCCTTATCCATCAAATAAACTTTAGGAGTAGAATTGACGTCCCAGGTGGTGCGATAGTTCAAACTTTGAAGAGTTGTCACACCTCCCCAGATCAATTTGGAAGCGCTGTCTTGCTTCATGATCTCCGGCGTATCGCTTGCGTTGATCCAGTCAAGGTTGTTTTCCTGCACGAACATGCTCCATTTATCGTTTTCGAGATCGTTGCCAATGGCATAAACGACTAAGCCCTTATCCTTCCATTTGTGATAGAGATCAAGCAATTTTGGAATTTCCTTTTTACAATGTCCACAAGTGCTTTCCCAGATCACGAGCAAAGTGTATTTGCCCGCATTCTCTTTCATACTTACCCATTTCTGACCAGTGACATCTGGGAGAATGATATCGGGTGCAATTTCACCACACAAACAATATCGCTTCTCATCCGCAGATTTCTTCATCTCCGTGATCTTATCCTCTTTCATCCAAGTGGCCTTACCCTTTGCGTAGTAATTGTCGACCATATAAACGAAGAGACGATCCATGCACATCACCTTGGAGGTTTCTGAATAATACGTGATGAAGTGAACGATGTACTTGAACGCATCTTCATTCGAAGCGGTCCGGTCGATTAGTTCCTTCGTCAAGACACACATTGTATCCGGAATCTGCGGAAGGGTTTTACTGACATAAATATCGAGCAACCGGTGGAACTGCTGATCACGCACCAAGCGTGGATCACTCAAATCGCAATTGTCCCAGTAATGATCGCGAAAATAGTAATACTGCCAGCGCCTTCCTTCATCTTCAGTCATTCCAGCAGGAGCGTTTGGAGTTACAATCTCCATATTCATCTTGATCATTTTGGAGACCAGAAGATTCGGATTTTTGGCGATAAGGTCTTTTTGATAGTTCACCACTTCCTGATTCATAGCAAGAAGTTCTGCGCGACAAGGAGCCTTTTCTTCTTCCGATTTCAGCGAATCGGTGAGGCACTTATCTAAGGGCTCACGCAGTTTGCGTTTCGCGTTGATGAACTTCACGAATTCGTAGAACAATCTATTATTCTCCGATTTTTTCACCGTGATTTTATTGATATCCGCATCGGCAGAACAGTCAATTACAATAGGCTCATCGGCAGCAATGAACTCGATCAGTTTGCTACCCGGCATTACCAGCGCATATTTCCCACATTCCTTTAAAGGCTTTCCCTGAAACGAGTAATTCCCTTTGGAATCCACCCGTGACGTGTCGTTGTAGTATAATTTGTTCCCGTAATAGTTGGCGAGATAGATGCTTGTATCCGCGAGTCCGGCAATTCGTCCACTTATGGTGTAGTTGATTTGGGAATTAGAAACAGCAGTAATACTGATAAAGACAAAACAAGCTAAGAGACGCAGAGTGTATCGATTCATAGTTTTTACTTGTGCATTTGAGACGTCGAATTTGGAAAGCTCGTTGCTCCGATGCCATGGTTTAACATTTTGTTGTCACTTGCCAAATTTAAGGCGTTGCCTTAAAAGCAATCATTATTCCAAAGTGATATTGACTCTGTACAGTCCTTGGAGAGATTCGATCATGGAAGCTTACATAGGCATATTCTCAACTTGCCTTCTGAATCGTTTAGCTTTGGCTCCTCATGGAACGCATTACGATTGTTGGTTGTGGTTGGCTTGGGCTGCCTCTTGGGCAGCAGTTGGCCGCGGAAGGCTACACCGTAAAGGGCACAACGCGTTCCGCAGATCGACTCCCTGCGCTGGCTTCTGCCGGTATTTTGCCCATCCTTGCACGATTTGATGAGCATACTGACGAAGAGAACTTATTGGCTCTCAGTCAAACATCTGTCGTAATTGTAACAGTGCCCTGGAGCCGTCAGCTTTCGGATGAAGCGAACAGTAGAACCTATCAGCGCATTGCAGAAACCTTCGCTTCCGAAGGCATTGAGCGCGCCATCATGATTAGTTCAACCTCCGTATATCCGGACGACATTCCTGTGTGCATTGAATCCGATGCCCTTGCTGAGCATCCGCTCGTGATGGCTGAACATCATTTTCTCGATAAAATTCCATCTTCAGCTATTGTCCGATTCGCTGGGCTGATCGGCCCGGGCAGACATCCCGCGCGCTTTTTGGCCGCGAAAAAAAACGTGCCTTCCCCCCTTGCTCCGGTGAATCTTATTCATTTGGACGATTGCATTGGAGTGATTCGCACACTCATCGAAACCCGCGCAGAAGGCATCTTCAATGCCTGCGCTCCAAGTCATCCGCCCCGCGGAGAGTTTTACACGGAAGCGTGCCGGCGATTAGGTATTCTCGCTCCTGAGTTTCTTGAAAATGACGAATCATCGGGCCGCGAGATTTCGACGGTAAAATTGATGGAAGAAACAAATTACACCTACCAGCATCCAGACCTATACGAGGCACTCGATCATTGCTTGGTTTCAGAAACCAATTGACTCGAAACAAAAAGGGCCATCTCAGAGAGACAGCCCTTTCCAAAAAGAAAATCAGTTCATTATTTCCGCACTGTCACCTTGCCTGTAAAGGCATTGTGTCCGTTGATCACTTTCACCAGATAAATTCCAGTGGTGAGAGGGGCAAGGTCAACGCGCTGTTCGAGAGTTTCTGCAGTCACAGGAAGCTCCATGAGCACACGACCAGTTAAATCGAGGATGCGCACGGTTCCGCCTTCGCTCCATGATGGAAGCGACAGATTGAGCATTTCAGAAGCTGGATTTGGGTACCAAACTGGAGCCGAAATTTCTTCCCGCTCAGACACGCTCACGCCAGTAGATTCAATTACTGCTACATCGTCGATGTAGTAGAGGCCGTTGGTATTACTTGCGTTAGTGCCGTAAAAATTCACTGCAGCCAATTGATTGAGGCCCGCAGCTCCATTGGCATTGTTTAGCGACCACTGCCACTCAGCAACCACTACGCCTTGCAAATAGACCTTTCCCACATCGGCGTCCATGTCTGCAGTAACCTGACAATCAAACCACTGACCGATTGGCACTGTCGCCACGTTCGTAGCTGCTGCTGCTCCGGAGGTAACATTAACAACTCCGGTATTGGTGAAGAAAACGTCCACCGCCCACTGATAGTTCGTGTTATTGTTGGCCCAATTATGAAGTGCGTTGAAGTAGGCCCCAGCACTTCCGGTAGGAATGAACATTTTCCAACGGACATCATACTTCCCAGAGTTAAATGGTCCAATCGGCAACACACAGTCAGTAGTAGTATTCTGAACCTTCACGGAATTTACGCCGCTATTTGCGAAATCAGCGGAGACCATGGCGTCAGGACCATTTGACCCGTCCCAGGTATCCCAGTTCGCGCTTTGCGCAGAAATACCCGTGCCAGCAGTATAGGTCTCGAAATCATCAGAAAAAATTACAGTCTGGGATTGCATCGCCAGAGCTGCGAGTAACGTTGAAGCAAGAAGTATAGGTTTCTTCATCATAGATGTTTTTGGTGGATAATTAAGTTCAAATCAACACGACCAAAGTAATCCAAAGAATAATTACTGCCACAGCGAAATGCAATTCAGTTCACTTATTTCAGTTTGAAAAAGAAAGGGATAGAGTAACCCTAAAGAGATTTAGCAATTTCAAGAAACTCATTCTGAATCGCTTCGCCCTTTTCACGAGCATATCTCAGATGGATAACCTCACTAATCTGATCGTGTGTGTAAGCGGGGTCAACGCTATTTTTCATCGCAAGAAATTCTACTTGGATCGGTTGCGGACGGGGTCCCCAGCGAAATACATCATTTCCGTCAGCGTCTAATCCGATCACTACGGGAATACTCTTCGATCCATTTGTAAGATACTGATCCATCAATCCGTGATTCTCATCGCGAAGAATAATGCGAAGTGAAATGCCCGCAGAATGGGCCATGAGGGCAATCACCGGTAGCACTTGGGATGAATCTCCACACCATCCTTCGGTAATCACTAAAATTGAAAATTTACCAGAAACGGACTCTAACGCTTCCACTACGTCTGCCCTTGGCACAAAGTGTTTGTCCCACCGATTCGAGCGATGTTCATTCATTCGGGTGTATTCCAACATGGCCGTCGAATGATCGGTTCCTGTGGTTTTGCCCTTAGTCAGGAGTGCCTGTATCAATGAGCGGTATTCTGGATAAGAATAACTCCCCGGGAATCCTGCCTCTGCAAAACTCTTTACGTCACTGTATTTTTTTGCTTGAATCATGGGGCAAACTTAGATTGATTTTGAAGTTCTAGCGTGTGATCGGGATCACATGGGCCCATTACATATTCTCACAACACGAGGTTCGTTAGCTTTGTTCCATGCAATTCACCACGAACCTTCGGAAAATGCGCACCAGCCTCGAAGGTGAAAATGCGCAATACAGCCTTCCCCTTGTGGATATTCTTGAGACCCAGGGACAACTTCCCCTAAATGAATGGGTGGGTAAAATGATGACCGTGCGATATGATCAGGCCATTCATTGCGTGGAAACGGGCCGAAAGATCAAGCGCGCTTTTGGTGAAGGCTTCAGCTATGACGCTTGGCTGAGCTCGCCTCTTGCTTCCCCGAGTATCGTAAATCCCGAACTGAGTCGCATCCATGAAGGAATAGCGCTTAGGAATAAGGAGTGGGAAGAAGCGCATCACAACAAGCCGCATTATGTATATCTCAGCCGCACGAGTGAAGTAAAGGTCGGCGTTACTCGAACGCTTAATGTGCCGTCCCGTTGGATTGATCAGGGGGCCACCGAAGGCATAATTCTTTCTGAAACCCCTTATCGTCAATTGGCGGGATTGATGGAAGTGGCATTAAAGGATGTGTTTGCAGATAAAACCAATTGGCAGAAAATGCTCAAAAACGAAGTGCTCGAGCATGAGTCGCTGCTCATGTGGAAAAACAGAGCTTTCGACGCGCTGCCTGGAATGTTCGAATCATTTTTTTCTGATAACGACACCATCACTCTAATTTCATACCCTGTGATCAGCTATCCCGACAAGGTTCGGTCGCTGAAGCTAGACAGCACGCCAGTATTCACGAAAAGGCTAAGCGGGATCAAAGGCCAATATCTTCTTTTCGACGACGACAGTGTGTTCAATGTCAGATCGCATGCGGGTTACAGAGTAACTTTAGATTTCAGCAAACAGGATTGAAATGATTAGATATGAAATCTCTGATCTCGTTAGAATTCCTAAAACACCGCCGAGTTTGGTGACTACTTAGTCTTCAGACCGTTCACTTTTTGATTGGAAATATTTCGTTCACAGGGGGTTACTCATAAAATATTTCAGGGGAGATGAAGGAAATCACCACATTATGCTCTACATTTGCCGAGTGTTCTGTTTTTCATCATTCCTTTTTCTGTATATCACAGTCAACAGGTTGTTGTAGGATCAGGATAACAACCAACAATCAATTCTTTTTTTTTATCATGAACATTTTTGTTTCTGGGCTGAACTACAGCCTGACGAGCGACGAATTAACGGAGCTCTTTACTCAGTACGGTGCAGTGTCATCGGCTAAAGTTGTGACTGACCGTGACACTGGTCGTTCACGCGGTTTCGGTTTTGTTGAAATGTCGGACGACGACGAAGGTCGTAACGCCGTTTCTGCTTTGGATCAGTCCGAAGTAAAAGGCCGTCGTATCAACGTCAAAGAAGCCGAGGAGCGTGCTCCGCGTGCATCAGGAGGAAGCGACCGTCCACGCGGTGGCAATTCTGGTGGCGGTGGTGGCGGTTTTGGCGGTAACCGCGATGGCGGTTACAAACCACGTTTCAATCGCGATAGCCGTTACTGAGCTACCAATTGAATCTTCTAAAAAAGAGTCCTTCGGGGCTCTTTTTTTTTGTCCGGAATAAAGGTCAAACCTATCGCCCACGTTTAAAAATATTGAGGAACACGAACCCATTAGGCAGCGAAACAACGCGACACGCAGGTGACAAAGCAATTTAGAGAATAAGGAACCCGAAGAGCGCCACTGGTAGTGGACTAATTAAGACAGAAAGGCACTTCCATTAAAAACTCAGGAACACTAACACGGAAATATTCCGCTTGGCCGGGTGCCTGCATGGTGTAAAAGCCTTTCATAGATCCGCGGAATGAACGTAGATCACACGCCGAGCTGTAGGTGTATTCCGCCCCTGGGGCAAGCACCGGCTGTTCACCTACCACGCCCGGACCTTCCACTTCTCTGTGCAAAGAAGACGAATCGAAGATGAACCAATGACGGCGAAGCAATTGCACCGCATGATCGTTGCCGTTATGAATTCGAATGTGATAGGAAAAAATGAGGCTGTCCATCAGCGGGCTGCTCAGCACAGGCTCGTAACGCACATCCACACTAATTCTAATCCCCGCGGTAACTTCAGTAAACATGTGGCGAAAATACGATATTCTGACTTATCCACAATGGAATGTGAACGAGTATCTTCGCCGCACTTAATCCAAACCGTATGAAATTTTTGCATTCTCTCCTACTTGCGTGCGTGTTGATCTCTTTTTCCTCGTGCAAGGACGTCACCCCAAAAACCGTCGAATCAAATGCAGCGCCAATAGACAGCGTTTCGAATGTACTCGTCATGTCAGATGATGGCTTTGCCTATGAGGCCTGTCGATTCGCGGATGTCCGTATTCTTCGTTACCAATTGCATGGATTCGAGCGATTGACTCCCGCTCAGCGTGAGTTGGTATACTACCTCACACAGGCAGGTCTTGCAGGAAGAGATATGATGTGGGATCAGAACTACAAGCACAATCTCGAAATCCGCGACTTGCTTGAAACCATTTATACCACCTACACCGGCGATAAGAGCGATCCACAGTGGAAGGCATTTGAAGTGTATCTCCATCAGATATGGATGAGCAACGGCATTCACCATCATTACGGCAATCTGAAACACGAAGTGAAATTCACGCGTGAATTCTTCAAGAGCATCTGTGATGCAACTGGCGCAGTGTGCCGCGAAGAAATTGCGGAGGTCATTTTCAACCCTGAGATCGCTCCGCGGAAAGTTGAAAAGGATGCCGCCAAAGGATTGGTAGAAAATTCTTCTGTGAACTTTTACGGCGAAGGCGTAACCACCAAAGAAGCTCAGGATTTCTACGCGTCGAAAATCAAACCTGGTGACCGCGCACCTCTGTCCTATGGCATCAATGCAAATTTGATCAAAGTGGACGGTGTGCTCACCGAAGAGGTCTATATGATTGGTGGAAAATATGGTGCTGCTCTTGAGCAGGTTGTGTATTGGCTTGAGAAAGCGGTAACTGTCGCGGAGAGTGAGCGTCAAGCAGCATCACTGCGCAAACTCATCGCGTTTTACCAAACAGGCGACCTGCGCACGTGGGATGATTTCAATATTTTATGGGCAGGGACGACAGAAGGCGATATTGACTTTATCCATGGATTTGTAGAAGTTTACAATGATCCGCTTGGTAATCGTGGCAGCTATGAGAGCATTGTGGAAATCAACGATTTCGAAGCTAGCGACCGAATGAAAACAGTGATGCAGAATGCACAATGGTTCGAAGATCAGTCGCCGATACTTCCCCAGCACAAAAAGAAAGAAGTGACAGGCGTATCCTACAAAGTGGTGAATGTGGCTGGCGAATCGGGCGATGCTTCCCCGTCTACTCCGATCGGTGTAAACCTGCCAAATGCCCAGTGGATTAGGGCCAAATTCGGTTCGAAGAGCGTTAGTCTCGGCAATATTGAAGACGCATACAACAAAGCATCTGGAGGTGGCATGACCGCCGAATTTGCTCACGACAAAGAAGAAGAAGATCGCGCCAAAAAATACGGTGAGGTAGCAGGGAAAATCCACACTGCTTTGCATGAAGTAATTGGCCACGCTAGCGGTCAGCTCGAAGAAGGCGTTGCGCCCTCTTCACAGACACTGAAGGAATATGCTTCCACCATTGAGGAAGGAAGAGCCGACCTCGTAGCCTTGTATTATGTAATGGATCCAAAGCTGGTTGAGCTTGGACTTATGGAAAGTGTGGAAGTTGGGAAGTGTGAGTACGATGGATACATCAGAAATGGCATGCTCGTGCAGCTTCGTCGATTGAAAGAAGGCGAAGAAATTGAGGAAGCCCACATGCGCAACCGCGCTTACATCTCGAATTGGTTGTTTGAAAAAGGAAGTGCCGACAATGTGATTGTGAAAGTGGTTCGCGATGGCAAAACATTTTTTGACATCACTAATTACGATCGCATGCGCGAATTGTGTGGTGAACTTTTGCGGGAAGTGCAGCGCATCACCTCCACCGGCGACTATGAAGCGGCAAAAGCCTTAGCCGATGGATATGGTAAAAAAGTAGATCCCGCGATCCACAAAGAAGTGCTTGATCGCAGTGCAAAGCTGAATATTCCGGCTTATGGCGGGTTCATGAATCCGATTCTGACACCAGTAACTTCCGAAGATGGCAAGATTACCGATGTGACTGTGACCTATTCAGATACCTTCAGCCAGCAGATGCTTTCGTATAGCAAACTGTATGGTTTCTTGTCGGGTAGGAAGTAAATTGTTGGGCTGGAGGTGTGAGCACGGTCATGTTGATTCAAGGCCTATGTCATACCACTGCTTTTCGTTCATTTTGAAATACCTCCCTACCTTCGTCTGGTGAGTATTACCAATTTTTTCAAGGCTGGATGGATCATCCTTGTGCTTTCAGGTTGCAAGGATGACGTGTTGGAATACACTCCCTTTTCTGGCCCAATTACGGAATCTGTATATGCTTCTGGTGTCATAAAAGCAGTAGATCAATATGCGGTTTACTCGCAGGTCAATGGTGTATTGCACGATATTCTCGTTCAGGCAAGCGATACGGTAGCAGTCGATGATTCGCTTTTTATTCTTCGCGATATTCAAGCACAATTGAATAATCAGAATGCGGAAATTCTACTGCAACTCAGCAAGGCACAGGCCTCTCCAAAAAGCGAGAGAATCCGGGAACTCGACGAGCAGGTGAAATTGGCCAAAGCCACTTTTGTACTTGACTCCACGTTGTTCGACCGTCAGGCTAGATTGTGGGAGCAAGGAATCGGATCACAAGTGGAAATGGAACAACGGCAACTCTCGATGGTAGCGGCGCAAACAAATCTCAACGCCTCAATAGCCCGTCGGAATGATGTGAAGCGGCAACTCGAAACAGCATACAACCAGGCAGAGGTCAACTACACGAAGACCAAAGAATCAATGAACGAGTACGTGGTGCGCAGCGCCATTGCCGGAAAGGTTTATGATATCCAACGGGAACCAGGCGAACTCATTACGGTGCAGACACCAATGGCGGTAATCGGCAGCGTAGATCAGTTTCTGGTTGAACTTCAGGTGGATGAATACGACATCACCCGAATCATCGTGGGACAAGCCGTCAAACTCAGCATGGAGAGCTACTCAGGTGAAGTATTTGATGCAACTGTGATTCGCATCAATCCGATAATGAATGAGCGCACACGGACCTTTTTGATCGAGGCCAGTTTCGACGCTCCGCCAGATCGCCTCTATCCCTTTCTTACGGCAGAAGCAAGTATTGTTATTCAGGAGAAAGAACATGCACTCACTATACCCACCAGTTATCTGATCAATGAACAGCAGGTGATCACTTCAAGTGGAGATACCGTTCGAGTAGTAACTGGCTTGCGGGATATGGAGAAGATCGAAATACTATCGGGAATAGACTCCACTACTCTTCTGCTGAAACCTGGAAAACAGTGAAGTATGGGCTCATTCTGAACATCGCTTGGCATTTGCTCAAGGCCAGAATGAAACAGTCGTTAGTGGCTGCCGCCGGAGTCTTGTTTGGAATCGCCCTGTTCATCGCATTGGTTAGTTTCATGACTGGGCTCAACCAAATGTTGGATGGTCTGATTCTCAACCGAACTCCTCACATACGCATCTACAATGAGATTCGCCCCGCCGATTCTCAACCCATCGAATCAGCCACTGACTATCTCACTTCAAGCCACTTTATCCGATCTATAAAGCCCCGCGAGGTGGGTCGGTCCATACGAAACAGCGATGCCATCATCACCGCATTGCGTCGTGATGAAAGGGTTTGGAACGTAGCCCCAAAAGTCTCCGCTCAGGTATTTTATCAATCCGGCATCATCAGCATCGCCGGACAAATCAATGGGATTGATCCTGCAATCGAAAAAGAACTTTTCTCTTTCGGGGACTATGTGATTAAAGGAGAAATTACCGATCTCAACCAAATCAACAATGGCATTTTCATCGGTAAAGGGATCGCAGATAAGATGCTTCTTGCCACGGGAGATCTCATTCAAATCAATTCCTCCAAAGGCGAAATCACCATGCTCAAAGTGCTGGGGGTATTGCAGTTTGGATTAGCTGATGTAGACGATACTCAAAGCTACACCAGCCTAAGCACTGCTCAGCAGGTACTGGGTGAACCAGCATCCTATATCACAGATTTACAGATCAAGTTGAAAGACATCAATCTGGCGCCTGCTTTAGCCTCTGAATATGCCAAACGCTTTCGGGTAGATACCATAGATATTCAAACCGCCAACGCGCAATTTGAAACCGGAAGCGATGTGCGTTCCATCATTTCGTATGCAGTTGGAGTAACCTTGCTCGTGGTGGCGGGTTTTGGCATTTACAATATTTTGAATATGTTGATCTATGAAAAAATGGACTCGATTGCCATTTTAAAAGCCACTGGATTTTCGGGTAGTGATGTGCGACTTATTTTTCTCAGTGTATCAACTCTAATTGGTGTGTCCGGAGGAATTGGCGGACTGATCGTTGGATATGGGCTGTCCTTATTGATCGATAATGCGCCATTCGAAACTCAGGCTTTACCCACTATCACTACTTTTCCCGTGTACTACAATCCTACCTACTATTTCATTGGTATTGTATTTTCCCTCATCACAACTTTTATCGCTGGTGTATTTCCCGCAAGAAAAGCAGCTAAAATTGATCCTGTCGTAATCATTCGTGGCAAATGAATCCAGTTGTAATCGAAGCGCAAGGCATCACGCGGCTCTTTCATGATCCACTCACCTTTAAGGTGCTCAACGACGTGTCGTTTAAAGTGCGTCAAGGCGAGTTTGTATCGGTGATCGGAAAATCAGGAAGCGGCAAATCCACCTTGCTCTATGTGTTGTCCACTATGGATACGGATTATACAGGCAAATTATACCTCGACAATCAACTACTCACGGACCTTTCCGGAAATGAACTCGCCAAAGTTCGCAATGAGAAAATCGGATTTGTGTTTCAATTTCATTACCTGCTCAGTGAATTCAGTGTGCTTCAAAATATAATGATCCCTGCACTGAAATTGGGGAAATTCAGTCCTACCGAAATCTCAAAACGGGCCATGGAACGGCTCGATTGGTTGGGTATACCTGAGCAATCCGTCAAAATGCCTCATCAACTTTCAGGGGGGCAAAAACAGCGTGTTGCTATTGCGCGAGCGCTGATCAACGACCCGTTAATCATTATGGGCGATGAGCCTACCGGAAACCTGGATCAGAAAAACAGCGATATCGTGTTTGATATTTTCAAAGGGCTAACCCGAAATCACAATCAGACCATGCTTGTGGTGACCCACGATAATGATTTTGCGCAACGTACTGATCGCATCATTGAATTGGAAGATGGAAAAATAATTTCTGCTCCTGCAGAATAATTAGACAAATCCTATCGCCCGCCGCCTGGTCTGCGATGTCCGCCACCACCCGAAGGACGATTTCCGCCACCAGATTGACGAAACGGCTTTTTGCCCCCATTTCCGCCGCCTGATCGACCACCACCTAGGTGACCACCACCTGATTTTTTTCCGGAAGAAGCTTTAGGATCATATGCCGGCGCCGGACCAAATTCTTCAGGCACAGGTACTTTTTCAATCTCAGAACCAATCAGCCATTCGATGCGTTGGAATTTATTCTGCTCCTCCTGCCCTACTAAAGTAATGGCCTCTCCCTTTGCATCGGCGCGTGCCGTTCGGCCTACGCGGTGCACATAGTCTTCTGCATCACCCGGCACATCGTAATTCACCACGAGGTGAATTCCTGCGATATCAATTCCACGACTCACGACATCAGTAGCTACGAGAATATCGACCTGACGGTTTCTGAACTCCTGCATGATCGACTCTCGCTCCTTCTGTTCGAGGTCGCTCGAGATTTGTCCAACTGACAACTGCTGCTGCTTCAACTGACGATAGAGTTGAGCCACATTCTGTTTGGTTGAAGCAAACACGATAATAGATTGTCCCTTGCGCTCGCGGAGAAGGAAGGTGACCAACGGAAGTTTTTGTCGGTCAGTTACGATATACGCAGCCTGACGAACACCTTCAGCGGGTTTCGAAAGAGCGATATTTACGGTTATCGGATCATTCAAAAGACCATTTGCCAACTGAAAAATTAATGGCGGCATGGTGGCAGAGAAAAGCAAACTTTGGCGTTTGGGATTTACTTGACGAATGATCCGCTGGAGGTCGGGCATGAATCCCATATCAAGCATTCGATCAGCTTCATCAAGGATCAAGTAGCGCACTTGCGAAAGATCCACGTATCCTAGGTTAAGGTGAGAATTGAAACGACCCGGAGTGGCGATAATGATATCGGCCCCAGCAATCAGTGCATTTTTTTCCTGCTGAAAATCCTGTCCATCGCCACCGCCGTATATCGCCATTGACGACACTGGGGTGAAATAAGCATACGCCTGAATAGCTTGATCAATCTGCAGGGCAAGCTCACGGGTAGGTACGATGATCAGGGCCTTGACCTTGCCCGTTTCATCTGTGCGGATAATATTATCCAGCACCGGAAGCAGGAACGCCGCGGTTTTTCCTGTGCCGGTCTGCGCAATACCTATCACATCTTTTCCCTCCAGAATGGGAGGAATAGCTTGTTCCTGAATCGGAGTGGGCTCTTTGAATCGCATCGACTCGATACCTTCAATAATATCGGGATGCAAGCCCATTTCATTAAACTTCATGGCCCAAAGGTCGGTCTAAATCACGCTTTTAGGAGAATGTTGGCTATCTATTCATTCTGGCAGGGTCTGTGGCAGTTGTTCTCCGACTAATTTTGTCCCCGTTTGAAATACGTCCTACTCCCATTCATCATCCTGCTTTCAGGCTTAGCCGGTTTCGGTCAATACTCGTCTGATGGACTGTTGCCAGCTTTCCCAAAGCCTAAAAAGGCATTTGCAGATACTGTTTGGACCATACGCGGTCAAACCATTCTCGACAAGCGATACAAAAAGTGGAAAGTGGATTTTGTGCTGGATGGTCGTCAGACCTTGCTCAGCAATACGCGGGTGCGACTTGGAGGTATTCGGGTAGGATTGGAATACCGTCGAGTGAACCGCTTCGGTATTGGCATCTATACACTTGGAGATGGCGTAAATGTAAATTCGCTGGCCGAGGTAGATAGCAGGATCAACGCGGCCACCCTCAATTTAGCTTATGCCTCCCTCTTTTATGAGCGCATTCTTTTTTTTCATCGAAAATGGGAGTGGTCAGTGACAGCGCACCTCGGGGCTGGAGAAATAACCGGCAAGTATCGATTACCTGATGAGAGTGAAGATCGGACCTATTCCCAACTTGTTCGACCGCTCGAAGGAAGCACGCTACTCTATTTCAATTTGAACTATTTCATATCGATAGGAGCGGGTGTCGGCTACCGCTACATCCCTTCCACGCCAGAAGAATTAAGATCAGTTTACAATGCGCCCGTAGGCATCCTACGGCTTCGCATAAGGCTGGTAAAAATGGTGGTCGGTGCATTCGATAAGGATATTCGCACTGCGCCTTAATTCGAACCACTGCATGCCGTTGCAGACCGCAGATCACTCATATTTGCGGATATGAACGAGCAGGAAGCGCGCACACGTATTTCACATCTTACTTCGGAACTAAACACCCACAATCACCTCTATTATGTTGTGAATGCGCCGGTCATTTCGGACGTTGAATTTGACGCGCTACTTCGGGAATTAGAGCAGCTAGAAAAACAGTTTCCCGAATTGAGCGATACCAACTCACCCACCAAGCGGGTTGGCGGTGACATTACAGACAAGTTTGAAAAAGTTGCTCATCTGCGGCCCATGCTTTCGCTTTCTAATACTTACAACGAAGAGGAAATTCGAGAGTGGGAAGACCGGTTGCACAAACTTACCGGTCACGAAATGGAATATGTGCTGGAGTTGAAGTACGATGGCGTGGCCGTTGCACTGCATTATGTAGGGGGCAAATTGGTGCGCGGACTAACCCGCGGCGATGGCAGTGTGGGTGAAGATGTAAGTGCGAATATTCGCACCATCCGCACCATTCCCTTGCAACTTGTAGGAAATTTTCCGGATCAATTTGAAATCCGTGGAGAGATTTTTCTTCCTCGACCCGCTTTCGAGGAGCTCAATCGCGAACGCCTTGAGGCGGGAGAAGAACCCTATGCCAATCCCCGGAATACTGCATCAGGAACGCTCAAACAACAGGACAGTGCAGAGGTAGCCCGTCGCAAACTCGACTGTTACCTCTATTTTGTACTTGGAGAAAACCTTCCTTTTCAGAACCATTATGATAGTCTGACGCAAGCTGCTGAGTGGGGCTTTAAGGTGCCCTCAGTGAAGGGTCGTTTGGTGGAGAAAACCAATTCCATCGAGGGCATAATGAGCTACATCAATTATTGGGATCAGCAGAGGCACAGCCTTCCATTCGATATTGACGGGGTGGTGATAAAAGTGAATTCGTTTGCCCTTTGGGATGAATTGGGAATCACAGCCAAGAGTCCACGATGGGCCATTGCATACAAATTCAAAGCAGCCACGATCAGTACTCGTCTGAATGGAATCACCTATCAAGTAGGGCGAACAGGAGCTATAACACCCGTTGCACAACTAGAACCTATTCTTCTTGCCGGCACTACTGTAAAGCGCGCCTCGTTGCACAACGCGGATCAGATTGCGCGTCTGGACATCCGGGTTGGGGATCATGTTTGGGTTGAAAAGGGAGGGGAAATTATTCCGAAGGTGATTGGTGTAGATGAGACGCAGCCTCGCGGAGCGCAAGACTCTCATTCGTATATCACGCATTGTCCGGTGTGTCAAACAGAGCTTGTTCGATTAGAGGGAGAAGCTGTTCATTATTGCCCGAATGAGAAAGGATGCAGGCCTCAGTTGCTGGGTAAAATGGAGCATTTCATTTCCCGCAGGGCTATGAACCTTGAAGGCATTGGAAGTGAAACCATCGCTGGTTTGTTTGATCAGGGAAAAATCCGCACTTCAGCCGACCTCTATTCCCTGCACTACGATGAATTGATCGGGTTAGAGTTCAGTGTGAGTGATGAATTTGGTGAAAACCCCAAGAAGCGAAGCTTGCAAGAGAAAAGCGTGCGCAACATGCTCGAAGGCATTGAAAAGAGCAAACAGATTTCGTTCGAGCGGGTGCTTTTTGCTCTAGGCATTAGACATGTGGGAGAAACGGTAGCGCGGAAGATTGCGCGTCATTTTGGAAACCTCGATAAAATAGCACAGGCTGCACAAGAAGAATTGCTCAACGCGGATGAGGTCGGCGAAAAAATTGCCACGTCTATGGTGCATTGGTTTGCACAACCCGACAATCAGGAAACGATAGTCCGATTGAAAACCGCGGGATTGCAATTCGAGTCAGATTATGAGGCACCGGCGCAATTGTCGGATGCGCTGAGAGGCAAATCGATTGTAGTGAGCGGCGTGTTCAGTCAATTTTCACGCGATGGCATCAAAGTATTCATCGAGCAGCACGGTGGCAAAGTGAGCGGAAGCATTTCATCCAAAACGGATTACGTGGTGGCAGGTGCTGATATGGGGCCGGCCAAGCGCAAAAAAGCCGAAGATGTAGGGGTGAAGATTCTCTCGGAAGACGAATTTATTGCACTGAGCGGAGGTGTGAAGGACTCCCCGAAATCCACGAATCTGTTTTCGGACCTCTGACGATTGCGGCACAATGGTTGACTATCTTCGCTTAAACTGAATCAATAGTTATGAAAAAAGGTATCATCCTTCTGGCTGTTTCGCTGTTCCTCTCTGTTTGGACGGTGAACGCTCAAACCGCCTCTGAGATCATCTGGCTGACCAATTTCGAAGAAGCCAAGAAAGAAGCGAAAAGCTCAAACAAAACACTGCTTCTCAACTTCACCGGCTCTGATTGGTGCGGATGGTGCATCCGATTGCACAATGAGGTGTTTGCCAAGCCTGAGTTTGCTGAGTACGCAAAGAATAATCTCGTCTGTGTGAAACTCGATTTCCCACGCCGAACCGTTCTTGATCCTACCACCGCTCAACAAAACGAACAACTCGCTCAACGTTTTAGCATTACCGGATTTCCAACAATTATCCTCGCCGATGGCGAAGGCAGCCCGATCGCCCGTACAGGATATCAGGCCGGCGGACCGGAAAATTACGTGAAGCACCTGCAAGGCTTTATTTCACAGAAGTAAAAGTTTTAGCGAAGAATAGAAAGAGGCCCGGTTTCGGGCCTTTTTTCATGCACTATCCTTTGGATTCAATGAATACTCTTGCCTTGCTACCTTCGCTCAATGAATTCGCTCGAACAGAAAAAGGAGGCATTTGCGCGCTTGCTCACGATCATGGATGAACTGCGGGCAGGTTGTCCGTGGGATAAAAAGCAAACCCTGGAAAGCTTGCGCCATTTGACCATTGAGGAAGTGTATGAACTCGGGGATGCAATTTTGGATGCCGACTTGAAGGAGATCAAAATGGAAATTGGAGACATCCTTCTTCACATGGTTTTCTATGCAAAAATTGCGAGTGAGACGGAGGCCTTTGACATCGCTGATTCGCTGAACGCGATATGCGATAAGCTCATTTCCCGTCACCCTCACATCTATGGTGATGTGATTGTGCAGGACGAAGAAGAAGTAAAGTCCAATTGGGAAAAGCTAAAACTGAAGGAAGGAAAAAAGAGTGTACTCGAAGGTGTGCCCCGTTCGCTTCCTGCTATGGTAAAGGCGCAACGCATACAGGACAAGGCACGTGGAGTTGGGTTCGACTGGGACAATGCCTCTCAGGTGTGGGACAAGGTGAATGAGGAACTTGAGGAATTCAAAGAAGAAGCGGACAAAGGAACTGATGCGGCGCGCATGGAAGATGAATTCGGAGATGTGTTGTTTTCTCTGATTAATTATGCGCGCTTCAAAGGAATCAATCCGGAAGATGCTTTGGAGCGAACGAATAGAAAATTCATCCGTCGGTTTCAGTATCTCGAATCGCAGAGCGCACTCGACGGGAAAAAGATGGGCGAAATGACGCTTGCTGAAATGGACGTTTACTGGGAGCAGGCAAAAAGCCTAGCTCCCTAGGAGAGTTGATAAAGCAACACCAAATTGAGAATGTAGATCATAAAGATGGCCAGAGAATCCCAAGCCATTAGGAAACGCTTTGTAGTCGACCGATACATCAGACCGATGATAGCTACTGCAGACATCATCAATACTGCAAACACCGATATGAGATGGACGTCTGAGGCGTCCTTTAGCAACTGTCCGGAGGTGTAAGCGATATCATCCAAGAAGAGTATAAATATGTTGAAGATGTTGCTACCGAGCAAATTGCCGACTGCCATATCCGCAGACCCTATTCTAATTGCAGCAAATGACACGGCTACTTCAGGCAATGAAGTAGAAACCGCAAGAAATAAGGTGCCGACAAATGATTCTCCCAATCCTGTTTCAGCGGCAATTATCTCTGCAAAATGTGGAAGCATAAGAGCGGAAGCAATGATAATTAACGCGAAAAGCGAAAAGCGGACAATGACTTTACGCAAGGGAAGAGAACCAACTTCAGCCTCAAGCGCTACCTTTTGACTTGCATTTCTTTTTCCAAACGAATACATAATTCGCATGGAGAGAAAATACAACACTGCAAATGAAATACTGATCAGTCCGATGCCGGGAATGATGGAATAATCCGACTGAAGAAAAAGTCCGGCGCCAGCAAGCGCCACGAGAATAATTCCGAAAGCTGCAGCGAGAATATGATTGGTAGAAGCTGTGCCAAGAAGTGGGGCTCGCTTAGGGGAAAACACATCCAGCATAGCCAGTATCCCGAGATTGATCGCGCAACTTCCGAGAATATCACCTACTGCAAGATCGGCGGATTTAACAATCGCCGAAGAACTAATACCTACGATCAACTCCGGAAGAGAAGTGATGCTCGCCATGAGCACCATCCCAAGCCAGAGTTTACCCATTCCTGTCAACTCAGCGATCAAATCGCCATAGTGCGACAATCGTTTACCTGACCACAGAATGATTATTCCACAAACAATAAAACCAAGAATAGCGTATACCATTTTTCACAGAATGAATGGGCAAGTTAAGCATTGCCCCATTTTCACGCCTCAGAGATGACAACGGCTCTTAGAAATTCACTTGCACGCCTGCGGTGATGAAACGACCGATTCCGACACGGATGCCTTGTGGTCTTCGGCTGGCGATGTAACGTTCATCCGTCAGATTCTTAGCGGTCAGGGTAAATAACGTATCGTATTTACTCCAATTAAATTGCACTCCCCCGTCAAGTAAATGGTAGGGCGGAATCAACCCGTTGCGTCCATCAGTCGAGGCTTCTACTGTATTGAGAATATTGGCATACTGTTCGGAGATATACCCAATTGTGAAGCGAAGTCCGAAGGCAGATTTCGACTCCAACGTGAGTGCTGAACTCACCTTGACTTCCTGCGCATAAGGCGTTCGCTTGCCAGAGATATTCTCTCCATTTGTTTCTCCTCCTACAAATCGGTCAGCCGAAAAAGAGGCCACTACGTATGTAGAACTTATGCTCAGTATTTGGAAGTTCTCGAATCCGAAAAAGCGATTCATCTCGATCGATACGCCGAGTTCTGAACCATGGTGCTGTGTCGCGCTGCCGTTGACCAACCCGGCACCCGTGCCACCCGAAGATTCGGACACAGGAATAATTTGATTTGAGAAGTCCATGAAGAATCTGGTGAATTCATAAGCGATTCCCTGTGACGATTTTCCGCGTGTGCCGAGCTCCTAGTTCCAGCTCAGTTCTGCTCCCAATTCGAGGCCACGCCATCCGTTGAAATGGCGTCTTTCACTCGGGGAGGCGCATATCCGCGGTGAATTCCTCCGAAAAAGCCGACGTGCGGCGAGTGATTGTAATTGAACCCAGCACCCGGAATAATACTTATGAGCGATGACGATGCTACCAAAGAAGTATCAGTATTTAGTCCGCTATATCGTCCGTGGCGAATGTCTCTTTCGAAGCCGATCAGTTCGATACGCGCACCAGCGGTCATCGAAAAACGCTCTGTGAAATCGGTGCGTTGATGCACAAATCCACTTAGTCCAGTACCTGTGCGAATATCGTCTTCACGGATGGTGCCGGTAACTACAGCCGCGGTGGCCTCATCAATACGTTGATCAAATACTGATTCATGAATGGCCCGCACACCAACACTAAGCTCGCTTTCTTTGGCGGCGATCATAAACTTTCCCGTCACTTTTGTTTCCGCACCAAGACTTAAAAACTGCGATTGCGGCTCATAGTGCTATTCTGCATCTACAAGGCGCCACCTGCGACGCTTTCATCCCCCCATGTGATTACGGTATGATCGGATGGTGGAGGATTTAATTCATCTAATTCATTCAGCAAATTGGAAGCCAAGTCTTGACTGCGCCAATCGCGGCTAGCAGCGCACCCAAAAGCGATGGTCCCTATTTTCCATGACTTATTGGAAAAATGTTTATGGGTCGCACTAGGCGAATAGCGTCAGACTACCATGCGATCGAAAGGAGCGAGGCGCGTGAAGTCATTTCCTCCGGCATCATACAACGATTGATTTATTCTGATATATGTTGAGTTGGACGATTCGTCGTAGACCCCGAGCTTGATACCCAGATTAGATCGCTCGCTGAGTTGCTGACGCACCTTGGTCAAAAAGATCGTTGATCACGTAGGATGTTGTACCGAGATTATCTGCCTGTCTGCGGGGGTAAGTCACTTGAATACCCTCTCGCCCGTAAGTATTGCCGTAACTCATTACGCCGGTGAAAAAACCACCTTGTCAACCTCGAATCGTTACACTCCCCTGCTCTTTTGCGGGTGGATCTGCGGTGATTTAATTCACCACACCGCCGATAGTTTGAGGCCCATTGAGAATTGAACCGCTGCCTTTGATGACCTCCACTCGCGCCATTCCGCTGATGGCAGTGGTTTGGTAAATCTCTGGTTCGCCGCAGGGTGATAGGGCCACTGGAACTCCATCTTCAAGCACGAATACACCTCGACTGCGATCGGAATCCAGACCTCGAATTCCCCTATTTACACGCATCCCTGCTCCTTCTTCATCCAACCCATGCACACCCAGAATGCGCCACAGCACTTCATTGCCACTTATGGGATCGATGCGATTAAATTGCTTCTTATCAATGCACGTCACGGAGCCAGGAACCGTTGAAAAGATGCCCTTTCGATCTTCCAAAATGGTAATCTGAGGCATCTCAATTACCTGATCAGATAAGCGCAGCCGAACTGACGTTTCCTCCCCTGCTTTGATGAGGACATCCGCAGTGACCGTTTCATATCCTGATGAAAGTACCTCGATTGTAAACTGTCCTGCGGGCACATTGGCAATTAAAAACCGTCCCCGACTATCAGTCACTGCAGCCAATGAAGTGGATTTTATAACTACCTGAACGTCCGGCAAATTACCAACGTTGACATCCGATACGGCAAGGCCCTTAAGCACTCCAACTCCCTGTTGACTCTTGACTTGAAAAGCCAGAAGCAACATCACACTAATTATCCAGAAAGCTCGCATACTTCTTGTTTATATTTTACACAAGGCGAAACTACCTGTAGCATTCTATTCCCGAAAAACCTTTAAGAAGGTAAAGTGCAAAAAAATGGTCCGCACGAAGGCAGGCCATGAGTTCGAAACAGTGAAGTTTATTCTTCGTCCAATGCGAGTAAAGAGGAGATTCTGGCCCAATTGGAATCACGCCGAGTATTGAATTGATCGGCATTTGCATCGCTCTTGTCCGAGAGATACAAACTTGCGTATCCGGCTTGTTCGCGCAATCCTTGATATACTTCCAACATGCCTTGCACATATTCCACATCCGTTGGATCCTCAATTTCTTTTGAATCCACGAGCGCGATCATTTGTTCGCTGGCCTTATCCATCAATCCGTATTGCTCGTCGAGCAGGGTAATGGCATAGGCATTATCATAACCGCCGGAGGACTCTCCGTCGATGATTGCGCCAATCGAGATGTAGGTATTGTACATCGTAATCGCGCCGAGGGTACCCAAGGTGCCTAGAAGATTGTCGATGTTTTGTGCGTTCACTCGTGAGGAGGAAAACGTCACCATTGAAAAACAAAGAGCTAGTGCAAAAAGATGTTTCATGGTCAGGAATTTTGTCAAAGGTCAGGCAGAATAGCTGAACTTGTCCTACGTGTAAATACGTATTTCAAGAAAAAAGGATGTACTTAGATATTTAGGCAAAAAGAGAAGTGCGTGGGCGCCATCCTCCACTACTGCAGGCAGGGTTTCGGAATTCATCGGATTAAAATTTAACTGTAAGCTACCTTATCCGACCTCTATACATAGAGGCATGTCGATGACCAGAAGGACCAAATCATGGTTAAATACTGCAATCACCTTCGAAATTTCTACTCACTACTTCGCGATCTGCAGCCAAAACGAACCACCATGAGACTCGACTCCGCTTAGTCTTGGCTGATTCCAGAGAGGTGCGAGAATTTGCTTCAATTCAGGGTCTTCTGAAATGAAGTAATTCGCGAGGAGTGGCAGGTATTTATCGGGGGCTGCCATCAGGTACATAGCCAAACCATATTGCTCGGAGTAAAAACGGTCGCACATGAAATCCGGATAATCATACGGCAAGTAGATATCGTGGATATGAACGATAACCCCTGGTTTGAGCTGCGGTAAAATTTCCAGATAAAAAACCATAGAATCCGAATTCGGAAGGATACGGTGAGAGTTGTCGATGAACAGAATGTCATTTTCTCCTAGACTAAATATCAGGTCGTGGTCGATATCTTCAAACGGCTTGCGAATGACGGTATCTGCGAGATGATCGATCTCTGCCCGGGGCTGTGGATCTATCGAGATAATTTCGGTGCGCAGCGCATGATCCTGCTTGGCCTTAAAGGCAACTTTGGTGGAGTTTCCGGATCCCACTTCGATGTATTTCGTGGGATTTTTGGATGCCAGCATAGTGTAAATCCCCACCATATCTAGTCCGGGAAGAAAGTCGTTGTTCCATACCGGTTGATTTCCCTCTTCTCCTTCTCCCCGCTTTATTATTTCTACAAAATAAGAATGAAACGAGAGCGCTTCTTTCAACAATGCGGCATAGGTGTCGCGGTGCGCATTGATGATATCGAATAATGCTTTGTGTGGAGGTAGTCCGTGTCCGTAGCGCGGCTTCATTTGAACCTTATGCTCCAGAAAAAGCGTTTGAAATTTCGGCGAAATAAACCGGTAAAGGGATTTAATCATGGGCTGAATAAGTTCAGGAGCGTCAGTGAGTCGACTCAGTGTACGACTTTGAATTCGCTGGTAAAATGGAATTCGAGTTCGGGGTAATTCTGACGTTCGAGGTCCAACATGAATTTGCTTGGCGCCAGAAATACGTCGTTGCCCTCTTTGTCTACTACCATATGATTGCCTTTAATGCGACGGAATTCCTGCAACTTAGTCTCGTCGTCTGAAGTGATCCAACATGCTTTATAATAATTCTTCGGATCGAAGTCGCACTTCGCGCCATACTCATTTTCCAGACGGTATTTAATTACTTCAAACTGAAGTTCGCCTACGGTACCTACAATTTTGCGTGAACCTGGTTCCTGGAAGAACACTTGGGCCACACCTTCTTCGGTAAGTTGACGGATGCCTTTATCGAGTTGCTTGGTCTTCATCGGGTCACGGTTTACCAGTTCCTTGAAGATTTCCGGAGAGAAACTCGGAATACCTTTGAATTGCATCACTTCGCCTTCTGTAAGTGTATCTCCAATCTTGAAATTACCAGTGTCATACAAACCGATTACATCTCCGGGGTAGGCGTCATCCACAGTGCTTTTGGCTTGCGCCATAAAGGTTACTGGATTGGGGTATTTGTAATCCTTGTCGAGCCGGACATGGTGGTAAAATGTATTGCGTTCAAAATGCCCACTGCACACCCGCAGAAAAGCGATTCGGTCGCGGTGTTTAGGGTCAATATTTGCGTGAATTTTAAATACGAATCCTGTGAACTTAGGCTCTTCCGGTTCGACTATACGGGTATTCGTTTCGCGTGAACGCGGTGTTGGCGCAATTTCCACGAACTTATCGAGGAGCTCCTTGATACCAAAATTATTCATGGCCGATCCGAAAAACACCGGAGCTAATTTGCCCTGTTGATATGCCTCTAGATTGAAGGGATCGTAAACGTTCTCGATAAGGTGCACCTCTTCGCGAAGTTCAGCCGCATATACCCCCACTAGCTTGTCGAGGAGTGGATCAGACAAGTCTGCGATGGCCACCACTTCTTCGGTACGCTTCGTTTTACTGGCTTCGAATAGGTTGAGTGTTTTATCGTAAAGTTTGTATACTCCCTTGAATGAATATCCTTTGGAAATGGGCCAAGAGAGCGGCTGTACCTTGATATCCAGCTTTTCTTCCAACTCATCGAGCAGTTCAAAAGCATCACGCCCTTCGAGGTCCATTTTATTGATGAACACAATCACGGGAGTATCGCGCATGCGGCACACTTCCATGAGACGTTGGGTTTGGGTCTCCACCCCTTTCACGCTATCAATTACAAGGATTACGCTGTCTACTGCGGTGAGAGTGCGGTAGGTATCCTCCGCAAAGTCTTTGTGACCGGGGGTGTCAAGCAGATTTATTTGCTTACCCTGATATTCAAATACCATGACCGATGTTGCCACAGATATTCCACGCTGGCGCTCGATTTCCATGAAGTCGGATGCGGCAGTTTTGGTAATTTTGTTATTTTTTACCGCACCTGCGATTTGGATGGCACCTCCAAAAAGAAGGAGTTTCTCGGTCAGGGTCGTCTTTCCCGCATCGGGGTGAGAGATGATACCAAAGGTTCTGCGGCGGGCTATTTCTTCGCGGATGGACATAGGAAGGTTGAAGGACGGCAAAGGTAGGAAGGACTGTTGGACGGTTGGACTAGAAGACTGTTAGAGTGCTAGGCCGTTAGACTTTTGGACTGTTAGACTATTGGACTGTTGGACTATTGGGCGATAAGACTTAAGACATTCAGACTACTGGACATCTGGCCCTTTGGCATGACGGTTTACGAATTCTCAACTAATCAAAGACTGAATATCTGGACGTAGGTACTTTGTTCAGTTTAGGGAATCGTTCTATACCAGAAGAAACTACCTATTTTTGAATGGTGAGTCTACTTGACTGACGGGGCAACTGCGCGCTTAAACAGAACGGGTATTGCTTCTCCTTCACACATCAATTTCTATGAACAACGGACTACAACGATTTCAATACTATCTCGAACAGCTCGGCAACTTGCTTGATCAGGCGCGCAAGGAATCCGATCCTGCCACTTGGCTTTTTAAAAATAATGCGCGAACTCAATTCTTCATGTTGGAGGGTTTGGCAAAGCTGTACGCCGGATTGCATGACCGCGAGTCCTTCAAGAAGCTCAACGACTGGTTTAAAAAAGCAGAAGATGGGTTTGGTAAAATGGATCACTATGAAGCCGTGTATTCATCGATGAGTGCCAATGAGAAGATACCCGCTGAGCATACGCATTACTTTCTTTCTATGCTCGAGGAAAGTACCGCAAAAATGAATGAAATGCTTGAAGACGAAGATTGGATTTCAAGCAACCGCAAACGAATCAACAAAATAAACGACCGTCTTACCGAGATGAATTGGCTCAGTCCGTCGGAAGAAGCAGAGTCCATTGTGAAATTCTATGCGAAAGCTATTCAATCCATCGGAGCCTTTTTGGAGGAGAAGAAAGGGGATTTCAAAGACATCGAACACGATGTACATGAGTTTCGTCGTAAGCTGCGCTGGCTCAGCATCTATGCACAGGCTTTACAAGGCGTGGTGCAATTCGATCCCATAGAAAAAGCTACTGAGATTCATAAAAAATACCTCACTGATGCCATTGTCAAATCGCCTTTCAATAAACTCCCTTCTCTTGGCGATTGTGAAGTATGGGTAACGGTCGACAAACCTTCGTTTCTCGCATTGAGTTGGACCATTGCTGAATTGGGTGCTATCAAGGATGATGGATTGATGCTCACAGCTCTGTGCGAAGCCATTCAATACCATACAGGTGGATCAATCAACGAGGCTTTGATAGAAGCCTATTCCACTCTCGGCGACACTCAAACGCGCATGGAAGTCATTCTCCAGCAAGCAGAGGTCGTGTCGCATACATTCTACGAAGAAAAACACCTTGAGCATTTAATTACTGGTACCTCACACCGAGAATGAGGGCCGCTATCGCTACCAAATATGGATCACCGGATGTGATTCAGGTGAAGGACATTCCGAAGCCTCTTCCAAACGATGACGAAGTTCTGATCCGAATTAAGGCTTCTACAGTGAACCGCACAGACTATGGCTTTTTGAGTGCAGAGTATTTCATTGGGCGATTCTGGAGTGGATTGATTCGTCCAAAAAATCAGACTCTCGGGTGCGAATTTGCCGGAGAAGTTGAATCCGTTGGAAAAAATGTCACGGAGTTTCAGCCTGAGGATCGTGTGTTTGGATATGATGACAAGCAATTTGGTGGTCATGCCGAATACAAGACCATACCCGCAAGTGGCGCCATTGCTCACCTCCCTTCCTCCCTTTCCTTTGATACAGCTGCTGCGTTGACTGAAGGTGCGCATTACGCGCTTTGTGATATTCGTGCGGCAAAGATCACCCGCGGCCAACGCGTCTGCGTAAATGGAGGCACCGGAGCCATCGGTTCATCCGCTATTCAACTACTCAAGTATATGGGAGTGGAAGTAACGGCAGTGTGTCACACTGATCACCTTCAACTGGTGAAGTCGCTTGGTGCAGATACCGTGATAGACTACACTCAGGAAGACTTTACACTCCGTAATGAGCAATTTGATGTGGTGTTTGATGCAGTAGGAAAGAGCACATTTGGAAAGTGTAAGCGCATTCTAACGAAGAGAGGAATTTATATCTCCACCGAACTCGGACCCGGATCACAAAACCCGTTTCTTGCGATGATTACACCGATTACCGGAGGTAAAAAAGTGCTTTTTCCGATTCCATCAATCACCAAATATGACGTAGAATATCTTAAAGAATGCGCAGACCTCGGTGCATTTAAACCCGTTATAGACCGTCACTATTCTTTAGAACGAATTGCTGATGCCTACCGATATGTTCAAACTGGCATGAAAACAGGTAATGTGATTATTCGGTTTGATTAACTCAATAACCCACTCACTATTTATCTCGATGAAAGCGCTTCCATTACTGGCATTTCTTCTGTTGCTTCTTGCAGGATGCGGAGAGTCGACAAATCCGACCAACGCGCCTTCCAACAAGAATAGCTACTTCGATTATTCCGGCGCTGCGGATCAGCTTACCGGAGGGATCACAATGGTTCCAATAGAAACACCCAAGGGCACGTTTAAAGTTTACACCAAACGCATGGGAAATAATACCACTATGCGTGTTTTATTGCTGCATGGTGGACCAGGTATAACACACGAGCAATTTTTATGCTTCGATGGGTATTTCCCTAATGAAGAAATCGAATACATCTATTACGACCAACTTGATTCGCATTACAGTGATAAGCCGAATGATTCCACTTTATGGACCATCGAACATTATGTGGAGGAAGTGGAACAAGTCAGAAAGGCACTTGGACTGAATCAGGACAACTTCTATTTGTTTGGGCAATCGTGGGGCGGCATTCTGGCAATGGAGTACGCGCTGAAGTACCAGCAGAATCTTAAAGGATTGATTGTGTCAAACATGATGTCCAGCGCTCCTGCCTATTCTAAGTATGCCAGCGAGGTACTTGGGCCAAAAATGCAGCCGGAGATTTATCAGGAAATCATGGCTATTGAAGCCGCAGAGGATTTTACTAATCCCCGATATGGAGAGCTGCTGATGAACCATTACTACACGGAGCACATTTTGAGAATGCCTTTAAGAGATTGGCCAGAGCCTGTGACGCGCATGTTTAATCACCTCAGTTCGGGTGTCTATGTATACATGCAGGGACATAGTGAATTCGGTATGACCGGAAATGCCACCTTGAAAAATTGGGATATCAGTGATCAGTTGAAGATCATTACAGTTCCAACTCTGGTGATTGGAGCCACTCACGATACGATGGATCCGAAACACATGGAATGGATGGCAGGTGAATTTCCTAAAGGACAATTTCTATTGTGTGAAAATGGAAGTCATTTGTCGCAGTACGATGATCCGAAGACTTTCTTCAACGGGTTGATTCAATTTGTAAAGGAAGTCGATCGGGGAAAAGAGATTAAACAACCGTAAGAAACAGTCGAATGGAGGAAACAGTCGAATGGAGGAAGCAGTCATGATTCGTCTGAAGAGCAAAAGAAATTCGACGAATAGCCCATTCAATCTCTTTGGTGCAATCCCTCACTTCAGTTCCTTCTTTGCCCTGTTCATCGGACTTCATTGTGTCACAATCTGCTCAGCCCAGAAAGACTCCGTCTTTTCTAAGGGTCCAATGATTTATATCTCAGGCTTTGTAGATGTCTACTATGCATTTGATTTTGCTCAGCCGGATGGCAATAAGCGACAGCCCTTTCTCTACAATCATAACCGGCACAACGAGTTTAATCTCAACAATGGTTTTCTCCGAATAGGCATAGAAGATGAGAGTTACCGAGCCAATCTGGCGTTTCATGCAGGCACTTATGTGGCCGATAACTATGCTCAGGAGCCTTTACTTTTACGGCCAATTTTCGAGGCCAATGTGGGAATAGCGCTGAACAAGCGCCGCAACCTTTGGCTTGACGCCGGAATATTCACTTCGCACATTGGATTTGAGAGTGCCATTTCAATAGATAACTGGACGCTTACACGATCATTACTCGCTGAAAATTCCCCCTATTATTTGTCCGGCGCGAAAATGACTTGGAGTCCGAACAAGGATTGGCAGATATCAGCATTAGTGTGCAATGGCTGGCAGCGTATTCAGCGCCTTCCGGGCAGTTCTCTCCCCTCTTTCGGAACTCAAGTGAATTACCGAAAGGACGATCATCTGACACTCAATTGGAGCACCTTCATTGGTCCTACAGGCACCGACGCTCTCCGAAAAATGAGGTATTTCAATAATTTCTATGGTCAAATTCAATTGACTGAACGAATGGGGTTCATCGCAGGGTTTGACATTGGATTTGAACAACGGACCAAACGAAGTGCTGAATATGACGCTTGGTTAAGTCCGGTGGTTGTTGCGCGCTACAAACTTAGCTCCCAATGGTACGCCGCTCTGCGGGCGGAATATTTCGAGGACGCTGAAGAAATTGTCCTTTCAGCAGATAGTCCTTACGATTTTAAAACCACTGGACTCTCGCTGAACTTCGATTATATGCCCAACGCACAAATTGCTGCCAGATTGGAAGGCCGAATGTTCAGTTCCAGTGATCCATACTTCCGCTTTTTAAATGGTTTCTCGAGCCAAAACGTCTTCATTGTTGGTTCTTTGGCAATCAAGTTTCCGAAAACCACGATCAGCAAATCCTAATGATGAAAGAGTGCTCTGGCCCTTGATTGGGAGAGATCATTTTTTTTCGACCTACTTCCCCTTTAGATGTTCTGCTTTGGCTTATTTCGACTAGCTTTCCCATCGAAACCAACCAGACCATGAAATCCATTTTACTCCTCTTATTCGCAGCCCTTTGGGGCGCTTCCCTATCCGCACAAGCGCCTACACCGTTACAACTCGAGTTGGTTCAGGTAGCGATCAACATGAACGCCCCAATTGGCGTGTATTGTCCGGGCGATGAGCGCATGTTTATATTGGAACAATCGCAGTCCGACATCGAAATATTTGACACTACGGGAACCTATATCGGCAAATTTCTCGACATGACCGGAATGGTTTCTAGTGGCTCTGAGCGCGGGTTGTTAGGGCTTGCATTTCATCCGGACTATTTTAATAATGGTCGCTTTTTCATCAACTACACCGATCTGGCCGGCTCCACAGTAATCGCAGAATACAGTGTAAGTGCAAATCCGAATATTGCCGATGCGGCATCCGCCCAAATTTTAATGACGATAGCACAGCCGTTTGCGAATCACAATGGTGGACATATTGCCTTTGGACCGGATGGGTACTTGTACATCGGGATGGGTGATGGGGGCAGTGGGGGCGATCCTGGCAATCGCAGCCAGAATCCGAGTCTACTTCTTGGTAAAATGCTGCGAATTGATGTAGACAACGGTTCACCCTACGGAATACCTCCTACCAATCCATTCATCAATACTCCGGGATATCTCCCAGAAATATGGGCCATGGGCGTTCGCAATCCGTGGAAATTCAGTTTTGATCGGGTGACTGGTGATTTGTGGATTGGTGATGTCGGACAAAATGCATGGGAAGAAATCGACTTTGAACCCGCCGGAAGTCCGGGTGGAAAAAACTGGGGCTGGCGCTGCTACGAAGGAAACGCAGCTTATAATACTGCAGGCTGTCAGCCACAATCGTCCTATGATTCACCTGCGGCAGTGTATTCGCATGCTGCGCCAAATAACTTTTGTTCTATCACCGGAGGCATTGTGTATCGCGGTTCACGCTTCCCAGGAATGGTAGGTCAATACATTTTCTGTGATTTTTGTAATGCTGATTTTTATAGCCTTTCTCCAGATGGAAATGGCGGCTACACGGAAACCTTAGCGCTCGTAACTGCGGGATCAGGATACCCTGCATTCGGTGAAGATGCCAATGGTGAATTATACGTAGTGCGCACTTCAGGGGTGCTCTATCGGTTGGACGATGCGTGCGGTTCATTCATGCCAAGCGTTAATTCGGATAGCAATGGATCGCTTACCTGTGATGGTCCTTCTACAATCTGGTGGTGGAAAGATGGCGTGCTCATTCCCGGTGCTACCGGATCGAATTACATCCCAGAAGAATCAGGAAGCTACTATGCCACAGCAACTACAAGTGCAGGATGCGTGCGCCAATCGAACAGTGTGCAGTGGCTTGTCAATTCAGGCATTCCTGGTTGCACCTATCCAGAAGCGATCAACTTCAATCCGGACGCAGAAGCCGATGACGGAAGCTGTGATTTTGGATTAGGCGGTTGCACTTATCCAACGGCTGTAAATTTCAATCCAGATGCAATCAACGATGATGGCACTTGTGTATTTGGTATTCCCGGATGCACGTATGAAACAGCTATCAACTATAATCCTGCGGCCACTGCGGATGATGGATCATGCAACTTCGGACTTGCTGGATGCACCTATTCTCAGGGAGCGAATTTCAATCCTCTTGCTCTTGTCGACGATGGCTCCTGCACGTTCCCAAACAATGCTGATTGTCCTGTGGATCTGAATAGCGATGGATTGGTGAATGTGCCCGATTTATTGCTCTTCGTGGCGGCCTGGGGACAGGCGTGTGACTGATCTGAATTGGTCATCCTATTCCTATGTAAAAGCTTTCCATTCCCTATTTCAGTGATTGAAGAAGCATCTCGCGCACTTTACTTTTGGAGGGTACAAGGCCAATACAATAGGCCTTGGATTTTAATTAAAAAAATGACATGAAGAAGAATATTGCCATATTGATCTTGATGATTTGGTGTTTCCCTGTCTTTGCCCAACAAGTATCGAATTCATGGACTGCTTCCTTTCCTGGCAACGGAATTTGGGGAGACGACAGGGGTATGGACATTGTGCTTGATAACGCCGGCAATGTGTACAGCGTTGGAATGTTTCAGGGCTTTACCGACTTCGATCCGGGAAGTGAGTTGTTCGGTCTTAGCACAATCAATGATAATTATGACATCTATGTTTCCAAACTCGATGCAAGTGGTCAATTCGTGCGGGCTTTTCAAATTTGAGGTGTTTGCGCTGAAGAATATCCGTCCCTAGCCATAGACAATGCAGGCAATATTATTGTGGTCAGAGAATTCAGAGATGTAGTTGATATTGACCCGGGAACATATCTAGTTGAATTAACTAGTGAAGGAAGTTAGGATGTATTTGTACTCAAGATAAATGCGGATGGAGAATTTATCAATGCCGCCAGTTTGGGAAGTGAATTTTCAGAATCTGTCCACACGGTTACTTCAGATTCTAAAAACAACATTTACGTGTGCGGGGGTTACAAAGGGACGGTAGATTTTACTCCAGCAACAAATGCTGAGTTTTTTATGACCGCAGCCAGAAGCTCCGGAAATGCTTTTATTTTGAAACTCGATGCCGCAATGGAATTCTTTTGGGCAAAGAACTTCGCACTCTGGATTCCAGTTTTTCTGGGGCGTGGGTATTCAAGAAGTGACAATTGATCCTGACGGCAACGTCATCCTAGCGGGAACATTTTCAGAGCAAATCGATTTCGATCCCAGCGCAGCAAATCTA
>Ga0105049_10000531_pt1 | contig 42128 bp, 26 predicted proteins | sample MAT06_FD_78087 | JGI IMG/M metagenome (GOLD analysis project Ga0105049, IMG submission 78087) | Freshwater microbial communities from Lake Fryxell liftoff mats and glacier meltwater in Antarctica - MAT-06 | ecosystem: Environmental > Aquatic > Freshwater > Ice > Liftoff microbial mat | place...
CGACGCGCGTCAGGGCCGTCCTGATTGGCTGCTGAACGCATTGACGACCTGGCGGCAGGCACAGCCCGAACGCCGGTTGATCACCATGTTCCATGAGTTGTATGCCAGTGGCCCACCATGGCGGAAGGCCTTCTGGTTATCCGCCGGGCAACAACGCTTGGCGGCGGATCTCGCGCGGCTAAGCGACGCCTGCTTCACCAGCAATGGCCATTATGCTGCGTGGTTGCTCAAACATCTGCCGAGTAGCCGCCCCTGTCCGGTGTGGCCCGTGTTGTCGAACGTCGGCGAACCGACCGAACTGCTGCCCTACGATCAACGTCCGGCAGCCGTGGCGTTGTTTGGCCGGGCACCCAACCGTGCACGTGCCTATCAGCGTGGCGGCGATGCACTGGTCGCGTTATGCCGCCGCCTGAATCTGAGCGAGGTGCACGACCTCGGCGCGCCACTGCCCGATGGCCGGCCAGCGGAACTGCCAGGGCTCACCATTCATCAGCACGGCATTCTGCCGCCCGCTGGTGTTTCGCGCGTGCTCGCGCAGTGCCGCGTAGGTTACCTCGATAATGCCACCGGTCGCCTGAGCAAATCCGGAGTATTCGCCGCATATGCCAGCCATGGGCTTGCGCCGCTGGTGGAATGCCACTACCCGGACGAGGACGGTTTGTTCCGCGACCGTCACCTCGCCAACATCATGGCTCCTCCGGTGGCGGAGGCTTTCCCATCCATCGCCCGCGAAGCGCAGATGTGGTACCGCGGACATTCCTCGACCGAGCTCGCGCGTTTCGTCGCCGAGACCATCACGCGCGTAGCAACAAGTTCGTCTACTCCCACGCAGCCCACGCCGCTGCCCAACCTGCGCTGATCCGTGTACCTGCTCAGCCATCCGATGGGCAATCAGAACATGCGCCACACTGCGGTGGCGCTGGCGGAAGCCGAGGCATTGGCCGAAGCCTGGACCTGCCTGTCGTTCGATCCGTCGGGCATGCTCGGTAGTCTTCTGCCCAAAAATCTCCGCACGCAAGCTGAACGACGCTCGTTCCCGCTCAGCATCCGCCGCCGTCTGCGCAGCCATCCATGGCGAGAAGCCGCGCGGCTGGCCTGCCAACGCTTCGGTTGGAAAAAACCGCTGCGGCACGAACACGGCTGGTGCAGCATCGACGCGGTCTGCCATGACCTTGATCGGCGCGTGGCTGCGCGTTTGCCGCGACTCGACGGCCTGACCGGCGTCTATGCGTATGAGGACGCTGCCGAGGAAACGCTCGCAGCCGCCGGAAAGTTGGGACTGCGCCGCATCTATGATCTGCCGATCGGGTATTGGCGGGCTTTCGCCGCTATCTGCGGCGACGAGGAGCAACGCGAGCCGGCGTGGGCTGGGACCCTAGTGGGCAACCTTGACAGTGCGGAGAAATTCGCGCGCAAGGATCGTGAGATCGCAAATGCCGACCATATCATCGTCGCGTCAAGTTTCACCCGTGCGACCTTGGCGCAATACCCGGCAACGCTCCCGCCGGTGAGCGTGGTGCCGTATGGCGCGCCAGAAATCCACGTCGGTCCACGGTCATGGACCAGCAAGGGACCACTGCGCGTGCTCTACGTCGGCAGTCTGTCGCAGCGTAAAGGAGTCAGCTACCTGCTCGCGGCCATGGGCCAAGTCGCCGCTGCTGCGACGTTGACGGTGATCGGCTCACGGGTCGCACCTTGTGCGCCTTTGGACGAGGCTTTGAAAAAGCTGCGCTATATCCCCTCGTTGCCGCATGCCGGCATTCTGGACGAGATGCGCCAGCACGACGTGCTGGTGTTCCCTTCGCTGTTCGAAGGCTTTGGCTTGGTGATCACCGAAGCCATGTCGCAAGGCATGACGGTCATCACCACGCCGCACACCGCCGGACCGGATCTGATCACTGATGGCCGTGACGGATTCATCGTCCCGATCCGTGACGTAGTGGCGATCAGCGAACGGCTGCTGCTGCTGGCACGTGATCGTGAACGCTTGACCGCGATGGGACGCGCAGCCAGCGCCACTGCGCGCAAACGTACCTGGGCGGTATTCCATCGTGGGCTGCAAGAAGCCCTGGGACTGCGCGCGCCTGTTCTGGTTGCCGGACAGCAGACATCTGGGCCGCCAGCATGCTGACCGCGCTGACGGCAAGGCCACTGGTGATCGAGTTATCGCAGGAGCGTGAAATCGCGCGCCTGAGGATCGTGCGAATGATCTTCGCCACGCTGGTACTCCTGGTGATCGAAGGCGGCTTGCGCAAATGGGCGATGCCCTCGGCACAGAAGGCCTTGTTCTTTATCCGTGACCCTTTTGCCCTGGCTTGCCTATACCTCGCGGTCCGCCATCAGTTCCTGCGTTGGTCGCCACTGACCTTGGTGATCTGCAGCCTGGGAACCGCCTTCATCTTCCTGGCCGCCTACCACATAATAGCGCTCAACCTCAGCCCGGTGGTGGCGGGATACGGTTGGCGAAATTATTTCCTTTATGCCAGTTTCGCCCTGGTGATGGCTGCGGTCCTACGACGTTCCGAAGTCATCGGTCTCATCCGTTGGTCCTTGTGGATGGCGCTGCCGATGGCGGTCCTAGGTTATGTGCAATGGACCTCACCGTCGAACGCCTGGGTCAACCAGAGTATCGGTGGCGGCGAAGCCTTTACCGTCGCCCAGGGCGTCGTGCGCACTAACGGCACCTTCACCTTCACCACCGGCTTCGTCTGTTTTGCAGGTGCGACCTTTGCCGCTTTGGCTGCCGCGGCCTTCACCACCGACATCCGTCGCTGGCTGGTGGTCGCCGGTGGCATCGCTGCAGCAACCTGTTTGGCCACCAGCGGTGCACGCACCGCATTCGTCCACGCTGCGCTCAGCGGCGTCACGGTGGTCGCCTGCGAGATGTTCCGTCCACTTGCCCGTCAACGACCGGTGATCTACCTGGGCGCTTTTTCGCTGACGGTAGGTCTGGTCGGTGCCTTGTGGCTGTTCTATCCCCGCGCACTGGACTTGATGTCGGAACGCAGTTCCGCTGCCGCGCGCGTCGAGGATCCCACCGCCCGCGCCCTCGGTTTGCTGACCGGCGGATTCGCTTCCATGGAAGCTGCCGGCTACTTCGGGCACGGACTCGGTATAAGCACCGGTGGTGGATCGAGCGTGGCCACGGGCCAACGTTCCTTCACCCTGGCCGAAGAAGAATTCCCGCGCGTGGTACTCGAATGCGGGCTGGTACTCGGCATGTCCTACATGATCCTGCGTTTCGCCTTGGCCGCGTGGCTGATTCTCGCGGCGATCCGCTGCGTGCGACGCAACGACGACCCCCTGCCTCTGCTGCTCGCGCCTTTTCCCGTGGTGCTTCTGGCCGTCGGCCAGCTCACCATGCAAGGATCGGTGAATGGTTACGGATGGATCTACACTGGCCTGACCCTCGCGGCGATCGCCACCAGCAGTGCGCGTGAGGACGCCCGTGTCTGAGCCGTTGCGCGTGTTGCTGCTGGGCAACTACGCACCTGATCGCCAGGAAAGTATGCAGCGGTTCTCAACCATGCTGGAGCACGGACTCGCCGGACGGGACATCGCCGTGCGCACCGTCACGCCACCGGCTTCCTTCCCGGGACTCAATGGCAGCATCGGTGGCAAGTGGGTTGGCTACCTCGATAAATTTTCACGTTTTCCCGCTGCCTTGCCCGCGCTAGTAGCGTGGGCTGAGGTGGTCCATGTCTGCGACCATTCAAATGCCATGTACTGCAACTGGATCGCTGAACGTCCAACGCTGGTCACCTGCCACGACTTGCTCGCCGTGCGCGGTGCACGCGGCGAAGACACCGACTGCCCAGCCAGCCGCAGCGGCAAGGTCCTGCAAGAATGGATCGTCAGGGGTCTGCGTCAGGCCCGAATGATCGCTGCCGTGTCGAGCTACACGCTTGCGGATGCGCGCCGCATCGTCGGCCGCGACACGGATATACGGCTCGTGCTCAATGGCCTCAACCATGCCTACCAGCCCGTGCCCGTTGATGAGGCGCGCGCTCGGCTTGCCGGATTCGCTGGAATCACCGAGCGTCCCTATCTGCTCAATGTCGGTTCGAATCTCGCGCGCAAGAATCGCGCCGGTGTCCTGCGGGTGTTTGCCCAGCTACGTCAGCACCACAACATCGACTTGGCGTTGGTGGGCCAAGGGATGACACCCGAGCTGGAAAAATTGGCCGAGCAGTTGAACGTACGCGCACACATCCGCGAACTTCCAGGCGTCGACAACCGTACCCTTGAAGCGCTGTATTCCCATGCCCATGCACTATTGTTTCCCAGCCGCTTCGAAGGCTTCGGCTGGCCAATCATCGAGGCACAGGCCAGCGGTTGCCCGGTAGTGTGCAGTGATTGCGGCCCCTTTCCTGAGGTTGCTGGCACGGCAGCCGTCATCCGCTCGTTCACTGATGAGGATGGCATGGCGAACGACCTACGCGCGCTCTTCGATCCGGTGGCACGCAAGTGCACGATAGCTGCCGGCCTCGCCAACGCCGCGCGGTTTACTCGCGAACGAATGATCGACGACTACGCCGCACTCTACCGTGAACTGGGACGTCGCGCATGAAAGCCGTGATCGTTGCCTGCTCATGGATTCTGCCGTGGTTCCTGCGTCGTCGCCTGTTCCGTCTGTTGTTCGGTTGGCAGTGCCATGCCAGCGCGCGAATCGGCTTGGCCTTCATCGCACCACGGCGGTTGGTGATGGAAGCTGGTAGTTTTATCGGCCACCTGACGGTGTGCAAAGGACTCGATCTGCTGGAATTGCAGGAGCACTCTTCGATCGGTCGCGGTAACTGGATCACCGGCTTCCCGCTTGGTGGCAATCGCCATTTCGTCCATCAGCCAGATCGCCATTGTGAACTGGTGGTCGAACGCCATGCAGCGATCACCAACCGCCACCTGATCGACTGTACCAGTAGTGTGCGCATCGGTGCCTTCACCACGGTCGCCGGATTCCAATCACAGATCCTGACCCACAGCATCGATCTGGCAGCCAACCGACAATCGTCAGCGCCGGTGGTGATTGGTCACCATTGCTTCGTCGGCACCAATTGTGTGCTACTGGGTGGCGCGGTGCTGCCGGACTGCTCGGTATTGGGAGCGAAGTCACTGCTCAACAAAGCCTACGCAACGCCTCACCGCCTTTACGCTGGCGTGCCGGCTCGTGAGCTCAAGGAACTACCCGCGGATCTGCCTTACCTCACTCGCACCGTGGGCTTCGTCGACTGATGCCAACTGCGCTCACAGCCAACCACCAAGCGTCGACGCGCACTGCAGTTCCGCTGCGCATCCTGCACGTCACGCGCTCGATTGATCCGCGCAGCGGCGGCACCTACGAAGGTGCGCGCTGCCTAGCCGCCAGCCAGTTGGCCAATGGCCACACGGTGGAAACCGTCGCGCTCGACGCGCCCGGGTTGGCACATGCAATGCCGGGAGAAGTCCACTTGGTTGGGCCAGGAAGCGGTGCCTATGGTCGTACGACGGCACTCGATTCCTGGCTGACGAACAACCTCGCACGTTTCAGCGTGGTCGTCGTCCATGGTCTCTGGCAGTACCACGGCTTCTCCGCGCGCAAGATCTGCTTGAAAGCCGGTGTGCCGTACGCCGTGTTCCCGCACGGCATGCTTGATCCGTGGTTCAAGCGCACCTACCCGCTCAAGCACTTGAAGAAGTGGCCGTACTGGCCATGGGGCGAATATCGCGTGCTGCGTGATGCCGCGGCCGTGTTGTTCACCGCTGAGGAAGAACGCCAGGCCGCACGCCAATCGTTCTGGCTCTACCGTGCACACGAGGAAGTCGTCGGCTTCGGCACTGAGACGCCACCCGACGATGCCGAGACCCAACGGAACGCGTTCCTGGCACGTTTTCCCGAGTTGCGCGATAAACGTCTGCTGTTGTTCATTGGGCGTGTGCATCCCAAAAAAGGTGTCGATCTCCTAATGCGCGCCTTCGCTGCACATGGCGCCAATCTGCACCTGGTGATGGCCGGTCCCGATCCCGACGGCATGCGTCCGATGCTGGAGCAACTCGCTGGTGCCGCTGCGTCACGCATCACCTGGACCGGCATGATCCAAGGCGCGGAGAAATGGGGCGCGTTCCGTTGTGCCGAAGCCTTCATCCTGCCGAGTCATCAAGAAAATTTCGGCGTTGCAGTAGCAGAGGCACTCGCCTGTGGACTGCCGGTGTTGATCTCGCGACGGGTGAACATCTGGCGTGAAATCGACCAGGCTGGTGCGGGATGGACTGCTGAAGATGACGAGGCCGGCTGTTCAGAGTTGGTGCAACGCTGGGCTAGTTCTTCCGCAGATGATCGCACACGTCTGCGCGCGGCCACGCGCCCATGTTTCGTCGCACACTTCGCCATGGCGGGTGCTGCTGCTCGGCTCGATACCGTTTTGCGCCGGCTGGTCCGCTGATGCGCGTCTTGCATATCCTGCCGAGCCATCTGTACGCCATTGGCGGCATGGAGGACTTCACCCGCAACTTGTCATTGCGCCTCGAACGCCACGGCATCGCCGTCGAAATCTGGCACCTGCCACTGCGAGCTGGGTCGATGCTGATGCGCGATCCGCCGGCACTCACCACCCGTCCGCTCGATGTGCTAACGTGTGCCCGCTATCGTCTGCCTCGTTTCGACCCCACGCGGTTGCGCCACTTCGATCTCATCCACGTCCATGGTATTGGCGGCATCACTGACGCAGTGGCGTTGTCGTGGCCACTTCATCGCCGCCCGATTGTGGTGTCGACGCACGGCGGCATTTTTCACACGCGCCGCCTCTGGCGTCTGAAGCAGTGGTATTTCCGTCTTTGGCAGCCGCTGATCGCACGCCGAGTGGCCTGTTATGTCGCCTGCAGCGTCAATGATCATGACCTGTTCAAGCCGGTGGTGCCGCGACTGGAGCTGATCGAAAACGGCGTCGAGTTGTTCCCGCAGGCGACGGCGGCGAAGGATCCGCTGCGCTGGGTGTGGGTCGGGCGCTGGTCGCGCAACAAAGAACTGCCGGCGTTGTTCCGCGCGGTCGCTGCCGCGCGGCGCTCGCTGCCCGCAGTGCAGCTTGATATTGTCGGTGCCCCCGACGACCTCTCACGCGCCAACCTCGACCAGTTGGCACACGACACCGGACTCACTGGCGGCGTTACCATCCACGAAGCGGTGCCAAGGGCGGCACTCGCGAGCGTGCTCGCGAGTGCCGGTATGACCGTCTCAGCAGCGCGTCACGAAGGTTTCGGTTTGGCGGTGATCGAAGCGATGTCGGCGGGTTGTGTGCCGGTGGTCAACGACATCCCGGTGTTCCGCCGTTTTGTCGCCGAGGCCGGCACCGGTCGTACCTGCGACTATGCGGATGCTGAGGCCGCTGGTGCGGAACTCTGTCGTGCCGCTACCACCCTGCGCGATAGCGACGGTGCGGCATACCAGCAGGCCACCGCTTTCGCCCAGCGATACGCGTGGTCGGCGGTGGAATCACGCTGGCTCACCTTGTACCGCCGCTTGGCCGCCGGAGCTGCGCATGACTGACGAAGCACGATTCCGTCACGAACAGGGCAACACCGCGTGGAGTATGGGCACTCGCCTACGGCGTGGCATATGGGGCATCGCCCGCGCGTTGCTGTTCCGCCCGACGCCTAAACGCCTGGGCAATCGCTGGCGCTTGTTCCTGTTGCGTCGTTTCGGCGCGACCATTTCTGGAGGACCGTTGATCCTGCCGAGCGTGCGCATCCTCCAACCGTGGCTACTGACCATGGCCGAGGGCGGAGCGATCGGTGAGGACGCCGAGATTTACAACTATGACCGCGTCACCATCGGCAAACATACGGTGATCTCGCAGCAGGTATGCTTGTGTACGGGCAGCCACGACCACCGTGATCCGACCTTCCCCCTGATCTGGAAACCGATCACCATTGGCTCCGGCTGTTGGATCGCAGCACGTGCGTTCGTGCTTCCAGGTGTAACCGTCGGTGATGGCACGGTGGTTGGTGCCTGTTCGCTGGTGACCAAGGATCTGCCTGCCTGGAGCATCTGTTCCGGCAATCCCTGTGTCGTGCTCCGCCCACGCACGATGAAAGATGCTGCTCATGACGCCTGACCCTGCTGCGGCAGCTCCGCCGCTGACCGTGATCATCCTGACGCTCAATGCGCAGGACTCCTTACCCAAGGTGGTGGAGTCGGTGCGTGCGATCGCTGTACGCATCCTGGTGGTCGATTCCTTCAGCACCGACACCACGGTGCCGTGGGCACAGGCCAACGGTTGCGACGTGGTGCAGCATCCCTTTGAACACTACGCCGCGCAACGCAACTGGGCGCAGACCCACGCCGCGCTGGCGCCGGATGCCTGGGTCCTGCATCTGGATGCGGACGAGGTCGTCAGTCCGGAACTGGCGGCCAGCATCCGCTCCACACTCGCCGCGCCGGCGTGCGATGGCTACCTGATACGCCGGCTGACCTACTTCCTCGGCCATCCGATCCGTTATGGTCACATGAATCCGAACTGGCATTTGCGGCTCTATCGCGCCGGCAAGGGCGCGTGCGAAAACCGCATGTACGATCAGCATTTCGTCATGGAGGGAACCACCGGTCGCCTGACCGGGCTGATGCACGACTTGCAGTTGGTTTCGATCGAGCGTTGGACCGCCTCCCACAACCGCTGGTCGACCGCCGAAGCACAGGAGATCCTCCAGGCTGAGCAGGCAGACAACCAACTGAAAGCGTCGCTCACCGGCGATCCCCGTCAGCGCAAACGCTGGTTGAAGAATCGCCTCTATTACAAGGCGCCGACGCTCATCCGGCCATTCCTGTTCTTCTTCTACAATTATGTCATCAAGCTCGGCATTCTTGACGGTCGAGTTGGATTCATCTACCACACGTTGCACGCCTTCTGGTTCCGCTTCCTGGTCGATGCCAAACTCTACGAGCTGCGCCGCGAGCGGCAGCGCGCGACCACATCACCAACTCCGTGAACGCTTCTCCGTCACCTGATCGCCGACCACACCTGGCGATCCTATCCTACAATTATGCTCCGGAACCTACCGGCATCCCCTTCTACAACACCGGCATGGCGACATGGTTCGCCGCTCACGGCTGGCGCGTGACCATGCACGCGGGCATTCCGCATTATCCGTGGTGGCGCGTGCCGGAGGCCTACGCCGCGCGCGACTACCGTGGCGGACGAGGCGATGAAGTGATGGACGGTGTGGAGGTGCAGCGCGTGCGCCACTTCGTGCCCGCACCACCAGTGTCGGGCAAGGCACGCATGCGTCTGGACGCCTCGTACCTGTGGCGGACCTTGCTGCGCAGTTTCCACCAACGCCAACGACCTGATGTGCTGGTGGTGATCGCTCCACCGTTCCTCGGTGGACTGCTCGGACTCTTCCTGCGTTGGCGTCACCGCGTCCCGGTGTGCTGGCATGTGCAGGATCTTCAGGTCGATGCCGCGCTCGACCTGGGCATGATTCCCCGGCACCTCGGTCGCATCCTGTTGTGGCTGGAACGCCTGATCCTCGCGCGCGTCGATCTGGTGACCACCGTCAGCCAGGCGATGCGTCGACGTCTGCAAGCCAAGTGCCGAACGCGCCAGCCGGTGGCAATGTTTCCCAATTGGGCTGATGCTGAGACCATGCGGCCGTGGACCGGGGCGAACCGGTTCCGCCAGGAGTGGGGCGTCGATGAGGCCACGCCGGTGGTGATGTACAGTGGGAACCTGGGGCGCAAACAAGGCGTCGAGGTGTTGCTCGAAGCAGCCACACACGTCCGCGTGCCGCACCTGCTGGTGATTGCCGGCGAGGGTGCCGAACGCGCCGACCTGGAGCAGAGGGCGCGTGAACTGGGAGTCACGCGAGTACGTTTTGTGCCGCTTGTGCCCTCCGAACGGCTTGCTGAATTCCTCTGCGCCGGTGATGTGCACTGTATTCCTCAACGCCGGGCCGCGGCAGGACTGGTGATGCCCTCGAAGCTGCTCAACCTGATGGCGGTCGCCCGGCCCGTGGTGGTAACCGCCCCGGCGGACAGCGATTTGGCTGCAGTGGTGGCCCAGGCCGGCTGTGGCAGGGCCGTCGAGCCAGAAGATTCCCAATGCCTGGGACAGGCTCTGGATGAACTGCTGGTGGATGCTAGCGTGCGCCGCGCTTACGGACTTGCCGGTCGGCAATTCGTTCAGGCGACCTTCGCTGCCGACGCAGTGCTTGGCGGATTTTCTCGCCGGTTGCTCCACTTGATCACTAGTGATCGAAGCTGATTCCCGACTCCATGCTCTCCCATTCATCCACAGCCTACACCAAGCAGCTCCTGCTCATCATCAGCGACACCATTGCGGTGGTCGGTGGGCTGGCCGCGTGGTGGTCACTGCGTGAAGTGTCTCCCGATGGCGTGCGCCTCACGTTGCTGTTCGGGCTGGGCACTACCACGTTGATGATCTTCCTCTTCGGGGGCGCCTATACCGTCCTGACCCAAGCTCGTTTGGGTTTGTGGATCAGCCGGGCGTTGTGGTGCTTCGTGTGGGTGTGCTCGCTGCTTTTCGGTGCGGCGTATGTGGCGCACCTCCATGAGCTGCGTCCGAGCTGGGAGATCCTACCGTGGGTAGGCGGTGCCGCCGTGTGGCTGGTCGCTACCCGGATCGCCGCCTACCGCGTGGTGGTGTGGCGCCGTGAACACGGCCATGGCCAGGAGCCAACCATCCTGGTCGGTGATCCCGCACAGTGCATGGCGTTCATGCGACATGTGACGTCGAATCCGCTACTCGGAGTCGATGTCGTCGGACTGTGCACGGATGGCTTGCTGCTGGAGGATGAGGTCGACGAGAATGTTGTCCTTGGCGCGCGCCCGGACCTCACCTCGATGGTCGAGCGACTGTCGGCACAACGCGTGATGGTCTGTGGCCGACTTGACGACCAAGGTCTGGTGGCTTCGGTGATCACTGAACTGATGCCTTATCCGGTGGTGGTGCAGTACGTGCCCGATCTGACGCAGATTCCGGTGTTCACCCTGCGCGTTGGTGAATTCGCTGGCCGACCGGTGATCAACCTTTCGTCAAGCCCGTTCACGCCGTCAGCGCTGCTGCTCAAATGGATCGAGGACAAAGTACTGGCCAGCATCATCCTGGTGATGATCAGCCCGGTGATGTTGGCCGTGGCGTAGGCGGTGAAGATCACCAGTCCAGGGCCGGTGTTCTTCATTCAGGATCGCCATGGACTGGGTGGACGTCCCATCCGCGTGATCAAGTTCCGCACCATGCATCACCGGCCGGCCAACGCGGCCCCCGTCGTCGGCGACCCCCATCTGCCCGCCTTGGAGCACAAGAGCCTCTCTGGACGACTGATCACCCCGCCGTCAGCAGACGGTGCTCTATCAGCCGTGCGCACGCCAACCGCGGTTGCGACGCCCTCCACCACTGATGATGATGGCCGCCAAGCGAAACGGCGGAGCACTGAACCCACACCTGTGGCCAACCATCTGGCAGCGTTCGTCGATGGTGTCGCCACTCCGCCGGCGTTCTCGTCAGACAAGCCACCAGCGCGAGACCCGACGCCAAACCCTGATTACACCCCCGGCGAGGGCATCGCGAGCATCGAAATCCCCACCACGCCAAGTCGTACAGACGATGACAGCACCATGACCCTGACGCGGCGCCACCGCTCCTTACGGGTACATGCCATCAAGAGCGGAGCCGATGCAGATGGCTTGACCCACGAAGTCAGTCGCGAGCCAACCCGCGCAGGTCGGGTAACCACGCCACAAGAAGGCGCAATCGACTCCATCAAGGTCGGAAACTATCAGCGCGCACGACGGGCGACCACGCCGCAACGCAGCGAGCCAGGTGGTGTCGAGCCGACACCTGATGATTTCAAGCAGGCTACCGTCGGTGATCCCCGCATCACACCGATCGGCCATTTCCTGCGTAAGAGCAGCCTCGATGAACTCCCGCAGTTCATCAACGTGCTCAGAGGTGACATGTCGATCGTCGGACCGCGGCCGCACGCCATCCGTCACAATCAGCAGTTTGTCGGGTCAATCGCCGAGTTGATGCGGCGCCATTACGTCAAACCCGGCATCACCGGTTTGGCTCAGATCAACGGCGCACGCGGCGAGACCCGCACCATCCAAGACATGCGCCGCCGAGTGGACCTGGATCTGGCCTATATCCGCAACTGGTCGCTGTGGCTTGATCTCAAGATCATCCTACTGACGCCGATCCGCGGCTTCATCAATCAGCAACCGTGACGCGAATACACCTTTCGATGGACGTGTGGCCTTGGTGATGCCCACCCTGGCGCAGCTGGTGAGCTTCCTGCGCTTCCTGCTGCTCGCCTCTGCCGGCAAGGCGTTGGGCCTGTTCCAGGGTTTCCTGGTCGTGTGGCTGCTCGACGTTAGCACGTATGGTTTTTATGCCGCGGTCATCGCTATGGCCACCACCGTGGCCTCAATGGGCAATGCCGGCATTGGCATGTTCATCTCCGCCTTCGGTGGGCGATTCCACAGCGATCCTGTGCGCATGGGTTCGATAGCACGGGCAGCGGCTGCGGTGCAGAACGTGCTGCTGGCAGGTTGCGGCGTGCTGATCCTGGTCGCCATGCCGCTGCAATACTTTGCGCTCGGACTGGATTCCTTGTGGACCATGGCGCTGTTGACCATGCTGGGCGCTGCGACCATGGCGGTGTCGGTACGCAACATGATGCAGTACGAGATCCTAAGGATCTGTCTGCGCTTGGAGTTGGTGCAAGGGATCGACTGCATCCTGCTGGTGCTGCGCATCACAGCGGTCATCGCACTGTACCTTGCTGGGATGCTTGATGCGGTGTGGCTGGTAGCAGCCAATTTGGTGATCAGCCTGCTGGCGCTTGGAGTACAACAGCGCCTCCTGCGCCCACTCGTTCATGCAGGAGCAACGCCGGAACAGTTTCAGAATGATCGTCGTGACGCTTGGCACATCGTTCTTCCGCAATTGCCAAATGCGATCTACACCGCCTTCCAGGGACAGATCCCTTACTGGCTGATGAGCGTACTGACCACCGTGACTACGGTCGCTGAATACACCGTGCTCGGACGCCTCGGAGTGTTGTTCGGTTTCCTGTTCGAAGTGGTGAGCGGCTATTTCATACCCCGTGTCGGACGCTGCCAGGATCCGCAACGTCTCGGTAGTTTGATCATCCAGATCCTGTCCATCTTCTACCTGCTTGAAGTGCTGATCCTGGTGATCGCGTACTTCATCCGCCATCAACTGCTGTGGCTGCTTGGTCCGCAGTATGCTCACCTCGACGCACAACTGGTCCTCATCCTCTGCTCCATGGGAGTCGCCTCAGTGTCCGGCTCGCTGCATGCCATCAATTCGTCGCGCGCTTGGCTGGCCCATTCGTGGAGCTTCATCGTGCTGACTGTGGTCACACAGGCCCTCAGCCTGCTGGTGCTCGACGTCAGCACGTTGAATGGACTGCTGTGGTTCTCCTTGTTGCCGCACTTTCCCTTCATCGTCGCTAATATCATCTTCATGATGCGCGGCCTCGCCCACTTCCGGGTGACCGCGCCGCCTACCGGGAACGTCCCATGAGCCGTGGCATCTACCTGGTCGCCAATCGCATCAGCGAGGAGCACTGCCTCAATCTGATCACCTCACTGCGCCGTACCGGCTGCACACTCCCCATCCGTCTGATCCCCTTTGGCGGCGCGCCCGTCAGTGCTCGCGGGATCCTTGATCAGGTCACGGTGATGCCGCCAGAGGCCTTCCCTGCTGAAGGCTTGGCCTTCATCAATGAACTCGCCACGGTTTTGACCTGTCCCCGCGGTTTTCTGCTGCGTTTCCTCTCTTTTTTCGGCGACTGGGACGAGTTCATCTACAGCGACAATGACATCGTTGGTTTGATGGATTGGAGCGAACTGTTTATTTATCTGGAGCCCCCGCTGGCCAGCGGCCCGGTTGATCTGGTGCACGCCGATCAGGAGTTCCTTACCAACGGAAAATTCAATTACCGCCAACCGGCGAGTATTACCGACACCTTCGGTGCCCAGGCCATGGATAGCCTGCTTACCGCTGGCCATTACCTGGCCCGGCGTGATCCGCGTCTGGTTGCCGACCTGCGCCAGGCATTGGACTGGATGCGCACCCATCAACAGGAGGTTATCCTGCACGATCAGACTCTGATGCACCTTGCGGTGCTGCTCGGCGGGTGGCGCACGCGAAATCTGTGTCGCGAACCAATCCCCTGGGGAAGTTCTTGGGCAGGTGATTACCCGGATGCACTCAGCCTGATCCAGGCGACCAATGGCACACCGCGTAAACGCATCAGCCACGTGCATTATTCCGGTGGTTGGCCCGACGGTACCAAGCCGGTCGATGTGTTGCTGCTTTCACACCTTGCACGAGACGCCTATAATCGCCGTATTATGGTCGACACCGCACGTCACTGTACCGGCTACAATTCAGTCCGCTCCCTAATCAAACGCGCCAAGCGTAAGCTGAAACGTTGATGCTGACCGTCATCACCATCTGTTTCAACTCCGCCCGTTTCATCCGGCAATGCCTTGAGCACGTGGTCGCTCAGGGATGTCCTGGGATCGAACACTTGGTGATCGATGGCGGATCAAACGACGGCACGGTCGACATCATCCGTACATTCGCCGAGCAACATCCACACGTGACCTGGCTGAGCGAGCGTGACCGCGGGCAATCCGACGCGATGAACAAGGGCATCGCGCGTGCCCGCAACACCACCATCAGTTTCCTCAACGTCGACGACTACTATGAACCGGGCGTGCTAAAACGTATCTGTGGGCTGTTGCCCGGTGTGCCGGCGAAACACTTTCTGGTCGGCAACACCATTCTGCGCACCCTGGCGGGGCAGGCCTTGACGGTGAACCGTCCCCATGACCTGCGCTTTGCACGGCTGATCCTCGACTCGCGGCTCTACCCCTTCCCATCGAATCCCACCGCCTATTTCTACGACAAACACCTGCACGATGAGGTCGGTCCCTACGCCGTCGAACTGAAGTACACCATGGATCTCGATTTCATCGCCCGCGCCAGTCGCGTGGCCGCGATGGCCTATTACAATGAAGACTGGGGCAACTTCGTCTTGCACGATGATTGCAAAACCGTTGCCGGCAGTGCCCAAGGCCACGGCGAGAAAGCACGTTTTCTGGCGAAGTATCGTAGCGAGCTGCCAGCGCGAGATCGTTTCTCCTTCCGCCTGCGCCTTGGATGGGGACGTTTCTATGAGTTCCTATGGAGCATCAACATGCTCAGCAGTCGAGCGTGCGGACGGCTAAAACGCACACTCGGACGGCGAAAGTCCAGCGGATGAAACCGCCGACCACCCGGCGCATCCTGATGGTGTCAGAGGTCTACCCTCCAGCCATCGGCGGGATCGAGACTATCGGCCAGATCATGGCACACCGCCTGGCAGCGCGCGGCCATGCCGTGGTGGTGGCGACTCGTACTCCCTGTGATGATCCGACGTTTGATCAGAATGAAGCACGCCTGGGAGTGCGCGTGGTTCGCCGACCTGGAATGTTGGCACTTCTACGCTTGGGATGGTGGGCGCAGGTGATCCTCAACAACCACCTCAGCCTGCGTGCACTCGGACCGTTGTGGCTGCTACCGCGCCCGTGGTTCGTGTGGGTGCACACCTATCTGTTCCCCATGGGTGGCCGGGTATCACGTTGGCTGAAACGTCGGGCTTTGCAGCGCTCACAGGTTGCCGCTGTCAGTACGGCGCTCGCTCAACACCTGCCGGTGCCTGCCACGGTGCTGCCCAACACCTGGCGTGCCGACATTTTCCACCCTCGGTCGGTGGCTCGTGAACGTGACTTGGTGTTCGTCGGTCGTTTGGTGAGCGATAAGGGCGTCGACCTGCTGTTGGCCGCGATGGGTTGTCTCGCCCTGGATGGTCAGCGGCCGACCCTCACGGTCATCGGGAGTGGTCCCGAAGATGCTGCCTTACGGCGACAGGCCGATGACCTGGGCATCAGCGCACAGATCACCTTTCTCGGTCCACGCTCAGCGACTGAAGTTGCTGCTGAACTGTCCCTTCACGAGATCCTGGTCGTCCCTTCACGTTGGGCGGAACCGTTCGGCATCGTCGTCCTGGAAGGGCTCGCCTGCGGTTGCGTGCCGGTGGTCTCTTCAGGCGGTGGCTTGCCCGAGGCGCTGGGGCCCTGCGGTGAACTGTTCGCCAATGGCGACTTGGCCGGATTGACCGCGGCCTTGCGCCGGGTGCTGAGTGACCACGAAATGCGCACCCGGTATCGTCAGAAGGCGGGGGACCATCTCGAGCGTTTCGCTCCGGACACCATCGTCTCGCGCATGGAGGTCTGGCTTGGTACACGTTCGATGACCGACACCGCCTACATCGCCCAGGTAAACAATCGTTCCTGAATCCATGGCCAGGTTCCCGCCTTGGTCGGCCAGAGATTTCAGTCGCTTGCGGTTAAAACTCTGGCACATCATCGCGCGTGAATCAGTGCGTTCCTGCAAGTTCCGCTGATAAAACCAATCCGGTGTAGCCCATCCTGCCATCATCGATGCATACCGTCCGATCATCATCACCCTGCACCGCTGTCCGCCTCGCCACTGTGAGATCACCGATGATTGCTCCCCGCAACCTGATTGCCGCTCCATCATGCAGACTGTTCTGCCTCCTCCTGCTGGTCGCGATGGGCACCCTGAAAGCTGGCGAAGTTCCGCGTGATCGCGCCTATCCGATGGAAGCCGTCCTGGTTCCGTTGAACGAAAAAGGAAAGCTCCAGCAGTACCTTGATACGCATGGCGCGGTGCGCCTGGAACCGGGGGGCGACTACCTTGCCGGCGGGTTGCCCACGCTGCGCATCCGCAGTGGCTATCGATTGTACGGTCTGTCGAACAACATTCCCGACACCATCATCGAACCGGGAACCACCGGCGCGGTGCTCAGCTATGTTCACGGCAAGATCACCTTTCCACCGTCGAGCGATCCGACCAAGCTGAACCTGTTCCGCCGCACCACCTATTGCAACTTCGTGATCAATGGCGCGACCTTAGAAGACAACCTCTTTCTCGACGTGGCGTTCTGCATCATCAATGCCGATCACTCGACCAGCGGCTTCATGCGCAACAACCGTTTCATCCGTTTCCAGAGCCATGGTGGCAATCCGATGCTGACCATCCGCGGTGATCCCCAGCAGCGCTCCTCAGGCAATGTCTTCCTGTGGGTTAACCTGCTGGGGCCGCCCGACAAGGTCACCTACTTTGACAATCTGCCGGATCTCACCCTGTTGCACGTGGATTGCGAATCGTACTCAACCGCAGGTCAGCCATCGATCAACACTGGTCCGATGGGACACCTGACGATCTTCGGTTCTACTGGCGCACTCCAGACCGGTCGGACCATCGACACCAAGGCAAAATCATTGTGGCTGCACGGCCACTCGCTCAGCACGGCGGTCAAACCGAGCGTGGTGCTGGGCAAGGATACCACCGCCCTGCTGGTGCATAACCCCGATGTCATGGAACTTAAGCGTGACGGCAGCCGAACCGTCCGCCTGTTCAACGACACCATGAACAAGAACACGGTGGAGGTCGACGGTGCGGTCGTGCCCACTGAGCAGAGCGGCGAAGGATTGCTGAGCGCCTTGAAGGATTGCCTGCCAGCGACCAAGTCCGTTGCCTGGGAATCACCAGCTTTCGCGCCGCCACCGGATCCCGCAGGAGCGAAGTGGGAGGTCGGACTTGAGAAGAGAAAGTCCCAGCGCGAGGAGATCCAGAAACTGCTCGACACTATTAAGCACGTCATCCTACCACCAGGCACGTATTATCTCGATGGTCCGCTTAAACTCGGGAAGGGCCAATCGCTGGTGGGTTCCGGCATGGACAAGACCGTGCTGATCTCGCTGGATCGCAATAAGGATCTCATCCTCGACGATGGTACCGGGCGCATGATCCTGACCGATCTGACGCTTCAGGGCGGTCGTCATGGCATCTACCACACCTGGAGCACCGGCCCCAACCTGCAGGTGGTCGATACCTGCATCTCGCACGTGACCATCCGCTCGATGTCGAAGGCGGGTCTATGTTTCGAGCACATCTACGGCTGGGACAATAATTTCGTCGACTTCGTCAATTTCGTCGACTGCCCGATCGGCATCCAACAGTTGGCAACCAATTTCGGCACCGCCGAGAACCAGTCGCTGACCTACATGGACAAGTGCGTGTTCTACCAGTGCCAGTTCATCCGCTGCGGCAAGGCGCTCGACCTGCAGGCACGGCGTGCCAGCGGCGGAAATCTGTGGGTCAATTGTCTATTCCAGGATTCGAAGGACTGCGCCGCCACCATGATCAACCATTCACCCGCGACCTTTGCGAACTGCGATTTCACCAACAATGCCGGTGATCCGGTGGTGGGCACCAATGGCCATCTCTTCGTCATCGGCTGTCGCTTCACCGCCGACACGGCGAAGGCCGTCGATCTGATCGACGGATTCTCCGTCAGCGCAGAGGGCAGCCTGTTTGAATCGGGATCGTCCAGCAACACGGTGGTCACCTCCTTCACTCCCGGATGGGTCGACATCAGCATCGACTTCAACAAGAAGATGATGGCCAAGCGCGGCTTCTTTTTTTACAATTGCACCACAAAGATCCCCGTCGGCGACGCCTTCCGCAATGGCCTAGTCTACAACAGCATCTTTGCCAAGGATCCCGCCCTCAGCCGCAAGGCAGTGATGGTCAACGACGGCAAACCACTGGTTCTGCTTGGCACCCCGTCCGAACCGGTTGAACGGCTGCTGGTCGGATCGACCCTGCCATATTCCCTGGTTTCGGAGTATACCCCATCTCCCTCCGCCAAACCTGAGAAGAGGAAGAAGAAATGACCCGACTTCCATGCACCGTTGCGCTGTCCTGCCTATTCGCGGCTTGCGCTCTTGTCGACTTGCAAGCGACGGAGGTCCCTTTCGACCGTTTCTATCCCCAGGAAGCCGTCCTGGTCCCGCTGAGTGAGCGCAGCCAGATCCAGGCCCGGTTAGATCAGCATGGCGTCATCCGACTTCAGCCCGGCGATTACATGCCGAATAATTCACTGAGGAACATCACCATCCGCAGCAACCAGCGCATCTACGGCCTCGGTTCGGTGATTCCGGATCTGACCGTCGAACCCGGATCTCAGGACATCGTGGTGAGCTTTGTTCATGGCAAGATCATCTTCCCCGGCAGCAGCCAGGTTACTCGCCGCGCGCTCTTCCGCCGGGTCAGCTACAGCAATTACCAAGCGGTCGGCGCAACGATTGAAGACTGCGTGTTCCTCAGCCCTGCTACCTCATTTTTTAACATCGACAACCGCAGCAGCGGCTGGTGGCGCAACAATCGTTTCCTGCGCTACCTCTCGCATGGTGGTAATCCCGCGTTTCAGATGCGCGGCGACACGAACCGCAATTCTTACGGCAATGTGATGCTGTGGGCCAATAGCCTGACCCCGCCGGAAGAGATGTTTGTTTTCGAGAATCTCGCTGACTTCAATCTGATCCACCTCGACGTTGAAGGTTACAGCACGGCAGGGAAACCCGCGATCCAATTGGGCGCGATGGGGGCGATGACGGTATACAGCACCACCGGCCACATTCCCACCGGACGCACGGTCGATGCCTATGCCGACGCGTTGTGGCTGCATGGGCACACCATGGGAAACAGCCAACCACCCAGCGTCAATCTGCGTAGCAGCAACCAGGTAAGTCTGGTGGTAAACGGCAACACCACCCAGCCGCTGCAGGATGATGCGCCAGGAAACATCCGTGCCATCGGATACGTCAACGGCGGTGGAACCACCAAGACCCTCACCGTCAATGGTGTGGCGAATCCTGCGGCCGGTGCCGTCAATAGTGATACACGTTTAGCTTTGGCCACCCTGGTGTCGTCCGCCCGCACCGGCCAACAATGGGAACGTCCGACCTTCGTCATGCCCCCGGATCCGGTGGTCGCCAATCCCGCAACCCAACCAAGTTCCACGGATGCCATCCAGGCGCAAATCGATGCCCAAGGCGTCGTGCTGCTGCCGGAAGGAACATACTACCTTGACCGTCCCTTGGTCTTCCGCCGCGGTTCAGGGCTCGTCGGTGCCGGCATGAACAAGACCATCCTGGTGGCACGAAATCAGGACACCGACTTGATCGTCAACGGGACCACGGCAGGTCTGACCCTCGCCGACCTGACCCTCAAAGGTGGACGAAATGGCATCCGTCTACGCCGCAACGGCAACGAACAACTCCAATACAATGAGATCAACCTGTCGCACGTCACCATCCGCGACATGCGTGACCACGGCTTGGTATTCGAAGAGATCTATGGCTTCGACAACAACTTCGTCGATTACGTCAATTTCGTGAACTGTGGCACCGCCTTCCGCCAGATCGCCACGCAGAAAGCCAACCTCCAAGATCCCGGCCTGACCTACATGGATAAATGTATGTTCTACCAATGCCAGTTCATCGGCTGTAACAAGGCACTTGATCTGCTCGCCGCGCGCGCAAGCGGCGGCAACATGTGGGTGAACTGTCTGTTCAAAGATAACCGTGATTACGCCGTACGCGGTGTGCACCATTCCCCGCTTACGCTCGCCAACTGCGACCTGATCAACAACGGTGGCCACCCGGTGGTCAATACCGATGGCGCTCTATCCCTGATCGCCTGCGTGTTCAAAGCCGGCATCGCCAATCCGACGGATCTGGTCGATGCCATCAACGTGAGCGTCGAGGGCTGTCATTTTGATGCCGATGGCGCCACCACCACCAAGATCACTGCCGAACCACCGAATTGGATCTCGGTCAATTATGGCAATCCTGATGATGCTAACACCAAAAGCTACTTCACCCGCAACGTCATCTACTACAATTCATCCTCCAACCTGCCGATCGGTGACCTGCGTCAGGGATTGTTGTTCAACACCACCTTCACGCAAAATCCGCAATACAGCACCCGTGGCGCCTACGTGGTGAACGGTACGCCAACCGTCATCATTCCTGGCGCTCCCGTCACGTCCCCGACCTCACAGTTGCTGGTCGGTTCCCAGTTACCTCCGGCGATGACTTCCGAAACTGGTTCGACACCTGACCTCACCAGCCCAAATACCGTGTTGAATGCCACGGCCAGCAATGCGTTCTCCTACGCGATCACAGCCCTCCATTTTCCCACCGAGTATTCCGCCACCGGACTGCCCGCATGGTTGAGCCTCAACCTCACCACTGGCATCATCACGGGGGTACCGCCGGCGGCTGGCTCGTTCGGCTTCACTATCACCGCCAGTAATGTCTTTGGCACCGACTCCCAGGACGTGACGCTGACGGTGGCCGCCGCAACGGCCAATGCTCCCCTCATCAGTGGTTCCCTGACCATCACGGCCTATCTCGACACGCCGTTTACTTATCAGGTCGTCGCGACCAATTCTCCGACCAGCTACAATGCTGCTGCACTGCCATCTGGACTCGGCATCAACACCATCACCGGGTTGATCTCCGGCGCTCCGACCCAGATTGATACCCGCATAGCCTCAATCACCGCCACCAACCCCAACGGCATCGCTATAACCTCAATGACCTTCCGCGTACTGCCGAAACTGCTGACACCGATCGTGCCGCCGGGTGCCACCCCACCCTCCACCACTCCCTCCACCTCGCCCTCGTCTGCTGGCGGTGGCAGCGGCTGCGGCCTGGGGGCTTCGTCTGCCGGATTGCTACTTGGAATGATGCTGTTCCGGCTGCGTCGACAGCGGCAATTGCCATGAGTTCAGACAGCTCGAGTGATTCTCATCCGGTGTTCCAGTTCCACATGTTGCATTCGTACTCGTGGGAACATCTTAGGACCCTCGTCGAGCCTCTGGGCCCTCATTGAACCTTTATCATCCCAAAGAGTTCGGGATCGGACAGGCTTCTTCTGCGTTTATGTCCTTACCCCCTACCACTCCTGTTGAGCACGAACGCCTCGCCTGGCTGCGGTGCTGCAATGGCATCTTGCGTGATTTTGGCGGAGACGTGCGCGTCGATTTCGCATTGGAAACCCAAGCGCAGCGAACGCCCGACCTCGTAGCAGTGGTCGGTTCACCGCAGCGCCTTACTTATCGTGAGTTGAATGAACACGCCAACCGCTTGGCGCATCTGCTGCGGCAACGTGGCGCACAAACTGGCGATTTGATTGGCATCCAACTCGAACGTGGAACTGCTTTGGTGGTGTCCGTGCTCGCCACGCTGAAGGCCGGGTGCGCCTACGTTCCGCTTGATCCTGCTTACCCAGCGGAACGCCTCGATTACATGCGCACCGCTGCCCACACCCGCTTGACGCTCGTCGCCAGCGTACGCAATGCGATGGCCAACCAGGTGGGCATTGATGATGCGAGTTTGGCGACAATGCCGACCACTGCTCCCCCAAGCGGAGTACGCACACCGGATGCGCTCATCTACGTGATCTTCACCTCGGGTTCGACTGGACAGCCCAAAGGCGCCGGCGTGACCCATCGTGGTTTCATCAATCTCATGCGCTGGTTCATCGATGAATTCACCATCAGCGCGAGCGACCGCGTGCTGCTGATGTCGTCGTTCAGTTTCGATCTGACGCAGAAGAATATCTTCGCACCGCTGATGACTGGCGGGCAACTGCACTTCGCGCCAAATGGGCCGTACGAGCCGGCGGCCCTCGCGCGGCAGATTCATGAAGTCGGCATTACGCTCATCAACTGCACACCGAGTGCCTTCTACCCCTTGGCCAATGGAAATGACGCCGTTGCGCGTTTGCACCAACTGCGCATCGTCTTCCTGGGCGGCGAACCGATCGCAACGCGCCGGCTTACGTCCTGGCAACAAGCCACCGGCTTTCGCTGCGAGGTTGCCAACACCTACGGTCCGACTGAGTGCACCGACATCTGCGTCTACCACCGCCTTGCCGCAGGAGAATACCTCCAAGAGTCCACCAACATTCCGATCGGCCGACCAGTGCCGAACACCGCCATTGCCATCCTCAATGAAGCAGGGCAGCCGTGTTTGGTGGACGAGGTCGGCGAACTCTGCGTAACTGGCATCGGTGTTGGCGTTGGTTACGTCAACGATGTGGCACTCACCGCCGAAAAATTTATCCCCAATCCGTTTGGTGAACTTCCTGGTGACCGGCTGTATCGCACCGGAGACCTCGCGCGCTGGCGTCAGGATAGGCGGATCGATTATCTGGGACGCATTGACCATCAGGTGAAAATTCGCGGGTTCCGCGTCGAGCCCGGTGAGATCGAAGCCGCGCTCGAACGCCATGCCGGCATCCGCGAGGCCGTGGTGATGGCACGGTCGACACCCACTGGCGACGGCAAACGCTTGGTCGCCTACGTGGTCTTGCACGACGCCGCGGCATACCACCCCAGTGCTTGGCGCGCCCATGTCGCGAATTTACTGCCAGAGCACATGGTCCCGTCGGCGTGGGTGGTGCTACCAACCATGCCGTTATCTCCCAATGGCAAGGTCGACCGCCGCGCCTTGCCGGAGCCGATCACCGATGTGCCGGCACCGACCGCCAGCCTTTCGGCCAGCGAACTGGCCGTCGCCGCCGTGTGGTGCCGGGTACTTGGTACCAAGTGCCTCGATCCAGACACCAGCTACTTCGATCTGGGTGCCAGTTCCTTACAGATGGCGGAAGCGCATGCAGAACTTGAGCGCCAGTATCCGGCCCTGCCAATTACGGCGCTCTTCCAGTTCCCAACCGTGCGTAGTTTGGCTCGCCACCTGAGCGCGAACGAATCCACAACATCAGGCGTTGATGATGCCGCAGAACGTGCGCGCCGCCAATTGGCTGCCCGGCCGCGCCCACCGGGAAGAACTTCGCCATGAGTGACGCCACCAACCATATTGCCATCATCGGTATGGCCGGCCGCTTCCCGGGAGCAACGGATGTGGCGGCCTTCTGGCGTTTGCTGGTGGATGGCACCGATGCGATTGGCCATTTCAGCGATGCAGAACTCGAACACCGCAACGTGGACAACCTACCTGGAGTTCGTCACGTCGGCGCGCGCGGCGTGCTCGACCGAGTTGATGAGTTTGATGCCGAGTTCTTCGGCATCACTCCACGCGAAGCGGAATTGATGGATCCGCAGCATCGATTGTTCCTGCAGTGCTGCTGGCATACGTTGGAAGACGCCGGTCATGACCCGGCGAAATTTCTAGGACTCATCGGTGTATACGCCGGCGTGAGTCTCAACACCTACCTGCTCTATAACCTGCAAGGACACGGCGCGGGGCTTGCCGGTTCATACCAAGTCGGCGCCTACCAGACGATGCTGGGCAACGACAAAGACTTCATGCCCACCCGCGTAAGCTACAAACTCGGCCTGCGTGGCCCGAGCATGGCGGTGCAGTCTGCCTGCTCGACCTCGTTGGTTGCGGTGGCTCAGGCCTGTCAGGCATTGCTGTCGTACCAGGCGGATCTCTGCTTGGCGGGTGGCGTGTCGATCTCGTTCCCGCAGAAACGCGATTATCCTTACACCGAAGATGCGATGGTGTCGCCGGATGGCCGCTGCCGGCCATTCGATGTCGACGCGCAGGGTACGGTCTTTGGCCACGGCGTCGGGGTAGTCGCGCTGCGGCGCCTCGACGATGCACTCGCGCACGGCGACCATATTCTAGCGGTGATCCGTGGTTCGGCAGTGAACAACGATGGTGCAGCAAAAGTTGGTTTCGCCGCGCCCAGCGTCGACGGTCAGGTCGCGGTCATCACGATGGCCCAGGCGGTGGCGGAGGTCGACCCGGCGAGCATCAGCTACATCGAAGCCCATGGCACCGGTACGCCACTGGGTGATCCCATCGAAATCGCGGCGCTGACCCAGGCTTTTCAGCGCGGTACCGGTGCGCCGTTGTCATGCACCATCGGCACGGGCAAAGGTCACATCGGCCACCTCGATGTCGCATCCGGTGTTACCGGATTGATCAAGACGGTCCTGCAGCTGCAACACCGCCAGATTCCGCCGGTGCTGAACTTCCGCGCACCCAATCCCCGTCTGAACCTGGCTCAGGGTGCTTTCCGCATTGCCGATCGCCTGCAAACGTGGGATGGCCCACGCCCGCTGCGTGCTGGCGTCAGCGCCTTCGGCGTCGGCGGCACCAACGCCCATGTAGTGGTGGAGGAAGCGCCTACGGCAACGCCGCTGATCAGCACGCGACCGCATCACCTGCTGGTGCTATCAGCACGAAGCTCCGACGCGCTTGATCGCGCCACCACCAACCTGCGCGCTCATCTCACCGACCACGATCTGCCATTGGCCGACGTCGCCTTCACCCTCCAGACCGGACGTCGGGCATTCAATCATCGTCGTGTCGTAGTGTGCGATAGTCGTGCATCAGCGGTCCAGCAACTTGGTGAAGCGACGCGGTTGGCCAACGCCACCACGACCACTGCTTCCGGCGTAGCGTTCCTCTTCCCAGGACAGGGGTCGCAGCACGCCGGCATGGCCGCCGGCATCTACCACAGCGAGCCCTTGTTCCGTCAGGAGACTGAGCGCCTGTGTGCCCTCGCCGTAGCGCACCTGGGCTTCGATCTGCGCACCGCGCTGTTCCCGACCGGCGATGCGACAGCAGCGCACGAACGCCTGCGCCAAACTGAGGTCGCCCAACCCGCGCTGTTCATCATCTCTCTCGCGCTCGCCAAACTGTGGCGTTCCTGGGGCGTGACACCGCAGGCATTCATTGGCCACAGCGTCGGTGAATACGTCGCGGCGACTCTGGCCGGCGTGATGTCGGAGACCGATGCCCTGCGGCTGGTGGCGGTGCGTGGTCGCCTCATCCAGGCACTGACACCGGGCACCATGTTGTCGGTGCGCCTGAGCGAAGCGGACCTGCTGCCACGTCTGCCAGCGGGATGCAGCATCGCGGCGATCAACGGTCCGCCGTTGTGTGTCGCTTCCGGCCCCGAAATCGTGGTCGCCGACTTGGCGACACGGCTGACTGCCGACGGGATCGTCTGTCGACCGCTGAAGACCTCCCACGCCTTCCATTCGGCGATGATGGATCCTATTCTGCCACGTTTCGCCGAGGCTTTTGCCGGCGTGCACCTGTCGCCACCGACCATCCCGATCGTGTCATGCGTCAGCGGCACCTGGCTGACCGCTGCCGAGGCGACTGATCCGCAGTATTGGGTGCGCCACGTACGCGCGACGGTGCGCTTCGCCGATGCCGCCGCAACGCTGCGCCGCGACCACCCGCACGTGCTGCTTGAGGTCGGTCCTGGTCGCACGCTCACCACCCTCGCCCGCCAAGCTGCGAGCGATGATACACGGGCGATGATTGCATCGCTGCCGACACCCGCTGAATCCAGTGATCGTGCCCAACCAACGAGCGAGACCGCCACCCTAATGGACGCGCTAGGTCGCCTGTGGTTGGCCGGAGTAGCGGTCGACTGGACCGCGTTCCACGCGCGCGAACCTCGTCGACGGGTCAGTCTGCCCGGCTACCCCTTCGCCACCACACGCTTCTGGGTGGCGCCACCAGCAGGCGCGATGGCGCCACCGGCTGCCTGCCCTACCGCCGCGCTCACCATCCCTGCCACGTCCACGGAAGGCCCCTTATCCATGGCCTCCGCATCCCCTCAACCAACGCCGACCGGCGGCGGCGGTCGACGAGCGACTCTGCTTGCCGGCTTGCGCAGCCTGCTGAGCGAATTGTCTGGCACTCCGCCCGACCGATTGGATCCCACGGCGAACTTCATCGAGTTGGGTTTCGATTCGCTGCTGCTGACCCAGGTCAGCATGGCGATCCAGAGCCGCTTCAAGGGCAAGGTCACCTTCCGCCAACTGCTCGGCGACCTCGGTTCGCTCGATGCGCTGGCCGATCACCTCGACCGTACCCTGCCAGCAGATGCCTTCGCCGCCCCCCAGGCAACGCTCCAACGCGCAAGTTTACTACCGCCAGCCAGCGGCAATGAATCCGCGCTTGAGCAACTGATCCGCCGCCAGATGGAGATGATGGCGGAACAGTTGACGCTGCTGAGAGGCGGCGCCACTCCTGTTCCCGCGCCGTTGCCAGCACCGGTTACTACTCCGACGCTGCCAACAAAAGAAGCTGAGTTCAAAGCCTTCGGTCCCTACAAGCCGATTCAGCGTGGTCACAGCGGAGGACTCACCAGCCAGCAGCAGACCATCCTCGATCACCTGATCGCGCGCTACACCACCAAGACCAAGAAGTCGAAGGAACTGACCCAGTTCCACCGCCCTCATTTGGCGGACCCACGCGTCGCTGCCGGATTCCGTGCACAATGGAAGGAAATGGTCTACCCGATCATCACCATGCGCTCCAAAGGCACGCGGTTGTGGGATGTCGACGGTAACGAGTACATCGACCTATTGAACGGTTTCGGCTGCATTCTCTTCGGTCACGCACCCGACTTCGTGGTCGAAGCGGTGAACCGCCAGATGGCCCAGGGTTACGAAATCGGTCCGCAGACGCTGCTCGCCGGCGAAGCCGCCAAGCTGATGTGCGAGATGACCGGTTTGGATCGTGCGACGTTCTGCAACACTGGTTCCGAGGCGGTGATGGCCGCCATGCGTCTGGCACGCACGGTCACCGGACGCATGCGCATCGTGTCGTTCCTTGGCGATTACCACGGCACCTTCGATGAGGTGCTGGCCAAGAGCGTCGGCGCGGATCACCGCTCGTTGCCGATCGCACCCGGTATTCCCCAAGGCAAGGTCGACAACCTCACCGTGTTGCCCTATGGTACTGATGAGTCATTGGCCTGGATCCGCGCACATGCGGATGAACTCGCCGCCGTGCTGATCGAACCGGTGCAGAGCCGCCATCCGGCGCTGCAACCCAAAGCCTTCATCCAAGAGGTCCGTCGCATCACCGCCGCTAGCGGCAGTGCGCTGATCATGGACGAGGTAATCACCGGGTTCCGCACCCACCCAGGTGGCGCGCAGGCATTGTTCGGCGTGACCGCTGACCTCGCCAGTTACGGCAAGGTCATCGGTGGTGGTATGCCAATCGGCGTGTTGTGCGGAAATCGCCGATTCATGGACGCGCTCGATGGCGGCATGTGGCAATACGGCGACGACTCCTTCCCCGAGGTCGGCGTCACCTTCTTCGCCGGCACTTTTGTCCGCCACCCCGCGACCATGGCCGCGGTGGTGGCGTGCCTGGAGCGTTTCAAGCGCGAAGGCGGTGCGTTGCAGGAAGCGGTGAATGCCAAGTGCACGCAGCTGGTACAACGTCTCACCGCGTTGTTCCGCGAACGTGGGGTGCCGACCACCATTGAACACTTCAGTTCATGGTTCTACTTCACCTTCGCCCCAGAATACCGCCACGGCAGTCTGTTGTACTACCCGCTGCGCGAACGTGGTGTGCATATCCAGGAAGGTTTCCCCTGCTTCCTCACCACCGCGCACACCGACGCGGATCTAGAGAAGGTCTACCAAGCCTTCGCCAGTGCGGTGGACGAACTGGTGACCAACGGATTTTTTCCTGACCCGTCGGGGCGCGTGAACGAGCATGAGCGCGACCAGTCAGCGGCTGCGGCCCTGACAACGACGGCACCAACGACCATGGTGGCGGAGCAGATCTCCAACACCCTGGTGCTCAGTGAAAGTCAGCATGAGATTTGGCTGGCGGCACAATTCGCCCCTGAAGCGTCGTGTGCCTACAATGAATCGGTGACCATCCGCCTGCGTGGTCCCTTGCGCGCTGACCTGGTGGACGCCGCGTGGGAGCGCTTGGTCGAACGCCATGCGGCGTTGCGCATCCGCATCGCCGCCAATGGAGAAACCCAGGAAGTGCTCGCTGGCAGGCGACTGCCCATCACGCACCGCGATTGGCGTGGTGTCGGCGCCGAAGAACGTTTTGCCGGCCTCTTGAGTCATGAAGCCGCGACACCGTTCGATCTCGCCACTGGCCCCTTGGTGCGCGTCCACCTGGTACGTTTGAGCGACGATGACCATGCGCTGGTGATCACGACCCACCACATCATCTGTGACGGTTGGTCGATGAACGTGCTGTGCGATGAATTGAGTCGCATCTACAGCGCACTGGTTGCCGGACAGGTACTCGACTTGTCAGCAACCATGGGCTACCCGGACTATGTGCGACGCGTCCAACAGCGGGTTGGAAGCACCGAGGCCGAAGAGACAAACACCTATTGGACCAAACGCTTTAGCGATATCCCGACGCTTCCCGATCTGCCGACCGACCGCCCTCGTCCGACGCAGCGCGGATTCCAAGGTGCCACGGCGATCCACCATATCGGTGCGGCCACCTATCAGCGAGTAAAACAGACTGGAGCCAAGGCCAAGGCGACTCTCTTCACCACTTTGATGACCGGCTTCCAGGTCCTGGTTGCGCGACTCACCGGCCAGTGCGACGTGGTGGTCGGTGTACCAACCGCTGGCCAGGCATTGATGGGTAAAGACGCAGATTTCCTTGTCGGACACTGCGTCAATTTTCTACCGCTGCGCGCGCATATCCGCCCTGAGGCCAACCTCGCGGAACAACTCCCAGGGTTTCAGCGCCAGGTGCTTGATGATTTCGCCCACCAGGAGTTCACCTACGGACAGTTGGTCCGTTCGCTGAAATTCCCCCGCGATCCGAACCGTCTGCCGGTGACCGAGATCCAGTTCAATCTTGAACGCTGGGTCAGCGCGCTGGAATTCACTGGGCTCACCGCGTCCTTCAATTCCAACCCGAAACACTTCGTCAACTTCGACCTCTTCCTCAATGTGGTCGAAGATGCCAACGGGCTCCACCTGCACCTCGACTACAACACCGGCTTGTACGATCAGGCGACCATCCAACGCTGGCTGCGACACTACGAAACCCTGCTCAGTGGATTTGCCGACGCACCACTCACACCCAGCAGCCACCTGCCGCTGCTGACTCATACCGAGCGCACTTCGATCTTGCAGGGGTTCAACCGCACCCACGCGGAGTATCCGCGCGATGTGCCTGTCCATCAGTTGGTCGCACGTCAGGCGGAAAAGACTCCGGACGTTATCGCGGTCGTATGCGACGACCGCTCACTGACGTACCGACAGCTCCAAGAACAGGCACGCCACATCACCGCCCTCCTGCGCGCACGCGGCGCTGGCCCGGATCACCCAGTCGCCGTCTGCCTGCCGCGCACGGAACTCCTGCCGGTAGTGCTGCTAGGAGTGCTCAATACTGGGGCTGCCTACATCCCGCTCGACGCAACTTATCCGGTAGAACGCTTGAAGCAGGTAATCGAAGATGCGGGTCCGTCGGTCGTGGTGACGCAGAGCGCCGAATGGGCACCCTTTATCGGCCTGGGCGTCGATACGCTGCTGCTGGCGGCTGGATGGGAAAACGAACGCGTGAGCGAAACCACACCGGTGGCGACTCCACGTGGTGAGGACCTCGCGTACATCATCTTCACCTCCGGCTCCACTGGCCGCCCCAAAGGCGTGTGCATCCCGCATCGTGCGCTAACGAACTTCCTGTGGGCGATGCGCGATCGTCCAGGCATGGACGCGCGAGATACCCTGGTGTCCATCACCACTGTTTCGTTCGACATCGCGGCCCTGGAGCTGTTCCTGCCCCTAGTGACCGGCGCGCGACTGGTGATCGCTCCGCGCGACACGGTGATGGATGGTCGACGCTTGGCCGCGCTGCTGAACAAGGAACAAGCAACCGTCTTCCAAGCCACCCCGGTGACCATGCGCATGCTGGTGGAAGCCGGGTGGAACGGCAGTCCGCGCCTACGTCTGCTGTGTGGTGGCGAAGCCGTGCAGCGTGATCTGGCCGATCAATTATTACCGCGCTGTGCCGAATTGTGGAACATGTACGGACCAACTGAGACCACCGTATGGTCCTCAGTCGATCGCATTGAGTCAGCGCCGACTCCCATCCTGATCGGTTCGGCGATCGCCAACACCACCTTCCATATTCTTGATCAATGGCACCAACCTCAACCGATCGGTATCGTCGGCGAGATCTACATCGGTGGTGATGGGGTGGCCGTCGGGTACCTGCATCGTGATGAGCTGACTGCTGAGCGATTCATCTCTTCGCCATTCGAAACTCCGACGACAGCGCGGCGACTATACCGCACCGGAGATCTCGGGCGTTACCATCCCGACGGTCGTATCGATTTCCTGGGGCGCACTGATCACCAGGTGAAGATCCGTGGTTTCCGCATCGAGATCGGCGATATCGAACAGGCGATCAGCCAGCATCCCGCGATCCGTGGCCGGGTAGTCATCGCCCGCGGCAACGCCGAGAACCGCCAGTTGGTGGCCTATGTGGTGGTTGCCAGCGAGCAGACCGCCGCACTCACCTCACTGCGGCAATTTCTGCGCGAGCGTTTGCCGGACTACATGGTGCCGAGCACGTTCATCCGCCTCGATGCCTTGCCGTTGACTCCGAACGGCAAGATCGATCGCAATGCCCTACCGCAAGCGCCGACCGACGGCGGTGCCCCACCTGCGCTGCGCCCATTGATCGGCAAGGACGAATTGAACCTGGGAAGCGTGTGGCAAGAGGTCCTTGGACTTCGCCAGGTCGGACCAATAGATGATTTCTTCGCTCTGGGCGGCAATTCCCTCTCTGCGTTCCGTGTGGTCAACCAGTTGGAGAACATCTATCATCGTCGCTTCGCCATGGGCTTGGTCTTCAAGCATCCAGTGCTCAGTGATTTCGCCGCCCAGATCGGTTCGGTGGATGATCAGAAGAACAGCATCCTGCAACCAATCCGTATTGATGGTTCACGGCCACCGTTCTTTTTCATCGGCGGGTTCCTCGACATCGGTCGTCATACCGGAGATGACCAGCCCTTCTACGCCTTAGACGTGCCCGCTGAAGTGAAGCAGGGCCCAAATGCTCCGACCTTCAGTGAGTTGGCGGAGCGCTGCATCGGCGAAATGCGACGTGTGCAGCCGGTCGGTCCCTACCATCTCGGCGGACATTGTTTCGGTGCCATGGTGGCGTTCGCCATCGCCAACCGGTTGCAAGCTCAGGGTGAACAGGTCGCCTTCTTGGCTCTACTTGACCCTCCGGATCCCCCAGGAACCAGTGGCCAATCCCACCTGACGACGCGTATCTTGTTCCACCTGCGAAACCTCGTTTTGTGCAATCCAGTGGCGCAAGCCCGCTACTTGATGGAACGATTCCGCAACATCCGGGGCCGTCTGAATCATCAGCCAGCAAATGAAGACGATGCGATCAACAGTGACTTCAAACCCACGATCTTCACCGGCAATCTCTGTATCCTGATCGCCAAGGACACATTCTATAGTCTGCGACCGCAGACCGATCCCCGCCGTCAATGGAAAGCCTGGGCCAACGGCAGTACCGTGGTGATCGAATGTCCTGGTGATCACGTGACCTTCTGTCGCGAACCCTTCGTCAAGGAACTGGCGCAACATATTCGCCACTACATGAACCTGACGCTTCAGTCGACGACTGGCAATACCGACGTGTTGATGAACTCATCGGGGAGCGCTGGACGTTGAAGCTGAGTCGCTTCACACCCAGATGAATAAATCTTGAACTTGGGTTGCAGACAAAACCGCACTCACCGCCCGTGTCCCGCGATACTGCGGATGCCACTTCACCCACCAAATCTGCTGTGGCGGCAACGGGCCTGAATCCCAGGTCCCGACAACGAAAAAACCATGGCCAAACCATGGTTTTGAAAATACTCCCAACGAGATTCGAACTCGTGTCGCCAGAATGAAAATCTGGTGTCCTAGGCCTCTAGACGATGGGAGCCGGTCGCGAACAGGGGGGGGACTGTGGCGTTCACCCTTCGGCTTGCAAGCCTTAGGACGTGGACCGCTGGCGGTCGTCCAAGCACCATCGGCGGGTCGATCGATGCATCATGGAAGCCACCGTGACGCGACGCGTTTTGGGAGCCAACATTGACCATCACCGCCGCCAAAATAGTGTCTCCAACTCGTAGGAGTGTCGCATGGCCAAGATCACCGTCATGTTTGGAGCCGACCCCCAGGGAGATTTCTCATTAGATAAGGACGAGATGCGCGTCGGACGCGCAACCGACTGTGAGATCGTGGTCGACAACCTTGGGGTTTCGCGCCACCACTGTTCGATCGTGAAGGATGGCGATGGCTGGGCGGTGGTCGATAAGGGCTCCAACAATGGAACCTTCGTCGGCGGCCAGCGCGTCACCAAACACCCGCTGAAGAACGGCGACCGCGTGGTGATGGGCAAACACAGCCTGATGTACGACGCCCACGGTTTCGCTGATCCCAACGACAAGAAGAAAACCGCTGCCGGCATGGGCGGCGAAATGACAATGTTCGTCGACCAATCGGCCTTGGCCAAGGCCATGGCCAGTGGCGATGCCGGTGCCAAGCGCATGGCCATCGCCCTCGATCAGGGCGGTCGTCAGATGAACGTCCCCCTCCTCCGCGATGAAACCACTTTGGGCTCTAGCCCAGGCGCGGACATCCCGGCCAAGGGTTTCCTGGTCAAGGCCGTGCAGGCCAAGATCGTCAAGGCCGCTGGTGGCCACCACCTCATCAGCATGGGTGGCTGGCGTGCGGTGAAGGTCAATGGCAACAAGGTGAGCGACGCGATGCTCAAGGCTGGTGACGTGATCACCATCGCCGGTCGCCTGTTCACCTATAAGCAGGCGTGATCTCGGCGAATGCTCATCGGATGACGCTGCGGCACGTGATCATTTCACTGGCCGTCGTGGTCATGCTGGTAGGTTGTGGCGAGGCGGAACGCACCACGCCACCACCGCAGCAATCCATGGGCGCGTTTTCGCCCGAGCAGTTTGCTGACATCCCGCTGCCACGCGGGTATGTCTTCAGCCCGGATCAGGATCAGTTGGCGGTAACGCTGGCCGGTGGCACCGTGCGACGCTTCGAGGTCGCCATGGAGCAACGTGAATCCGCCGAGCCGCAACTGGCCACCAGTCTGCTGAACGAAATGCAGCGTGATTTGACAGCGTTGGGTTGGTTGTTGGCGCCCAATCGCACTGATTTGCTGGAATGGTGGAAGGGGCAGGAACGACTGGTGCTTGAGACTGGACGCACGGGGACGCGCACTACCATCCGCCTCCGCCTGCGGCCGGCCCCCCTCGTCGGCCCCTGATCCCGTAACGTCTGCGTCGTCCGGGCCAAAGCCTGCGACCTGCGCCCCCGCCATACGCCTGCGAAAGAACCTCCCATGGCCCAGCAGCCCGACCTTCCTGGTGCAACGACCAGTTATTCAGATCCGTTTTACGACCGCCTGGAAACCCTGGCCCAACGCATCGCCAAGCGCATGTGGCTGGTGATCCTCGCGTTGGTGGTGGTGGTGGTGGTGGCCGTGGTCACCCATGCCGCGATGCGCGATACCCCGATTGCTGCCAGCGCCGGCCACTTCCTGGATGCCGCCACCAAACACATGGAAGCGAAGCAGGCGCGCGAACCTGGGGAACGCACTGCCAAACTCGTGGAAGCCGAGAAGGCGTTCGTCGCCGTGGCAGCGGACGAATCGGTGACCCCCTACTACCGTGCCCGCGCCTGCATTGAGCTCACCCAGCTCGAGTTGGATCGTAGCGCCATCACCGAAGCCAAGGCGGCGATCGGAAAAGCACGCGCCTGGGCAGCCAAGGCGCTGGATCCAGATCTGGACCTAGCGGTCGGCCTGAGCGAAGCAGCCGTGTTATTCCAAGCCGGCGATCATGCGGCCGCCGAGACCGCTTACCTAAAGGTCGAGCGTGGGGCCGGCCTGACCTACCCTGATCGCCAGATCGCCGCCACCCTCGGCGCTGCCCAGGCCATGGTCGCTGTGAACCGCATCGATGACGCGATTGCCAAACTGGAAGTCCTGGCCAACCGCAATGATAGCAATGCCACCATGCTGCTGAGCGTGGCCAAGAATGAATACTGGGCGCTCAAGCGGCGTCAGGCTGCACCGCCGGCCAAACCTATTACTCCTGAGGCTCCCGCAGCGCCGACGTCAGCAGTACCTGCTCCGGCGGCAACAGTGGACGCTGCCCCCGTGGTGGTGCCCGCTCCGGCGGCACCGGTTGCTGCGACGGTTCCAGCGCAGGCCACGCCGGCTGCTCCGGCACCGACTGCACCCACACCGGTCGCTCCGGCACCGGCTCCTGGCCCTGAAGGCAAATAATCAAATGGCCGTGCTCCGCTAATTTTCGCACGGCTGCGAGTTTTCGCACAGCAAATGGACCAAACGACTCGACCCGCGCCATTCGGCGCGGGTCGAGTCGTTTTCAGACGATCGCCTTTTCAGGCGATCGTCATTTCAGCAAGCGTTGGCATCAACCCTTGGCAGCGTCGCTGCGGGTCGACTTGAATTCCTTCCAGAAGGTCTCGGGCATGTCGAGCGCGATCTTGAGCGCGCCATTCGAACCGGCGAACTCCGGTTCTTCGACGGTCCTGACCTTACCGCCGCCGTATTCTTCCAGGGCCTTCTCGATCGCCAGACCGAGACCTTGGATGCGGCAGCCGCCGCCGCCGAGCAGCACGTTGTTACGCATCTTGGCTTGGAATTCCGGATCGTAGGTGGCGATCAGGTCCTGCAGGGCCGCGATGGTCGGAGGCACCAGCGAGTAGCAGGCTTTGTAGACTTGCTCGGTGAGGTTGAACTTGGTCGGCTTGCCGGCCACCGGCAGCATCTCGAACACTTCTTCCATACGCGTCGACACCGAAGCGTGACGTTCCTTGATCTCGCGGATCATGTTGATGGAGAACTGCGCCTCCGGGAACTTCTCTTTGATCAGGTTGGCCAGCAGCTGGTCGATCGCATCACCCGCGATGGTGTGCGTGCGCTGATCTTCCGGATCCGGCATCTTGCCGTGGACGCGGCAAAGGTCGGTGGTGCCCGCGCCGATGTCGACCACCAGCGTGTCGTCGAGGAAGTCGAGGCCGTAGGCGACCGCGAACGGTTCCGAGGTGACGATCACCGAGTCGATGCAATTGGCGGCAGCATCCAAGATGGTCGCTTTGCCTTCGACGCTGGCTTCAGCGGGAGCGCCGATCACCGCATAGATGGTCGAGCCCTTGGCGGATTTCGCGAGGCTGACCACGTGTTCCAGCAGGTCGCGGACGGCCTTCTTGGTTTCACCGGTGTCCTTGGCGCCCTTGACCTTGACCGAACCGCCAGCGAGCGGGCGGATCAGGTTGAGCGACATACGATTATCTAGGGCTTCCTTGCCGTAGATGATCTCGCGACCGCCCATCTTTTTCTTGGAGACGTGGTCCTTGGGGTAGCCCACATAGGACCACACCGTGACGCGCACGCCGGTGGACGATGTGATCGACGTGCGGCTGGTGCCGAGGTCGATGCCGAGGTAGACGATTTCAGACATGTGAAACTCCTGATGGAGTGGTCAGCGGCTGTCGGAGGACAACCATGTGGTGGTGAGGAGTGGAGAATGGCTTGGTGATAGGTGGTCCTGGGTGCGGATGCCACCAGGAATCGATGGTGGAAGCGGAGAGTGTCAGCGACGTTCGCGCGGCGGTGGACCCTTGCCCAGGGCACCGGTGACATCTATGCGTTTGATGCCGGATTGGTTAAGTCCTTCGGTAAGATTGGCCAGGGGTTTGACTTCCCAGACCTCATCATCGGGATTGACCGCGGGCACGTTGCTGCCTTCGGCATCAGTGGTGTCCTCAGCCGGCGACGCCTCTGCAGCGGGCTCTGGATCCGGGGTGACCTCGGCAGCGGGAACGTCCTTGACCGGAGCAGCAGCGGCAGCCTTCGGCGTTTCCTTCTTGGGCTCGTCCTTGACCTCCTGGAGTTCGATGCCGAGCGAATTACGCAAGGCACGGTTCTCGTCGAGGATCTTCTTCATCAAGGCGAGCTTCTTCTCCTTGTTCGGGTCCTCGCCCTTGATGCCGGCCTCGTAGACGTTGCGCAGAGCGCCGCCGCCCTGCGATTCGAGGAAGGCGGCAAATTTCTGCGCGTCATCGCGCTGCTTCTCGGACTCTTCGAGCGATCCAGCCAACCGGTTGATCTTGCGTTCGAGCAGTTCGATCTTGGCGCTCTGCGCTTCAAGTTCCTTCGCGCGGATGCGTTCGCGTTCACTGTCAAGAATGCGCGCGATAACCGCGCGCAGTTCCTCTTCGACGTCAGCCGGGACCTTGCCGGCTGCAAGGGTACGATCGAGCAGGCGCTTGAAGCGATCCTCGATCTCACCAAGACCTTCATCCGACACCGTGAACTGATCGGCCTTGATGCTGCGCTTGCGTTCGTCTTCGAGCAGACGGCGCGCGGATTCGAGCTGATCGTTGAGCCGCTTATTGCGCTCCGCGGCCGACTGCTTTTCCGCCTCGAACGATTTGAGACGTTCCTGGAAACCTTCCTCGGCTTCTTCGAGCAAGCGTTTGCGTTCTGCTTCGCCGAGCGAACGCGTCAGGTGTCCGGCTGCTTCCTCCACCGCCTCTTGGATGAGGCTCTTGATCGTAGCCATGTTGAGCACGCGCACGCGCTCATGGCGGGAAGCCAGTTCCGACGCACGAATGGTCTTGGCGTGGCTGCGGATCGACGCGCCGATGTCCATGCGCCCATCTTTGCCGACCACTGCGGTCTTGCCGCCCGTGACCTGGTGCGCGCCGCTGTCCTCACCGAACGGCGCTTGCGCGCGTTGTGCGCCGCTGCTTTCACCGACACCGGCACCGGCACCCGACACCACCTGACTGCCACCGAACGGCGTGGTGGAGATCTGTTGCGTCGCTGGCGGCGTGGCCGTAGCAGCCTTGGTTAGCGCTGGGACCGGAGCGGGCTTGGGCGCGGATCTGGCTTTTTCCTCACCGACATCGATGAGCTTTTCAAAGCGGTCGGTTGGCTCAATCACCACGTGCTGGGTGCGCGATTCCTCGCCGATGGCCGGCGTCGGCTCGCTCACCACATCGGCGAATGGCGTCAGGGCTTGTTGACTCGGACGCACCACACGGCGCGTACCGATACGTGCACTGGACGCCGCGTCACCCGTGGGTGCTGCCGGTGCTGGACCAAGGTCACTGAATGGGGTGATCGCCGAGGCACTCGGACGCACCAGCCGCCGGGTCGAACTTGCTGGCGCCGCTGGCATCTCACTGGTTGCGGGCGGCGCATCACCTTTCGGGCGCACCACGCGACGTGTACCGCTGTGCGAAGTCGAGGCCTGACCGCCAGCACGAGCACGGGCATAGGCTTCGAGCAGAGACTTGAGCTTACCCTCTTCACCCGGATCAAAGTGCAGCCAACGCAGGCGCAGTCCTGCACTACCGCTGCCGACCACATGGGCGAACAATTGACGCGGTGCGATATCCTTAAGGGCCAGCGTCACATCAATGTAGGCATTGGCTTCCAATTGGATCTTGGTGTCGACCAAGGCCCCCTGGAGACCGATTTCCAACAACGGCGCATTGATCGTCCCACTGGCCGGATCCGGAATCCGGCAATGCGACTCGCCGTCAGATATGCGCAGGGCGTCAGCGGCCACAGGCCCTCTCTCCTCGGTAACCGCGAGTATCGCGGCGCTCAGTCGTCTGGTCTTCCGTCACCTACATCCATGTGGGCGCTGAAGGTTGGCTCATCGTATACTCCTCCTACCAGGGGGATCAAGCCGACCCTCGGCAGCACATGTGGAGCACCACACACGCGAATTTAACCGCATAATACCGCACATCAACGATACCCCTCACTTCCCCCTTGCGGTCCCAGGCGTGCTTTACAGAATCCGCCCCCTCGCCGCGCGAGTCGGTTCGCGCGACGACCTCTTCGGGCCATACGGGCGCTTAGCTCAGCGGCTAGAGCGGCTCCTTTACACGGAGATGGTCGGGGGTTCGAATCCCTCATCGCCCACCACACCGACGGTTTCTTTTTACAATTTGGCCTGGTAGCTCAGTTGGTTAGAGCGCCGCCTTGTCACGGCGGAGGTCGTGGGTTCAAGTCCCATCCAGGTCGCCATTTGATACTAGCGTACCCACCGTCCCTGACGGTGGGGGCACTTTTTTGAGGCCTTCGGGAATCGCCAGGGTGAGTGCAATGCTCTTCTTGCGGTTATCGCCCTCACCAGAATGCATCGCCTTTAGTTCCTGAGGTCTTGTAGCCGTCGTGCGCAGTGGAGCGTGTCACCTCGCCGCAATAAATTGCGTAAAGCGCTGCAAATTGCTGTGCACGCTGACACCTTGCGCTGCACTATTCAGCGGAGTCTTGCAAAATTACTGGCTTTCTCTGGCTATTCCCCAGGCACGACAAGCGCTTCTGTCAGCCGGAACAATCCGATGCGACCCCTCATCCTATCTGCGTGTGTCCTATCCCTACTAACCGTAGGTTGCGGACAAAATGAAATGGCCCGGAAAGAGAACCCACCACCAGCACAAACTAAAACCGAGCCCGATCGAACCCTGCTATTGATGATGATTATAATGCAGTACAGGATTATGAATGACTTTGATTCCCTGCATAAGACGTCCGGGAAAAGCGTCGCAACCATTCCAGCGCATTCAGATGAACAGGTAAATAAAGCTGCCAACCAGCCTAGCCCTGCGGCGTTTTCGCGGGTGCCGTAGAACTGCTGATCTCCGGACTGCAGTGCCAGGGTCAACACAACGTCGTGTTCGGTCCGACCTGACTGTCGGAACTGATCCAGTGGCTTGCGCTACCCGCTGAACCGGCCAGTGATGTTTATGCTTAGGTCGCTGGATCAGCGACCCAACGACGCAGCAGGTAGGACACGGTGTCAGGGTGCACGCGTTTCAACAACTGGTGCGCATCCATGCCCAAAGCGATAATCGCCTGTTTGAGGCGGATGGTGAAATCGAGGACTCGGCGGATGTCGTCCTCATTCGTGAGGGTCGCGCCGGATAAGGCGTAGTGCAGGTCGTGGAGCGTGACATCGCCGCGCTGCAAGGCCGAGCGCAGCTCCTGAATCAGGTCAGGAGAAAATTGGTGTGCCACCCTGCGCACGGATGACGAGCTGAGCTGAGTCGTGGTGGCAGCGGCCACCGCGGAACGTATGCCGCTGCTTTCCAGGGACACCGTATCCTCCTCACAAACCGCCACCCCGAGCGATTCGAGCTGACTCGCCACCAGATTGCGTCCCCTGGGAATGCGACTGAGCGTGCCGGTCATATGCCCTCCTGTCCGCGCGCCGTTGCTCTAGCGCTGCGTGATTGAACGCACGTGGCATGCCAAGAAGACCATGCGGCTGTGATGCTCGGAATCGGCACCAGGGCTGGTTTGCCGCTCTCCCGCCAGCGGGGTGGGATGAGGATCCCCGGCCCGCGTATTTCGCGACGGCGCACGTTTGGGAGAGTTTCCATGGTCCGTTTCGCCCTGCTGTTGGCATTCGCCCTCCTGCTCGCGGCCTGCTCTGCCAGCGCGCCGATGCGTAAACCCGCTGCAACCAGCGACGCCACGACGCTGACCGTCATGACCTTCAATGTCCGCTACGGCACCGCGAAAGACGGCGACAACCACTGGGAAAAACGCAAGGATCTGTGCGCATCGCGCGTGACGCATTTCAATCCGGATGTTCTGGGACTGCAGGAGGCGCTCGCCTTCCAGAATGAATTCATCCTGACGAAGTGCCCAGGCTACACCGCGGTCGGCGTCGCGCGCGAAGATGGCAAGCTGTCCGGTGAGTTCAGTACATTGCTGATCCGCACTGCGCGTTTCACCGTGATCAACTCCGGCACCTTCTGGCTGAGCGAGACCCCGGATGTCCCCGGCAGCAAGAGCTGGGACAGTTCGCTGCCGCGCATCGCCACCTGGGCGCGGGTGCAGGACAAATCAGCGGGCGACCGGCCGCTGCTGCTGATCAACACCCACTTTGATCACAAAGGTCCAGTCGCGCGCAAGGAAGCGGCGAAGATCATTCGCACTTTCATCGCCACCCGTGCCGCCGACGCGGCGGTGATCGTCACCGGCGACTTCAACACCGCCCCAGGATCTGAGCCCTACCGCACGTTCACCGACATGGGCAATGATGGGGTGGTGCTGCGTGATGCGTATGCCGACGTCCACCGCACCAATCCCGAAGCGAACGACGGAACCGCTCATGCCTTTAAGGAGCTGCCGGTGACGGCCCGCATCGATTGGATCCTGCACTCACCGGTGTTCAGCGCGACCAGCGCCAGCATCGACCGCCATCGCGAGGGACCACTGTTCCCCTCCGACCATTACGCGGTGGTGGCAACGCTGATGTGGAAGTGACCATGGGAGCGCCGAGCGCTGGCCTCTCCCAGGTCACTTCGCCGGCAGCGGCGCTTGTTCCTTGCTCATAAGATACGCGACCAGGTCGCGCACTTGCGTCTCATTCAGCGTCTGCAGCAGGCCTTCGGGCATCAGCGATTGGTTTACCAACTGGGTGTCGGTGACCTCGCTCTGCTCGATGGTCAGGCGTTCGGTCATGGTTTGCAGGGTTAGCGTGCGCTCGGACTTTTCTGGAATGAGCCCACTCAGCACGCGACCGTCTTTGAGCGTGAGGATGGCGAGGCGGAAATCCGCGGCGACCACCGCGCTGGGATCGACCACGTTGTCGAGCACGTAGCTGAGGTCGTGACGACCGGCACCCGTAAGGTCCGGGCCGATCTTGCCGCCCTGGCCGTAGAGCATGTGGCAGGCTGAGCACAGCGTTGCGTAGACTTGGCGGCCTTGAGACAGATCGGCCTTGGACAACGCGTCAGCGGTCAGCTTCTGCTTCAGCGTTGCGATGAGTTGGACCTTGTCCTCGGACGAATCGCGCACCACGCCCCACACGGCGGCGAGCTGCTTGGTCAGTTCCTTGTTCTTGAAGTTGCGGATCGCGCGGGCGTGGAACGGCGTGATGTCGCTGCGCGGGATCTGCTCGGCGCCGTCGCCGACATTGGCGAGCAGGGCCTTGGCGAAGGATGGACGTGACACCAGCACCGCCATGACCTCCGGCCGTGCATCGGCACGGAAACCCGGACGGTAGCGTTTCGCCAACGTTTCACCGATGGCGGCATCGTCGAACATGCCGAGTCCACGTGCGGCGAGGGCGTTGAGGTCGCGATCGTCGAGCAGCTTTTCACACGTGGCGCGCAGATCATCGGGCTTGTTGTCGATCAGCGTCTGCAATGCGGCGCGGCGCTGATTCAGTTCCACCTTGGTATCGAAGGCCACGCGACGGCTTTCCGCCAATGCCCGGCCATCGCCGAACAACGTACTGAGTTCGCGCACCTGCTTGGTGACATTGGCGTCGGTGTTGGTTTGCAGGGATTCGATGAAGGCA
>Ga0105049_10000532_pt1 | contig 42124 bp, 37 predicted proteins | sample MAT06_FD_78087 | JGI IMG/M metagenome (GOLD analysis project Ga0105049, IMG submission 78087) | Freshwater microbial communities from Lake Fryxell liftoff mats and glacier meltwater in Antarctica - MAT-06 | ecosystem: Environmental > Aquatic > Freshwater > Ice > Liftoff microbial mat | place...
AGGTCCTGAAACTGGCGCATCTTGTTCATCAACACGGTGTGCCCGAGATGGAGGTCGGGAACGGTGGGATCAAATCCCGCCTTGACTACCAGTGGCACAGATTTGGCTCGCGACTCGGCCAGCCGCTTTTCCAACTCGCCCTCGCCATGAAGGTCCGAAACGCCGCGAAGGAGGACTTCTAGCTGCTGGGCGACCGGCAAAAAATCCATGAGTCCCTATCCTCTATGGCTCACGAAAAAAAACAATCCGAACGGGGCCCCACCGCGAATGCCCATCCCCAAAACATCATTCCCGCTACTTCTCTGGTGGGCGCAGTAGGATTTGAACCTACGACTTCCACCGTGTGAAGGTGGCACTCTACCGCTGAGTTATGCGCCCGGATTTCTGAAAGTGTACGTGTTCTGAGGGGTTGGGCTTTTAGCGCGGCGCCTTGCTGATCGCAATCGCGCAATGCCGGGTGGGCGCGTAGGTCTGGGTTTTAGCGGGGGATCTGCGGGGGCACTGATCGGCGGGTGAATTGCCTGGGATCGCGAGGTATAGGGGACCCAATGGTAACTGACCTCCAGCCGCTGCCGCGTGTCGCGCCCTTTCGTTATCGCAACGACCGCCGCCTCGGCCTCTTGATCATCACGGGATCATTCCTGGCAGCGATTGCGTTTTCGTTGTGGGCCCGCGAGCGCGCACAGCCGGAGGAGAGCGTTCCGCCTGGGCCAGCTACGACTACGGGAGTCGTCGGTTGGCCCAAGCGTGTCGATCCCATCGCGACGTTGGCCAGCGCAAAGGAGATAACTCGCCGCAAGCTTCTGCGCGGTATTGCTATGGATGGGGTCACGAGCACGGGAACATTGGATTTCTCCACCGCCACGGCGGATGCCCGTTACTCCTTTCAAAGTGCTCCGGGGCAAGGGCCGCAACCCGCTCGCGAGCACGGCACACTTTCTCGCCGTGCTTACTGTGGGCGCCAAGCCGTCGTCATTCAGAAACAAGGCATGGTTGCCCAGCCTGACAATTCGCTGGCCGCCTGCACGGCTGATCACTCCGAGAGTCTGCCCGATCCCCGTTGCTCGTTGGCCGAGATTTGGGCTGCCGCGAAGCTCAAGAACGCACCGACGGATCGTGTGGCACGGGTTGAGTATTATCGCTCCAAAGCTGGGCCAGCGTGGCGTTTCACGATTCCCAATTCGCCGTATCGTTTCAGTTGGTATGGCGATTGCCGTCGCGAGCTAAGCGAGACGGAAGCGATTGGTTTTGTGCCTTAAGCGGCTTTTTCAACCAGGCGCTGAGTTTTACGTCGCCTCAGGCGGGGCCACTGCCACTTCGCTCGTCGGCTCAATAAAACCAACTTTGTTTCGAACGAGCGTCCAGAGGGCCTCAATGTGGCGTGGCTCTTCGGTGCTGAAACCTACGACCGGAAGCTTCGTCGTTTTCTGGATAGCTGCGAGCGCGGACGCCTGCTGCGAGCGCGGCATCTTATCTAGCTTCGTGGCCACGAGGATCAGCGGCAGCTGCTTGCGAAACTCTGTCTTTCGCTCAGAGAGCGCCGCAATTAATTGAAAATCGAGCTCTTCGGGCCCGCGCCGGGAGTCCACCAAAAGCGCTACGGCTTGTAAGCAAGGGCGCTCAAAGAGGTACGCCTCTACAAGCTCCTTCCACTCTTTCAATTCGGACTTAGAGCGCTTGGCGTAGCCGTAGCCGGGAAGATCTACCAAGGTAATGATCGTGCCGTCGGTTGAACGCGTCTTGAAAAAACCCACGTGGCGAGTGCAGCCCGGCGTGGAGCTGGTGCGCACGAGGTTCTTTCGGCCCATCACGGCGTTCAGCAGGCTGCTTTTGCCGACGTTGGAACGCCCGGCAAAAGCTACTTCAACTCCAAGCGGAGGCGGGAAGAGACTCGCGTTTTTGGCTCCAGCGGAGAAACTGGCCTCAACAATGCGGTCTGCGGGAAGCTCTGCCATTCGGGAGCGCCCATAGCACGCTCCGAACGGAGGTGCGATTTCTCGCACTTAAACTACGCGGCGCCGCTTCAAGCGCCGAAGCAGCGGGCCGGAAACAGCGGAGAACTCTTCGCTTTTGAGGAGGGCCAGAAGAGTGAAGAAGACCGCGCAAAACACCAAAATGCCGGCCATTCCTGGGACCAGCCGCGCCCACGCACCTGGACCGAGCGCGCTCGCCAGCACACCTGAAGCGGCCCAACTCGAAACACCAGCGAGCAGTGCGGCTGAGCCATTTTTGAGCGCCGAAACTGCGATCGGGCGATTCTCAAGGGCAGGCAGATGCCGTTTCACTTGCCACCAGAGCAGCGACATCTGCACCAACGAGGCGCAACTGACGGCGATGCTGATCCCGACGTGGCCGAAGCTCCCTTTGAGCAGCATAGCCACGGCGATGAAGCTCACCAAATCAAGTGCGCTCACGAACACGGGAGTCCGGGTGTCCCCCGTTGCGTAGAACACGGTTACCAGCTGCCGCACGCAGGCGACCATCCAAATGCCAGCGCCTTGAGCCATCAGCGCCAGTGCCGTTTGCTCGGCTTGAAGCGCGGAAAATTCGCCGCGTTGGAAGAGCATCACCACGATCGGGTGCGCGAGGGCAACCAGCATTGCGCTCGCACCTAAACCAACGAAGAGTGCGAGCCGCATTCCGTAGGCAAACGACTCAGCGGTGCCGCGCGGATCCTTCTTGGCAATGAGCGCAGCAAGGCTCGGAAGCGTGGCGGCTTGCAGCGCCATCACAAAAATTCCTTGCGGAAAATCGCATAAACGGAGCGCAAAGTTGAAATAACTCACCGGACCCTCGCCGAGATCCGAGAGCATGCGTCGCCCAATGATCACGTCGATATAATAGATGCCAAGCCCGATGCACACGGGCCCCATGCGTCGCAGCACTTCACGCACGGCGGGGTCGCGGAGTGCGAAGCGGGGAGGGGAGGCATAGCCGATGGCAGCCAGACTTGGCCATTGCGCGATCATTTGCAGGACACCGCCGAGCAGAGCGCCAAGTGCCATCGAGAGGATCGGATCATAGCCGTGGATGGCCAAAACCCCTGACAAGCCAAGGGCACACGCAATGAATGCAACGTTGAGCAGTGCGGGCGCGAAAGAGCTCACCACAAACCGACGGTAGGTGTTCAGGGCAGCCACACCGAGTGCAACCGTGCCGATCGTGAGCAGATATGGAAAAAGCCAACGCGTGAGGGTTACCGTGCGTTCGAATTGCTCAGGGGAATCCTTGAAACCTGTAGCGAACAGCTCCACCAGCTGGGGTGCAAAGAACATCCCGAGTGCCGTGAGCACCAGCAAGACCAGCGTAGAAAGTCCGCGGATCGCCTGAAAGAAGCTCTTGGCCCGGGCTTCCCCTTCCTTCTCCCGCACTTGCGCCAAGACGGGGATCACGGCACTTTGAACGGCGCCCTCCGCGACCAGTTGGCGCAAGAGGTTGGGGATCGTGAAGGCGATCCAGAAGGCGTCGGTTTGCGCTGCAGTGAACCCAAACGCCAACACTTGGTCGCGGCCCAAGCCGAGCACCCGGCTGACTAAGGTCCCGGCCCCCACGATGCCCGCACGGCGAGTGATCTGTGCCGGCGCATGCTCGCCCTCTTCAGCGGGCTTGCCTGTCTTTTCTTCAGCCGATGCCAACATGGGAAGAGAGGCCGCGTGTTACCATGTTCATGGCGAGTGCGAGATCTTCTTGTTCAAGCGCGCCGAAAGTTCCGTCACTCGTGAGCCCGAAACGAGCCCTAGCCTGAGCGCTCAGGTGCAACGGACCACCGCCGCATTTTTGGCAGATCAATCCGCCGCGGGTTGGGTCGAGGAATGAGCTGCGGCCTTCGGGGCAGGTGGTGCCACAGCGCACACAGCGCTCGAATTGCAGGGCAAAGCCGCAGGCTGCCATGAGCTGTAAGCCGTATTCGGCCAACAAGAGCTCGCTTCGGTTCGCATTCACTTCATCATCTAGCGCGTCAAGCAGCTTGAGCGTGCGAGCGTAGAGTTCTGGCTCTGGCGTGCGATTAGGGGCGGTTTTTCTCAGCCAGGAGAGCGCTTTCCCTGCTGCTTCCAAGCGCGAGAGCGCTTTTAGGATTGTTCGTCGAGGAGTCACGATCTGGCACTCCTTGAGCGAGAGCAAATCGCGACCGCTCCGTTCGTCGAGCTTCATATGGAGCGTGTGGATAGGTTCAAGCACACCGCCGAAGCGCTTCTGACTCTTGCGCGCAAAACGCGCGATCGCATCGATTCGACCGAGCTGTTCGGTCATTAACGACAGAATAACATCAGATTCGCCAAACAGAGTCCGATGTAAAATGAGCGCGTTGGTGTCGTGAACCTGAACGGCAACGAAATTGCGGGGCACTGCTTAGGAGAGGGCGCCGACGACTGGCGTTGGGACCGACGAAAGCTCCTGCGGCATGTCTTCGCCGCGAGGCTTGAGCACGATGCTGATCGCTAGCGTGAAAAGGATCAGCAAGAGCACGAAGGCGATCGCGACGCCGAACCCTCGCCCTCGGGTTGGCCGTGCCGCGGTGGACAGCTGAAGCGGGGAAACGAACGCCACCCGGCGGCTAGCCGTGAAGCGCGCTAACACTTCATCAGGGTTCAGGCCGACAGCTCGAGCGTAGGACTTAAGGAAGCCTCGGACGAACACCTCGCCGGGCAATTCGTCGAACCGATCAGATTCCAAGCGTTCGAGGCTACTCACGGGCACGCGGGTCGCCCGCGAGATTTCCTCAACGCTCATGCGCCGAAGCTCTCGGTGCTCGCGGAGGAAGCTGCCTAGGGTTGCCATGCGGTTGGCGAGACTACTTGAGTTTCGCGAGAATGGAGCCGCATTCTTGGCCCGCCCGTGTTTTCGCTGACAGGCGAACGCAGCGTTCGAGGGAACCTCTTGCTTCCGCTACTCGCGTGAGACCGATGAGCGCGCGCGCCCGTCCTGCCTCCGCGTCCTGCAGTGATTGACAGCTCGGGTGGTCTGTTTCCAGTGCACGTGTAAAAGCTCCGAGCGCCTCGGAGAAACGTTTTTGAGTCTCGTAGGCCAAGCCGAGGCGAAAGTTGCCCACACAGAACATCGGCTGAGCGGCCACCGCGCGCGATAGGGCGTCAATTGCCGCGCTCGTTTGTCCAAGCTCCTGGTAGGCCCACCCGAGATTGCCCCAGGCATTTTCGGGAGTTGTGTAGAGCATGTCGTTTGCGAGCTCTTTCAGCACCGGAACGGCCTCAGTGGCTCGCTTTTCGTGGATCAGGACGACGCCGAGCGTATTTTTAGCTTCTCGGTAGTCGCCGCGGGCTCGGAGTGCTGCTCGCGCGAATTTTTCGGCTTCAAGAAGACGACACTCCGTCGCCGAATGCTGGCAAAAATCGAGGTAAATCAGCGCAACGAGGTGGGCGGCTTCGGCGTTGTCGTCGTCAAGCTCAGCTGCGCGCAACGCGTGCTTAAGCCCCTCACGTGGCAGATTCTGGCGAAGCCAAAGGTCGCGAGCCACTTCCATCTCAGCTTGGCTCATGCGCTCCGGATCCGAACCGGGCGGGACGTTGCTCGGTCGTGAACCGCAAGCGCCGACCAGAAGGCCGACCACGAGGCCGAGCTGCCATAACCATGGCTTCATCAGCGCTGGCCCGCGGGGGTCGATGGTGTCGATGGTGTCCTCGGTGACGAAGCGTGGCCCGGAATGCGACCGAGGATTTGGTCCTTAACACCGAGCAAGCCGTAGAGCTCAGCGAGCGCAGGCAGGCTTGGAACCTCAACCTTTTCGCTCACGATCTTCAAGTAACCCTGATCCCTTAACTGCTTCACCGTTCGCTTCACCGTCTCCACGTCCAGGCCGATTTGGGTGGAGAGCTCAAGCGGAGAAATCATCAGGCTGCCCCGTTGGCCGCCTGCAGCATTCGCCTGTTCGCAAAGCTTGATCAGGGCTGCGACAACCTTAGATTCGGAACCATCCAACATGAGGATTTCGATTTGATCTTCGGCATCACGCAGCCGGCGCACCAGCTGCTGTAAGACTCGCATCCCGATATCTGGATTCGTGGAGAGAACCTGCTGGAACATGGCGTGATCCAGCGCGAGCAAGTTACCATCTTCAAGCGCTACGGCCGTGGTGTTGCGAAGCGCGCCTGGGAGCAAGGCCACCTCTCCAAAAAGATCACCGGCACGGAGGATTCTGAGGCTGCGCTCAGATCCACCCACCTTCTTGATCAGCCGAATGCGGCCTTCTTGCAGGAGGTAGGCTTCAACGGCGTCGTCACCTTCTCTAAACAGCACGTCGCCAGCCGAGAAGCCACGTCCAAAACGCGAAAGCAAACGCGCTCGATCAACACTCGGAACTTCACTCGTCGGGGGCTCGGTCGTCACGGCGGAGATCTTTCTACAGAGTTTGGAAGGGTGAGGCTAGAAGCTTTGGGACTAACAGATTCGGCTCGCGCACATATTCGGGCTCAGGGGAGCGGTTGGATGCACCGCGGAGCGTTGCCTCTCCCTCTGGCCACACGGCTCGCCAAAAGGACGCCGCACCCGGCCGATCGAACGGGCCACCACTCAGAACGGGGGAGCGCAGGTGGAGTGTACTTGCGACGCTCCCCACAAAGGTGACCTCAGAGCCCTCCAATCTCGAGTCGAAAAACTCCTGCACCGATGCGCCCGGAAGTACGAACGGGGCCACCAGCTCGACCCCGAATTCAGTGTAAGCGGCGGCGAAGACATCGCCTTTGCGTGCGTCCAGGAGCGGGCAAAGAATCCGTTTGCCGCCGTTCATAGCTCCTGCAGCCATTGAGCTCAGCGAGGTGACTCCAAACATTGGGAGCCCCCAACCTACAGCCAGGCCCTGCCCGAGTGCGAGCCCGACGCGCACACCCGTGAAAGAGCCAGGGCCGATCCCGAGCAACAGGCAATCGAGCGACTCTTTTGGAAAGGGCGCTGAGCGGAAGAGCTGTTCAAGAAGTCCAAACAGCCTCTCCGCATGCCTCTCCGCTTCGTGATGCTCCAGGCTGGCCACGACACGCCCATCTTCGAACAACGCCAGGGATGCCACCTCCGCAGACGTCTCAATCGCAAGCGCGCGCATCACAGGCCCCAGTATCACTTTTCTCTGTTCGGCGCGATGCTTCTCGGCTCAGGCGGCTCAGGCGGGAAGAACTACCTTTGCCCCGGCCAAAGACGTATGCTGAGCTTAGTTTGTCCTTTCAGGTAGTTCCACGTTTCGACTTCAGAGTTCGCTTCTGCGTTGCCAAAGAACGCGGCGATCGCCAGTACGATCAGGATAGGCATCTGCTAGCTCCTGAATTGGGGCTCTTTGCCCTGGCGGACGGCATGGGCGGTGGACACGCTGGTGATTTGGCTGCAGATGCCGCGATTCTCGCGCTCCGGGCTGCGGTTGCGGAGAGCAAATCGCAAAACGCTGCCGACGCCTACAACCAAAGCTCAGACATCGAACGCCGCCGCTATTTGCTGAAGAAGCTGCGCTGCGCGGTTGAGGCGGCGAACACGGCCGTTCGGAAGCTCGCACTCGAACAGGCCAACGAACGGGGCATGGGAACGACGCTGGACGCGGTTTGGCTGGCCAGAAGCTCTGCTCTGATTGCGCATGCGGGAGATAGCCGAGTCTACCTGGCACGTGCACGCACAGTTCTGCAGTTAACTCATGACCATGTGCCGGTGGATGCATTGGCCGCCCAGGGGCTTCTCCGCCCGTCGCCGCGTTTGCAGTCAGGCGCGCTCACCAACGCGCTTGGCCTTCGGGATGAAGTGGGCGTGGACACGCTGTTTGTTGAGCTGACGCGCGGCGATCGACTGCTCTTGTGCAGTGATGGCGTGCACACCGAGCTTCGAAGCGAAACGGAATTGGCGGAGATCCTACGCTCGGGGCCCATCGAGCGCGCAGCGGAGGCTCTGGTGAAGCGCACCGGGCGCACGGGCCGCGATAACGCCACCGCGCTCATCATTGAGGTAGGTGAGCGTTTCGTGACACGCCCGAATCCCGACCGCGGCGTGGCTGCCCAGGATCTCGAACATGCCGGGCAGGCCCCGCTCTTGTCAGATTTGCCGCGGCCGCTCGTGCTGCAAGCGCTGGCGGCGGCTGTTGAGGTCGAGATCAAGGTCGGAGATAGCGTGCCTCGCGTGGTCGCCAACGATCTGGTGGCGTACATCGTGCTCGAAGGGATGGTGCGCTGCGCGGGAGACCGCCTGGTCACAACGGGGGCGCTCCTGTTCGGGGAGTCCTTGGTCGGCGTGTGGAAGCAGGGGAGCTTGCCGGTCGCCGAAGAGCCGTGTCGCGTCTTGCGCATCCGCTACGACGATTTCCGAGAAGTCTGTGCCGATGCGGGCCTAGGCGTCGAGCTGTACCGGAGGCTCGCAGCGCACCTAGCGCGAAGTTGACGCTGGTAAAGACGCCCGACTGAAAGTTTTGCGGTTAGTGCTTGCAATCGTAAAGCAACCGACTACGGTGCGCCTCACCCTGCGGTTCGCCAAAGGGCCATGGTTCGGGGCGTGGCGCAGCCTGGCTAGCGCACTTGACTGGGGGTCAAGGGGTCGTGGGTTCGAATCCCGCCGCCCCGACCATCTGATGGGCAATCCCTGGGCAATCGAAGCTCAGGGGTTGCGCTGTCTAATGGGGGCAGGTCGCCAAGGCTGAGTTCCGTGATGCTCGGCCGGCAGCCCCCCTGCTTCAGGTGAAGCCTCACGAAGCCTAACCCGTCCGCCGTGTGGTCAGTGCGGAGCGGTCAGCCATTCTCTTTAGCGAAGAGGAAGGGCCAGCCCGTCGTTCCTTCCTCCGTGCAAGGGCCGCGGCAACTCAAGGACCTCAGCTTCCAAAAACTGGCACCGGCCGTTTCGAGGTATCAGGCGCGCACTCGCCACACCAAAGATTCTTGGTGTGGCCAACGGCGTCAGTTCCTGCAGGCTCAACGCGCACGGCGACGCATATGGCAACGGACGACGTAACAGGTCGCGATGGGTTAAAGGTCGAGACTCGGTGTGCTTCAGAGTTTGCCGGTTTCACTGCTCGCCAGAGTTGGAGCGAGCATGGGTCATGCTGTTTTGCAACGGGAACAGAAGTCAGGCTACCTTGCGTTCGAGAGGACTAATGGTCTCAGTCGCTCGGTCGTGGTGCGCCAGTTGCCCCCGGCTGCGACAGTCGCAAGATGGGCGCGATCGGTAGTTGAGCGCTCGCCATCCAGCTGAGCTGACTTACGAAACTTCTGAAGTAGGGGTAGGCGGCGAAAACGCCAACTTGCTTGACGAAAGCCTCTACCGCGGGTCCGGCTTGCCCCTGGAGTTGACTGTAGCTCACGACAAACTTGGCCTTAATCAGCAGAATATCTTTTTCATCAGCCTTCGCGGTCACAGAAAACTCACATGCAGTGGCCGCCTGGTCCTCGAATGTGCTGAACTCCTGCTGCACATGGATATGGTGCGTCTTCTCGCTGGCAGCGTAGTACTCAGGATCGATGGAGAAACTGCTGCTCACCAGCAAGATGTCCTCAAGCCGCGCGATGCCTACTACCTTTTGGTATGCAGTCTGATCGCCTTCCGAAGCTTGTGCCGTTTTTTTTCGCGAAGCCATTTGCTTTTAGCCGATCTCCTGGAGAGGGACCCCGTCCATGGAGACTTCGTACTCGCTGGGCTTCGAATGGGGCCTCATCTGAATCAGATTGCCTGGGGCCGGAATCTCTGACCACGGCGTGTCAGTGACCCAGTTGAAAGCCTTCCGAGGCTCAGCACTGAACACCGGCTGCACATCCAATGCACAGCAGAAACGTGCCACTTGTTTAATAGTTGGATTGCTTCTCTCTGAGAAGAAGCGGCTAACCTGCGGTTCCGCCATTTCAAGGCGAACAGCCAATTCACGCTGACTGATTCCAGCCGACTTCATTAGCTTCATGAGGGTGTGCTGCACGTTGACGCGGAATGCCTCCTCCGCAAAGACTTTTGCTTGTCGCTTGTTCTTTGGCTCGAAGTTCATTGGAGTCTCCCTTTTGCTTCAAGTTCGTTCAGTGCGTTGGCAACGCGGTGCAGAAGTTCTTGATCGGCTCGCCGGGTCTTCTTCTTCACAATCTCAACGCCTACGAAGGTTCTGAGCCCGTCCAGAGTCAGCTCGCCCCCGTAAAGGCGAACCTGTTTATATGCAATCGCCCACACATGCCTGCCGCCGCCGTGGCGCCCCTCCGGCCTGAGCCAACGAAGCTCGATCATTGTGCTCGGACCCTCGTTACCATAGGTATTTAAGTACGCTTGCAGTGAGCCGATGCTTTGGTCGTCCAGCTGTTCCAACGCTTTCTTTGCCTTCTCGAGTAAGAGGAACCCGAACTGCTTCCTGGTGTTCACGGGGCCCCAGGTCACTTGGCGGCTGCCTTAACACATAAGTTAAGCTGAAAATCAAGAAAAGCAACTTGGACCACGAATCCGTGGGAAGCGCGTGAATTAACAGACACATCGGATCGATGCCTACGCATACGTCCAGAGCCCTCAGAGGTGCGACTGTGGCCACTGCGCCCCGGGGACCTGATCGAGCCATGCTTCGAAGACCGGATCGCGCGTGGCGGCTCGCAAATCAGACTGCTCGGGCACGAGGTCCTCATCGAGCTCTAGCATTAAGTTCACACCGCGACGGTAGGCCTCGGTGAACTCCTTGGGCGGAAGTGAGGCCCTGGAATAGTAGCTTCGGATTGCATCGTCGGGAATACTCATTGAACTCTTTTCCTCCGCGCGCAAACCGATGCGGGCATCACGCCAAGGATGCTCCCGGTGAGAAAGCTCAATGAGCTGTTCCGTGGTCAACGTCCCGTAGAACGTCAACACGGCATCGGCAGTTTCTCGACTTGCCTTTGAGAGGAAATTAGGATTGCCAGGAACATTGGGTGACCTCCAAAAACTGTCGCACACTGGACCGTTAATCCAGGCTTCGAAGGGCTCTGAAAACATGGGTTCTGCATCCCACACCAATGACCATGCTTTGCAATAGTAAAGAAGATTTTGTAAAGCGTAGCGATCGAGATCGGGTCGACGCTCCTTCAGGTAGGTTGCTACGTCACGCACCGTTGCGCGTGGGCTCTGGGTTCCGCTGTTCATGCGCCTCCGACACGTTACTCTAGTGCCAACTGGCAACGTCCGCAAAAATCCCCCGCAAATATCCTTCGGTTTGGCCGGCAAATCCGGCGATCCGGGAGCTTTCGCCCGAGGGCGAGTAGGGTCCGGGGAGGCTAGCAGCACCTAATCACGGACACCGTCGCCTGACTTCCGCAGCATGTGCCCCGTTCGGAAACTCGCTGAGGTAGCGAGCTCGAACCCTTCGACACTGCACCAGGTCGCCGGATTGTTCGTAGGCCGCGACGAGCTGAGCCAGCGCATCCGGTTGCAGCGGGGAGTTGGGGTCCGTCTTCACGGCCTGCTCAAGTGCTCGCGCAGCAGCGTGCGGCTGGTCCCCTTCGCGCAGACGCAATCGCCCGAGTTCAAGTGCGGCGACTCGCGAATACTCGTCGTTAGGATAACGGCTCAAGAGTTCACCGTAGAGTTGCATGGCGCGACGGGTATCTCCCTGGCGACGGATAGCGGTGGCCTTCTCGAACAGCACTTTGGCTTCCGAGCGCGGCTCTGGCGGTGCATCGCTCGGTCCGCGAAGCGGTGCCAGGCGTCGCACTTCCTCGGTCGTAACTCCAGTTTCGCCTGGCTGCACGCTCGCAGCAGCAGGTTTCGTTCGTAGAGTATTTCCGGACCAGCGTGCACCCGCGGTGAGCCGAGCGATCCGATCACCGCTCAGTCGCTCGACGACGTCCACCACTCCGCGCTCCACCGAAACCTCGACATGCCCCGAACGTTCCCCTTTGCCGTGCGCTGGCTCAACGCGGACGGTGAAGTGTGTTCCCCGAACCTGCACCTCGATATCACCTGCAACCACCGCAAATTGCCGTTCGGGTCGGTGTGCTACTTCAAAGGTTGCGCTTCCGGAGGGCAAGGCGACACGCAGCTCGGTCGGCGTTGCGGTGAGCACATTTAGCTGCGAAAGCGGTTCAACGGAGGCTTCCGACCCATCGCTTAAGCGGACGGTAACCGCTTCATTGCGTGCTTCCACGATCGCCCCTGTCCCAACCTCTGTGGGTCGGCCTCCGACAAAAATAGTGAGCGCTGCGGCGACCGCTACCACACCTCCGCCGACCAGTGCATAGAACCCACGGCTTCGACGCTGTTTGCGTCCCTTGATCCGCGCCGCTACGCCCTCCCACGCCGCTTCGCGGTCTGTTTCAGAAATGGGTTCGAGTAAGATATAATCGGCAGGTTTCATGGCTTATCTCCCGCGCGCTTGGCGGTTCAGTTCGTCTTTGAATTCGACTTCTGCGGAGGCAAGGTGGCGTTTAACTGTGGAGAGGCTGAGTGCCAGAGCTTCTGCGACCTCAGCATTAGTGAGGCCTTCAATTCTACTTAGTTCGAGGATTATTCTTGAGTCCACTTTGAGTGCTCGAAAGGCTCGGTAGGTCGCGATGAGTTCCGCCCCAACATCCGGGGGAGCTTCCCTTGATACCGCGATGTCCAGCTGGCTCTCTTCGGTACCAGCCAATCCCAGGCGCCGTGCGAGCCCACGCCGCCTCAGCCGGTTGCGCACGACACGCACCGCTATCCCCCTGAGCCATCCCGAAAATGCCTCAGGAGTGCGCAAGCTCCCGATCGATTCCATGGCCTGCACGAAGGTGTCTTGCACCAGATCCTCCAGCTCGCCGTCGTAAGGCACCAACCGAAAGATCAGGGCGCGCGTGCCAGCGAAATGCCGCCGGAACAGCTGAGCTCGAGCGGCCTCGTCCCCCTCTTGCGCTCGCTTGACGAGCTCAACACCGGTCGGCCCATCCGGTGCAGGTCGGACGGGACTGACAAAGCGAAGGACTTTTGCAACCACAAGAACCTTTAAGCCAGATTAGTACCTTGGAACCCCGCATCGGGGTCATCGTGCGCGTTGGGGGCACGGAGCCCCATGGTCAGAAGGGGATCTGCTGCCTAGCATCCCGCTGTGACGCGGCTGAATAGACGCCTATGGGTGCTCGGGAGCCTGGGATTGCTCAGCTGCAAGCGCAGCTTTCGGGTGGGGGAATTTGTGTTGGTGGATTGGGAGGGCGCGGCCTATCCAGCCTACATCATTGAGGTCAAGGGAAATGGCCGGCTACGAGTTCACTACGATGGCTATGAGTCGCGTTGGGACCAAGACGTCGGCCCCGAGCGCATCCTTGGTCTCGCCAAACAGCCGTTGGTCCGGCCGCCACCGCCCGAAAAGGTCCGTCGGCTTGAAGGAAACAAGGCTGCCATCGGGGTAGCCTCCTCAAGCCCGCCCGCGCCCTACCGAGTTGGCGATCACGTGCGCGTCAAGTGGCGGGGCTCCATCTACGCCGCGCAGATCGTTACCGTGATCTCCAATGACCGCTTCCTGGTGCACTATGAAGGCCACGAAAACGCCTGGGATGAGCCGATCGGGCTCGAACGCATTGTGGCTCGGCGTCCTTGAAATCGCTTCGGGCTTGGCAGCTCGGGGGGCTCGAGTGTTAATATGTTGGCATGACGGACAACACATCGTCCAACCTGGCGTTGAATTTGAAGCGGCTGCGGGAGGTCCGAGGCCTGAGCCAGCAGGCGCTGGCCGACCTTTCGGGCGTACCCCGGCCCACCGTTGCGCATCTCGAATCCGGGAACGCCAATCCAACGGTATTGGTTCTCCTGCGTGTCTGCCATTCACTTTCAGTTTCGATGGATCAGCTGGTGGAGCAGCCAGGTTCGGGTGTGCGTTTCTACGCCAAGCAGAGTCTTCCCAAGCGTGCGCGCCAAGGAGCGCAGGTGTCCCAGATCATGGTCGATCCCCCGCTCGGACACAGCATGGAACGCTTCGAATTCGCGCCGAAGGCGCGTTACTCCGTGCCGGCGCAGGGTAGCGGCGGAAGGCGCTATCTTGCGTGCGAGGAGGGTGAATTGGAGCTCGACGTCGAAGGCACATCCTACCGGCTGGGCGCCGGGGATGTCGTCACATTGCGCGGGGAGAGTGGCCATGAGTACAAAAATTCTGGAAAGAAGCCTGCAGTTGCCTACTGCTTCACGGTTCCGATAGCTAGCTGACCGCAACCTGTTCCAGATCCAGCGCTGGCGTTTCGGTACCCACTTCCGCGGACCGCGCAAGATGCGCCTCAAGCCACTCGATCAGCCTACTCGTGCCCTCTCGCCCGATTGCTGAGCAAGGAATGGCTTTGAGCTCGCGTTCAATCGCCGCCTTCGTTTCAGCATCCACCCGATCAATCTTGTTGAAGACAATCAGGCGGGGAAGCTCATCGAGCTTGAGTTCTGAAAGTAGCTCTTCGGTGGTGCGGAGGCGTTGTTCGAGCTCAGGATCGGACGCATCCACGACCTCGAGCAGCAGATCCGCGTCGGCTGTTTCTTCGAAGGTCGAGCGAAACGCCGCGAAGAGATCTTTGGGCATGTCCCGAATGAAGCCCACCGTATCGGTCAACACCAGCGAACGCCCGCTCGGCAAACGCAGGCGCCGCGCCCGCGTTTCCAAGGTCGCAAACAGCTTATCCTCCGCCAAGACTCCGGCTTGGGTCAGCGTGTTCAAGAGCGTGCTCTTTCCGGCATTGGTGTAGCCAACAATTGCGACCACGGGCAACACGCCAGCGCTCCGTTTGCGACGGCGTTCGGAGCGTTGCCGCGAGAGTGTTCGGAGCTCTCGCTCCAAGCGATCGATGCGTTCGCGTGCTCGACGGCGCCCCACTTCAAGCTTCGTTTCGCCGGGGCCACGCCCACCAATGCCGCCGGTGAGCCGACTCAAAGCATCATCCTTGGTGCCCAACTTCGGCAGACTGTATTTCAACTGCGCCAATTCAACCTGAGCCTTGCCGTCTCGGGACTCCGCGCGTTGCGCAAAGATATCCAAAATCAGCTGAGTACGGTCGATCACGCGCAGATCTGTCTTACTCGCAATTGAGCTCACCTGCGTTGGGCTCAGGTTACAGTCAAAAATGAGCGTCTCCACATCCAGCTCGATCGCTCGCATCACCACCTGCTCCAGGCGGCCGCGCCCCAGCACGAATCTTGGGTCGACGGCATCTCGGATCTGTTGGATCTTTTCGATAACATCCACGCCGGCTGTGCGGGCGAGGCTTTCAAGCTCACTCAAGCGTGATTCTGCGCGGCGTGCTGCATCTCGATTTTTCTTTTCGCCGACGTGAATCAACATGGCGCGACCGTCTTTGCTGTGGGTCGAGCGGGTGCGGGCTTTGTGGCGAAATTCCTCTTCGAGCGCCGCGATCAGCTGGGCGAAATTGGGGGAGGCATGGCCGTAGGGAAAAGGCCCTTCCACCTGATAGCTCGGCTCAGACGCTTCAGGGCCGCCCGGGGTGTTGTAGGCCCAAGTGACACTGCGGGGTTCGCCCTCAGGATTCAATAAGATGGCGGCCACCAGATCGAGTCGCAGGCGAGTCAGATCCGTCAGATCGTCACGGGTCAACGGCTCGTTGTAAAGATGCGTGTGCACCAAACGCAGCGCTCGAAAGCGACCATCTGCCGCGCGCAGGCGCCCGATATCCGGGAGCATGATGCCGGTTGCATTGCCGACCACCACGTAATCCACCTGGCCCGAACGGTGAACCAGCGCTCCCACTTGGCGCTTCGACTCGCGCGAAGCTTCGGCCAGCGAACGAGCCAACTCGGGAGTGAAGATGCTATCGGAAGGGACTCGGCGGCGGTAAACGCGTTCGAGCGCTTTGAGGGCACGAGGCGCCAAGCCACTGGTATTTCCGTAGATTTCCGTCATATCTCGCCTAAGCGCGCGCCCTACGCTAGCACATCCGGGAAATGGCGCTCCTAACTCCTTTGCCTGAGCTCGCTGCGGCGGACCTCTTAGTGGCCTACGGGCTGGTGCTCGATCACATCGAACCCCTGACGCTGGGCTCGGTGAATTCAAACTTTCGGCTGCGAACGCGCGATGGGGCCGTGTTTTTTGCTCGCATTTATGAAGAGCAAGGCGAAAGAGGGGCCGAGCTCGAAATCGCTTTGCTAGATGCGCTGCTGCAGGCGGGGTTGCCGGTGGCACGGGCGCTCTCTCAGTCGAACGGCCAGCGCGTGCTCATCTATCAAGGCAAGCCGTTCGTTGTGTTTCCTTGGGTCGCGGGAACGATAACCTGTCAGCGTCTCGTGAATCGTGCTCGCGCTAACGCGATTGGACAGGCGCTGGCTCGTTTGCACCTAGCAACGCCGACGTTGCCTGTGCTCGGTGCCGGGCGATTTGGGATCCCTCAGGTTTTTGAGCGCCTAGATCTGGCGCTCACGCAGGGTGGACGTGCTTGGCTGCCTGTGGTCGATGAGATCCGAACGAAGCTTCGCTACTACGAAGCCTTGCGTGACCCAGCCCTGCCCAAAGGCGTCATTCACGGTGATCTGTTTCGCGATAATGTACTCTGGGATGGCGATCAGTTGGCGGTTTTACTGGACTTCGAGAGCGCTAGCACGGGCGTCTTCATGTACGATCTGATGGTGACTCTGTTGGCCTGGTGTTACGGGGAGCAGCTCGACTTAGAGCTCGCTCAGGCCATGGTCGGAGGCTACCAATCGGTACGTGCTATCACGCCCGCCGAGCGCGTTGGTGCGTTGGCGGAGGGTGCCATCGCTTGCCTGCGCTTTGCGACCACGCGAATCACTGATTTCGCGCTGCGAGTGCGCCCAGGAGAAACGCCCGGCCGAGATTACCGTCGATTCCTCGGGCGCCTGCGGGAACTCGAAGCGGGTGCACTCGGAGTGGTTCTGGGCTGAGGCGGCTCCGCACACTTGAAACTTGCTGGGCAAGGTGGCACGCCTCCGGGCGGAATTCCAAAGGAGAAACACATGAGTCAGGCTCGCGGTGGCAGGTTACCCGAACAAATCAGTCTCGCGATGGCGGAGCTCAACACGAGTGTTCAGATCGATAAGGCGCTCTGGAGGCAGGACATTCGAGGCTCCGAAGCACACGCTGAGGGTTTGCTGCGTGCCGGGGTGTTAAGTGGCGAGGAGGCGGCACATCTTTTGGGCGCGCTCAGGCAAGTTCGCGCTGAAATTGAAGCTGGCAGCTTCCGTTGGGATGACGCGAAGGAAGATGTTCACATGAACATCGAGTCCCGCGTGACCGAGATTTGCGGGGCTGTGGGCGGGAAGCTTCACACCGGGCGCTCGCGAAACGATCAAGTCGCTACTGATTTGAGGCTTTGGACACGCGACAAGATCGACGAAACGGTGCTGGCGATCGGCGCTCTGGCGCAGGTACTCCTCGGGCGAGCCACAGCGGAGATCGAGACGCTGATGCCGGCTTATACGCACCTTCAGCCCGGGCAGCCGAGTCGGCTTTCGCACCATCTGATGGCGTGGCAGGAGCTCCTGCGACGAGACGCCACACGCCTTCTCGATGCGCGGCGGCGCCTGAATGAGTGCCCCTTGGGCGCGGGTGCCGTCGCAGGCACAGGTTTTCCTCTTGATCGAGCTTGGGTCGCTGAAAGGCTTGGCTTTGATCACCCGACGCGCAATTCGGTGGATGCTACAGGAAGCCGGGATTTTCTGATGGAAGTGGCTTCCGGCTTGGCCATCACGAACATTCACCTGTCGCGCATCGGCGAAGAAGTCGTGCTGTGGTCGACTCAGGAGTTCGGATTCATGAGCCTGAGTGACGAGTTTTCCACGAGTTCGTCGATGATGCCGCAGAAGAAGAACCCCGACGTCGCGGAGCTGGCACGTGGCAAAGCCGCGCGTGCAGTGGGCGCAGCAACGGCGCTTCTGGTTTTAGAAAAGAGCTTGTGCTTTGGCTATGGTCGTGACCTGCAGGAAGACAAACGCCCCATATTTGATGCGTTTGAGGGCGCGCTCGTCACACTCCGAGCGTTAACCGGCGCCTTAGATACCGCAACCTTCCATCGCGCGAAGTTAGCGAAGGCACTCACACGTGGGCACCTATGTGCAACCGATCTCGCGGATGCATTGGCGCGGCGTGGCGTGCCTTTCCGAGAGGCGCACCACGTCGTGGGTGGGCTCGTTCGTGAAGCAGAATTACGTGGTGTTCAGTTGGGTGAGCTGGATGAAGCGACGCTGAAGGCCGCACATCCCTTGCTGGTCGGTGAGGAAATCGCTTCCGCCTTGGATCCGGTACAGGCGGTTGAGCGCCGTTCGCTCATCGGGGGCCCTGCGCGTCCGACAGTGCTTTCAGCCATTCACGAAGCCGAACAATTTTGGGCAACACTGCCCGGCTTTGCATGATTTGTCGGCAGGAGAAGCCCGAGCCTGCCTGTCGGCTTTTCGGCCAGCCCGCGAAAACGCTGAAACGGACCCGCGCTCAAGATGCGGGTCGGAGCCTGGCGTCCTTAGGTGTTGGCGGGAATGTGCCGTCCATCGGGATTGGGCCGCATGTGCGACGATGAAGGTTAGGCTACGGCGCTTGCAATTCCAGAGTTGTTAAGGTGCCATGGTGAGAGTGCCAGGATGAGGGAAGTGACAGGAGACCGCTATGCAGCTTGATTTCGTGACACGCGAAGTGACCATCAAGCTGGTTTATTACGGGCCCGCGCTCAGCGGGAAGACAACGAACCTCCAGATGCTGCACAAGGCGGCCGCAGCGGACAGTGCGGGGCGCCTGATGACGCTTGAAACCCGGGATGATCGGACGCTCTTCTTCGATTTGCTCCCGCTCACTTTTCGTCAAGACAAGGGGCTGGCAGTTCGACTCAAGATCTTCACCGTGCCAGGGCAGGTCATTCACGCCTCCACGCGGCGGCTGGTCGTTCAGGGAGCGGATGGCGTTGCATTCATCGCTGATTCTCAGCTGGCGGAGACGGAGCACAACGCTGAATCTTTTCTAGATCTCAAGCAGAATTTGAAAGACAGTGGCATCGCGCTCAAGAATTTGCCAATTATCATTCAGTTCAACAAGCGCGATTTGCCGGATATCAGGAGCGATACCGAGATTGCTGAGCTCGCCGCGCAGGGCCAAGAGCCCGTGTACCTGGCAACCGCAACGCGGCTCGACGGTGTCGTAGAAAGCTTTATCGGGCTTTTGCATTTGGTGCTGAAGAGCCTGGATAACGAGCACAAGCTGGAAGAGAAATTCAACTTCAATCGTTCCGCATTCTTGTTGCAAGTCGCCCAAAAGCTCGGGAAAAATGTGCCGCTCGCCGCGCTGCTCAAGGCTCGAGTCGGTTCGAATATCGGCAAGGCAGGAGCGTGATGGAAGCGCCGCCCTCACAGCCGTTGCGCTCGCTCAATGAGCTCACGCTTCGCGATGGGTACTCCCTCGAAGATCTCGTCGATCGCACGGTCCTCGGTGAAATGATTCGTAGCTTCTACGACTTGTTTCGCTTGCCTCTCAGAATTTACAGTGCTTCAGGGCAGCTGCTCGCGGATGCGACAGAGCAGCATCCTTTCTACGCTTATTTGAACGAATTCAAGGCCACTCGGGAGGCTGTTCAGGGCACGGTAGACGGAATCAAACAGATCAACCCTGCCGAAACGGGAGAGTTGACCTTCCCTTGCGTATCGGGAGCGGTCTATCGCATTGTGAGTATCACCTACGATACCCGTGCGATGGGTCGAATGGTGATCGGCCCGTTTGTTCCGGCAGGCGTTTTGGAAGTCAGCCCGGAGCTTCGAGAACGTGCGGCAGGGCTCGATCCTGTGAAGCTGCAAGCGCTTTTCTCCCAGATGCCGCGCGTGCGCGAAGAAACGGTTTCGCAGATAGCTCGCCACCTGTGCAAATCGCTCGATCTCATCTTGTTCTCAGGCCATCGCGCCTTGCTTTCTTCGAACATGCACCTAGCGAGCGTGCGCGAAAGCTATAAGGAATTGGAGAGCAAGAACGCGAAGCTCCAAGAAGCCTATGATCGGCTGAAGGAGTTGGATCGATTGAAGAGCAACTTCCTGGCAACCGTTTCGCACGAATTACGCACGCCGCTCACCTCCATTATCGGGTACAGCGAGATGCTTTCCGAGGGTATCGCGGGGGACCTCACCGAGGAGCAGCGCGACTTCGTGCGCACCATTTACGAGAAAGGCGAGCAGCTGCTCCAGCTGATCAAAGGCTTACTCGATCTATCGAAGCTCGAGAGCGGTACCATGAGCCTGAAGAAGGCGTACTCGCCGGTGGGACCCCTGGTTCGAGATATCGCCCAGACGGTGGCGCCGACGGCTCGCAAGAAGAACGTCGGTATCCGTGTGCACGTGGAAGCGGGCATCCCCGAGATGTGGGCTGATACGGCTCGCTTGCGCCAGGTTTTTCTGAATGTTGTCGATAACGCCATCAAGTTCACTCCGGAAGGTGGTACGGTCACGCTGAGCGCCAGGATCACGACACTTGATGCGAGCCCTGAAGATGTGGGCGGCTTGGTGCTGATGGCACGCCGTCAGGCCATCGAATTCCGAATCGCAGACTCTGGCATTGGCATTCCAGATCCAGAGAAGGGGCGCGTTTTTGACGCTTTTTATCAGGTTGATTCGAGCTCCACCCGCGAACAGGGCGGCACGGGCCTCGGGCTTTCGATCGTTAGAAGGTTGGTGGAGAGTCACAATGGTCGCGTGAGCATTGAAGACAATCAGCCAAACGGCGCAGTCTTCGTGGTGGTGATCCCCTGTCGTCGTGCAACGATGGCCTAGCGCCTGCGCTTTGGTTTTTGGGAGGGGATTTCGCGGAGTGCTCGGCCGCGCTAGCGTTCCTTGGGTGAAGCCGCTCTCAGAGTTTGAAGCGATCGGCCTGATTGGCCGACTCGCGTTGCGTACGCATCAAACCCTAAGCGGAAGGACCAGCAGTCACGTTGAATTAGGGATCGGGGATGACGCAGCCCTCTTGCGGATAGGAAAGGAACGCCTCTTGGTGAGTGTTGATGCGTGTGTCGAAGGGGTTCATTTCGAGCGTGAGCTCATTGGGTTTTCCGATCTTGGGTTCAAAGCGACCCAAGCTGCACTGAGTGATCTTGCCTCGATGGGTGCGAGTCCTCTTGGATTAACGTCTGCACTCACGTTGCCCGCCGGCTTTTCGCGAACAGAGCTCCTCCAGCTGACGCGTGGTCAGTTGGCAGCGGTGAAGCTCGCAAAATGCCCGATGATCGGGGGTAATATTGCTCGTTCTCCCCAGCTATCTCTGACCACCACCGTGCTTGGCAGAGCTGAGAATCCTGTGCTTCGCTCCGGAGCGCACCCCGGGGACGAAGTTTGGCTGATTGGACCAGTCGGATTGGCAGCGTTGGGGTTGGCGTTGCTGCGTTCCCGCGAACAACCGCGCTTGGCAAGAGGTTCCACGCCACACCAGCGGTTAGGGTTTAGTGCATTCGAACGGACGTGCGTTCAAAGCTGGCGCCGCCCAATCGCCAGGTTGTCCGAGGGCTACAAGTTGGCGGCTCGCGCTCATTCGCTGATTGATGTGTCGGATGGCCTCGCTCAGGATCTCGGGCATATCGCGCAGGCGAGCCAGGTGAAGATCATCGTTGACGCCGCTCAAATCAAGTTGGGCTGGCCGCCAGCGTTTGCGCGGACCTGCGAGAAACTCAGCTTGGCACCACTCGAGCTTTGCCTCACCGGTGGCGAGGACTACGCTCTGATCGCCACTGGTTCTCGCTCAAAACGCCCGACATTTGCTCGTTCGATTGGCGTTGTCGAGCGTGGCAAAGGGACCTGGCTTCAGACCGAAGGCAAAAAGCCGCGCCGCCTGAGCCAAGGCGGCTTTGATCACTTGCGCATGAGCTAGCTCGTTCTGGGAGCGCTGAGTTTTCTAGGCGTGGTCGAAGGACACACCTAGGCAGCGCGACCTTACTGGCAGGCTGCCGGGATTCCGGCACCTTTGAGCGCAGCCTGGACCGCGGCGACGATGCTTTGCTTCTGCTGCCCCTGGGCAACCAAGGAATCACACAAGCCAGCGGCTTGCAGCATGTATCCGTTGTTCGGAGGTGGGGCGCTGGCAGCGTTCTGCTTGAGTGCAGAACAGCACTTCTTCAGGCTGGGCCCAGCCACGCCGGTTCCCTTCTTCACTTCAGGTGCAGCAGCATCCGGCTCTACGATAGCCTCAGGCTCGGGTGCCAGCTCAAGCGGAGGAGGCGGCGCCGCGACGGGAGCGGCAGAGGGCAACGGGGGCGGTGGCTCTTCCTTCTTACAACCTGCCGTAGACATGGCGGCTAACGCGCCCAGCCCCAACAACGTGAAAGCGAACTTCAAACCCAAACGCGCACTCTGTCGATTCATCGCAACCATCCTTCTCGGTCTCACAGGTCGGCCTCTCAGGGCACGACACCCAGCTGTTCTCTTTACTACCCCCAGGCTTTTATGCCCAGGGGCAGCTTCCGCAATCCCCGAGTTTAGCTACAGCCCATCGAATTGCCGCAGTTCAGGCACTTATAGCAGGCGCCATTTCGCACGGTGATGTGACCACAACCATCGCACACCGGCGCATCGCCCATCATTTCCTCAAGCTGCGCATCGAGTGAACCGTGAGCGCCGCCGCTGCTTCCAAGCTCAAGCCTGGCCGGCTCTGCAGGCGCCTGGGCCTGCACGAGATTCTTATCCGTGGGATCTTCAATCTGAAGTGGCTCATCGGCCGGCTTGATCTGGGCAAAATCATAGCGCTTGAGGTACTCAACGCCGAGCACGCGGAAGATGTAATCGACAATTGAAGTTGAGAATTTGATGTTGGGGTGGCCCGTGACAACACCGTGCGGTTCAAAGCGCGTGAAGGTGAACTGCTCGACGAACTGTTCAAGCGGCACTCCATATTGCAGGCCCACCGACACCGACATGGCAAAACAATTCATGAGCGAGCGGAAGGCAGCTCCCTCCTTGTGCATATCGATGAAGATCTCACCCAAGGAGCCATCCTCATACTCGCCTGTGCGCAAAAATACTTTGTGCCCACCGACCTGCGCCTCCTGAGTGAAACCGCGGCGCTTCTTAGGCAACCGAACGCGAGAACCTTGTGGCTGTGTCGGTATGGCCGCCGCCCGAACCTGAACCGCTGCGGCAAGTGCTGGCGCTTCGGTTTCTTGTTCGGTCTTTTTGTCGCTGGTAGAGAGCGGTTGCGAGGATTTGCAGCCGTCGCGATACAGAGCAACGGCCTTGAGCCCAAGCTTCCAACCTTCAGCATAGATCTGACGAACATCTTCGACAGTAGCTTCGCTCGGCAAATTGACGGTCTTGCTGATCGCGCCCGATAAGAAAGGCTGAGCGGCAGCCATCATCTTGACGTGCGACATCGGAGCGAGAAACCGCTGGCCCGTCTTGCCACAACGATTCGCACAATCAAAAACGGCGTAGTGTTCAGCGCGTAGGCCGGGAGCTCCCTCGATCGTCATGCGACCGACGATGACATCGTTGGCTTTTTCGATTTGCGCTGCGCTAAAACCGAGGTGTTTCAGCAAGCTAAAGCCGGGCTGGCTGATCTTGGCGGTTGTCACACCCAAGCGCTCGTAGGCTTCCTTGCCCACGACCCAGGGAGCGAATGCCATTCCCAGGTCGAACACACCGACCAGCGCATTCTCCACCTTGGCCAGATCTTCGTCAGTGAAGCCCTTCTCGCGCAACGAACCGCGGTTCACCTCGGGTGCTCCCAACAAGGTGTTGGTGCCCGACACAAAGGCCACAATTTCGCAAATCTGCGCTTCGCTATAGGCCAGGCGCCGCAACGCTTCTGGCACCGACTGATTAACAATCTTGAAGTAGCCACCGCCGGCCAGCTTCTTGAACTTGACCAACGCAAAATCAGGCTCGATGCCCGTCGTGTCACAGTCCATCAACAGGCCAATTGTACCCGTGGGCGCCAGCACGGTGGATTGTGCGTTCCTGAAGCCGAAGCTTTCACCCAGCTCCACCACATTGTCCCAATCCTCACACGCCGCACGCCAGAGAATGTCCGGGCACTCATCACGATTGATCGCGTACGCTGCTTCCTGATGCATTCGCATCACCTTGAGCATCGGCTCGCGGTTCTTGTAGTAGCCAGGGAAGGGGCCCTTCGCGCGCGCCATGTTGGCACTCTGAACGTAGGCATGCCCACACAAAATCGAGGTCAATGCCCCGGCGATCGAGCGACCCTTGTCGGAATCGTAGGGGATCCCGAGCAGCATCAATAAAGTCCCGAGATTCGCGTAGCCCAGGCCAAGTGGGCGGTAATCGTGGGAATTTTTCGCGATTCCTTGGGTCGGATAGCTTGAGAGATCCACCAAAATTTCTTGGGCCATGAAGAACACGTCGACGGCATGTCGATAGCCTTCAACGTCGAACTCGCCCTTATCGCTCAGGAACTTGATCAGATTGAGCGAGGAAAGATTGCAGGCTGAATCATCCAGGAACATGTATTCGGAACACGGATTCGAAGCGTTGATCGGGCCAGTGTTGGGGCAGGTGTGCCAGCGATTGATCGTGGTGTCGTATTGCACGCCCGGGTCGGCGCAATTCCAGGCAGCTTCCGCGACCGTGTTCCAGAGCTCCGAAGCGTCGTAGGTGTCGATCACTTCACCGGTTGTGCGAGCGGTGGTTTGCCACTTGCCGCCACCCAGCGCGGCCTTCATAAATTCATCGGTGACGCGGATTGAATTGTTCGAATTCTGTCCGCCAATGGTTTTGTAGGCTTCGCCATTAAAATCACTTTCGTAACCCGAAGCGATCAGGGCGCGAGCCTTTTTCTCTTCGCGAACCTTCCAGGTGATGAAGTCCACAATTTCCGGATGATCCATATCCAGGCACACCATCTTGGCCGCGCGCCGCGTGGTGCCGCCACTCTTAGTAGCTCCGGCTGCTCTGTCGAAAACTTCAAGAAAGCTCATCAGGCCGCTCGACGTGCCACCACCGGAAAGCTTTTCCTGCTTGCCGCGCACCGAACTAAAATTGCTGCCGGTTCCTGAGCCGTACTTGAAGAGGCGCGCCTCATTCTTAATCAGCTCATAAATGCCCATCAAATCGTCAGAAACGGCTTGGATGAAGCAGGCCGAACACTGCGGGCGCGAATAGGCGTTGGCTGTTTCGGTGAAGGTATCGTTGCTTTGATTCCACGCCCAATTGCCGCCGGAACCTTCAATCCCGTATTGATGGAAGAGCCCGCAATTGAACCAAACGGGTGAGTTGAAGGCGCCGTACTGGTGGGACAACATCCACGTCAGCTCGTCTTCGAAAGTTTGCGCGTCTTCTGCGCTTTCGAAGTATCCGCCGAAGTCCTCGCCGGCACGACGAATCGTCTTGGAGACACGTTCGACCACTTGGCGTACGCTGACTTCACCTTGGTCTTTGTCGCCGTGTAAGCCCGCCTTGCGGAAATACTTCGACACAACAATGTCGGTGGCGAGCTGCGACCATTGGCTTGGGATCTCCACGCCCTCCATCTTGAAGACCACGGAGCCGTCAGGATTGGTGATCACGCTCTGCCGGCGTTCCCACACCGTGGATTTCAGCGGATCTTCACCCGCCAGAGTGTAGCGGCGGCGAAACTTCACCCCGGTTTGTTTCTCGCTCGGTGCCGCCTTACGGCGGCCTTCGCTGCTTTTCACGCCAATTTCCTGACCCACGATCGTCGATTGCGCCATCAATTGCCTCCTCAAAAAACTCAGTTCAATTAAGACTCTGCTTGCCTACGAATCCCACTCATGCACACATACAGACGCTGACGGACCCTAGACAAACGCTCACCTGGACCAGTTCCAAGTCAGCCGACAGGCTGCCCGGGCAGGTCTAGGGGTGATGGCCCTCCAATCACCGCCAACTTAATTTTCCATTCCCTGAGCCAGCCCTGGCACCCCCTCGTCGGGGAGCGTCAGTCGGTTCGGGGTGGTCGTTGCGACTTTCCTTTTTTGGACTTCAGGTGAAGAGAAGTTCAGTACCGCATCTTCGTTTCGTCTTCAAGCCTGAGATTGTGTGCACTTAACAGACGGGGTGAAAACCCCAGAACCACTCTGATACCCCAATCGATTGGGGTTCGGCAAGTTAAAACCACTAGAACTAGCCCAAAGGCGCTAAGGGGTCGTGCTTACTGAACTTTTGCGCCCCCTGAACACAATTTACCCACCCATCCGACACGTGATGGCCACAGGTCATCCCCAGATAGTCCAACCGGCCGGAAAGCCGAATCAGGCTCAGGGGGCAGGCAACGTGCCCGTGACCAGAGCTGCGCCCGGAAAATCAAAGGCAACGGGCGGGGTGCACAGCACCTTTTCGGAGGCCACGCACGCAGCTCCGACTGCTGTTCCTGTCACTGCCACACACATCTTTGCCATGTAACGACCTGGCGGGACGCAGCTTCTCTCCTGGCAAAGACTCGCGCCGCCGCAGGAGTTAGCTAAAAACCGAGTACCATCCCAAACATACTCCAACCCCAGCGTGGTAAGAGGGGCGTTCTTGCAGACAGCTGCGTTGCAAATCGCCTGCTCGCAGCGGTCGCAGCTTACGGCTCCGCAGGGCAAATCAACGACGACGCTTGCCCCTTCGCTGCTGGTGATTTCGAGCCACCCGACAGAACAGGTATTCCCGCAGTAACTGTTAGCCATTGCCGCTGGCGGCGGGACTGCCCGGAGCGTGACGGTGCCGAGCGCGCATAAGCTGGCGGCTTTGGAGCCTCCGCTTTGAGCGCCGCCGCCAGAGCTCGCCGACGCGCCGCCGCTCCCCAGCGCCGAGCCCGTGTTGAGCCCGAGATTGGCGCCTGTTCCGTTGGCTCCGCCTGACACCGTGGGAAGCACGCCGGGGGCCAAGCTAGCGAGGCCATTTCCACCGGATCCGTCGGCATTCAACGCGTCGCCGGCGCGAAATTCCGCACTACACGCGAGAAGCGTCAGCCAGAGGAGTGGGGCAGAGCGACGGAGCAACATGTGGCGCGACGCTAGCAGCCTAGCTTCGAATGAAGGCTGAGTCGAACGGACTCAGGCTTACTCAGGCACGTCCAGTGTGACATTTGGATCATGGGGAAGCAGCACCTGAGTAGCAAACTCTTTCTCGGGATCCACCACGCTCACCTTTCCAAATCGTGCTAGCGGCTTAGCAATTCGATCCGCATCGCCGGCAACAACGATGATGACGCGCCCCGGCACGTAGTAGCGGGCGGCGACTTCTTCAACGGCGGCGGCGTTCAGGTTTCGCACCTGTTGTCGATACTGGTCGTAGTAATCGTCGGCGAGCCCGAGCACGGCGAGATGCGCGCTGAGCTCAGCGACGGTTCCGAGAGTTTCCAGCTTAATCAGGAAGCTATCGGAGAGATATTGCGACGCCGTCTGCATTTCGTCAGCGCTCGGCGGGGAATGGCCGAGCTTGGTGTAATTGTCGAGCAGAGCCTGCACCGCCAGCGGTGTTTTGGCGGTTTGTGTGCCCGCAGAGAGAATGATGGGCACCGGACCATGCGCTAACTCCGCGACGTCGGAATACGTGCTGTACGCCAGCGAGCGTTGCTCACGCACGTCGAGAAAGAGTCTGCCAGAAACGCCACCGCCCAAAATTTGATCCGCAACTGCGAGGGCGGCCCAGTGCTCGACGGCGCGCTCTGGACCGAGCGTCGCCAGGCGAACTTCACTTTGAGCAGCACCCGGTCGATTGGCTATCCAGACGCTCGTCTGCTCAGGCAGATTGGGGCGCGTGAAGTTGGGAAGGGCGGGGGCACCTCCCGTCCAATTCTTGAATAGGTGCTCTGCTTCACGGGACAGATCATCCGTAGCGATGTCGCCTACGACAACGAGCGTTGAATTCCCAGGAGTGACGTTCGCCTTGTACCAGCGTTTGCAGTCCGCAAGCGTTAGCTGCTTGAGGCTTTCGGGGCTGGCGTCGTACTTGGAATAGGCGTGCTGACCTGAAGGAAGGCGAAAGAGCTCACGATACATCAACATGTTGGCGGCCCAGCCGGCGCTCCCTTTCGCGGAGCCTTTGACGCGATCCAGCTCGCGCTCCTTGAGCTTCTTGAACTCCGCGGGGTCAAACCTCGGCGCTGTGGCGACGGCCGCCAATAACTCGAGCGCCGGCTCAAGATTGTGGCGCGTGACGGACATTGAAATCTGTGTTTTGTCGCGGCTGGTGACGATATCCAGCCCCGACCCCAAGGCTTCCGCTCGCTCCATGAGCGATTGGCTAGTGTATTTTCCAGCCCCACCCGCTTTGAGCAGCTCGCCTGTTAGGCTGGCCAGGCCGGCCTTTTCAGCATCCGAGGCGACCCCCGACTTAATGACCAGACGCAGCTCGATGATCGGGAATCTGCCGTGGCGAATAGCGCGCAACTCAAGGCCATTGTTCAGCTTGCGATGCTCAATCTTCGGGAACTTGAGTTCAGGTGTCAGGCCTCGCGGCGGGGGGCTTGCAAATGGATCCGTTGCGACCTTGAGCGGAGCCCCAGGCGCGACTGCTCGCAGGGTCAAGGGTGCCGGGCTCTGCGGAAGCGCGGGGCTGCGGCATTCGAGCGCGACCAAACCCAAAAACAGGGAGCCCAACGACAGAAAACGGAATGGGAGGCAGTATTTCACTTGGCAGCCTTTCGTGCAGGGTTCACTTCGACAACACTGCGGCGACTTGACACGAGCATGCTAGAAACAGCTCGTTTCACAGCTTCGGGAGTGACTCGCAGATAGCCTTCGAGTTGGCGCGTGAGAAGCCGCGCGTCTCCCCAGATTGATTCGTATTCTCCGAGGCGAGTGGCCCGGTGCATGTTGGATTGCAGACCAAAGATGAACTGAGTGCGCAGGCGATTCACGGCACGTGCGAGCTCCTCCGGCGTCGGTCCGGTAGTGCCGAGGGCGGTGATTTGAGCGTCCACGGCTTTCTGAACCGCCTCAAGCTTCGCTCGTTCAGTGAGCACGACCTGCATCTGAAACATATCTTGTCCAGGGTGGTCTCCCGTCCAGGCGCTCACGCTCTGCGCAAGCGCTTTGCCGAGGACAAGATCACGATAGAGGCGCGAGCTCTCACCATCCGTGAGCACGAGAGCCGCCAGCTCGATCGCATAGTGTTCCGCTGAATGGGTCGGAGCAATCGGCCAGGCATAGTAAAATCCGGGTGTCTTGATGTTGGAGTCTTCAACCTGATCGCGCCGTTCGGCCTTCTGCTCTGGCATCGCGGGGAACTGAAAAGGCGAGAGGCTCGGCTGGCGCGTGGCTTCGCCGAAATAGTGCCGAATGAGCTCCACGGCTTCATCCGCGTCGAAGTTCCCTGCCACCGTGAGCACGGCGTTATTCGGTGCGTAGTAGCGCTGGTGGAAAGCCAGCACCCACTCCAGCTGGGCGTTGTCGAGATCTTCCATGGAGCCGATGGTTGAGTGCTCGTAAGGCCAATAGCCCTGATAGGCGAGCTCCTCGAGACGGATATGCCCCATTCGATAAGGTGCGTTGGCGACGCGCATCCGGTACTCTTCTTGCACAACTTTGCGCTGATTTTCGAAGTTTTCCTGCGTCACGCTCAACCACTTCAGGCGATCGGCTTCCAGCCAGAGCCCAAGAGCGAGTTCGTTGCTCGGCAACACTTGATAATAATTGGTGCGGTCCTCGGAGGTGGTGCCATTCATCGAGCCACCGCGCGCCGAAACCAGGGTGAAGTGCTCCCCTTTCTTGATATGCCTGCTGCCCTGAAACATCATGTGCTCGAACAGGTGGGCAAACCCGCTACGCCCTTTTTCTTCGTTTCGCGAACCAACGCCGTACGTCATCGAAACGGCAACAGTTGGAAATGTGGAGTCTACATTGAGCACCACGCGTAGGCCATTTTCGAGCGTTAGCCGTTGAATGGAGGCCCGCAATTCTTCGAGCGCTGTGAGCGCCGGATCTTTGCTTTCTGTGCTGCGACTGGCCGGGGGCACGACGGGCACGACGGGCACGACCGGTACGGGCTTAGTAGCCGCCTTTGCTGGTTCTTGAGCGAGCGGTGCCGCCCCAACGTCAAGGGCGCATGTTGCCGCGAGCGAGAGGGTGCCGAGCAGGGAGAGCAGTGTGAGACTACGCATAGGGAACACGTTCTTTCTGGGCGTCTTCTTAGCACCGGGCTCGAGCCGGCTCTACACGAGAGTGGGAAGCGTTCGGGATTAGTTGAGGCCTTGCCAGTCCGAGAGGTAAGTGTGCACCAAGCCCTGCGTATTCAGGCGATTCGGCACAGCTGGCACGGGCTGCATGTCTTTCGGGAAAACGAACAGAGCGTGGAGGCGTTCGACGTCCAGAAAGCGGAGGCCCTTCGGGAGCGGCACCTGTTGCTCGAGCGGGCCACTCCGAGCGAGCACGAAGCCCCACTCTCCAAAAGAGGGAACGAAGGCGTGGAAGGTCGCTGTCGTGAGGCCGGCCGCTTTCAATGTCTCGACAATGCAATAGTAGGCTTCTCGCGCAAAGAGTGGCGACGTCGCCTGGACGACGAAGACTCCTCCGCGGCTCAGGTGCGAGTTCAATTCGCGATAAAAAAACTCAGTGTATAGCTTGCCCAGGCTGTAGTTCGTTGGGTCGGGGAAATCGACAATGGCGACGTCGAAGCTCTGCTTCGTGTGTTGGAGCCACACCATCGCGTCTTGGTTGACAATCTGAACGCGAGGATCGGAGAGCGAGTTATTGTTGAGCGCCGTGAGACGTGGCTCAGAGCTGAAAAGCTCCGTCATTCGCGGATCGAGCTCCACCAGCACGACACTCGCCACGCTTGGCCACTTCAGAACCTCCCTGAGCGCGAGGCCGTCGCCACCCCCCACAATCAGCACGCGCCTCCGTTCGTGCGCGTACAGCATTGCGGGATGCACCAATGCTTCGTGGTAAATGTATTCGTCATCGGATGAAAACTGTAAATTGCCATTCAGGTGCAAGCTGAGCGTGCCCGAGTGCTCGGTGAGGGCAATCCGCTGATACTCAGACTGTTCCCTGTGGAGGAGCGTTTGCCCTCGATAGAATCGACTCTCCACGAACGACATCAGCGGGGTGGCCAAGAGGGCAACCGCTCCGAGTACGCAAAGCACGAGAAAAGCTTGGATTTGAGCCAAACGCCGGGCTCGCTCGTCTCGCAGCAGGAGCCGCGCTCCCAACCAGCCAACCAGGACGTTCAAAACGCCGCACACGAGGGAGGTCTGCACCAGGCCGAGTTCGGGAAAGAGCCAGAGGGAGAAGGCTACCGAACCGAGGAGCGAGCCAATGTAGTCGAAGGTTAACGCACGGGAAATCAACTCCCGGAGCTCGAGTGTGTCCCGAAGCAGGCGCACCATGAGTGGCAGCTCTAGGCCCACCAAGATGCCCACCAGAAGCACCAAGCCATACAGCACAAACCCGAAGGCATGGGCATACGCAAACGCCAAGAACAAGACTGGCGCTGAGAGCCCCCCCAAGAGGCCCGTTGCAAGCTCTACATTCACAAACACTCGCTCAAGGTCCGTTTCGACGAACCGCGAAAGGTAGGCACCCACGCCCATCGCCGAAAGATAGACACCTATGATGAGCGAGAATTGAACGACCGTATCGCCGAGAAGATAACTGGCAACGGCAGCCATCACGAGCTCATACACCAGGCCCGTCGTAGCTATCACCAGGATCATCGTGAGCACGATCCACGTAGCGGGAGGCTTAGGGTCGTTACCCGGTGCAACCAGTGCACGGTAGTTGGGGATGCGCTGCGTCTGCACCCAACCGACTATCCGCTGATGCCCGCAGCGATAATGATGCTGAGGCCCAAGATCACCGCGCCAATCAGGATCGCGAGCGCTACGTTGTGGTCGGTCTCGATTTCCTTGCGAATCGAAAAGGGGGTGAGCTTCTGAATTAAGAGAAAGCTCAGCAGGAACAGCGCGATGCCGAGCGCCGAGTACGCCAAGGTAGCCAAGAGCGCATGGGTGAAGCCAGACCAGTTGATCATCAAGAAATACTCCGCTTGGGACGGGGGGGCTTCTAGCACGCACGCCGCCGGACCTTCGAGCAAGTTTGGCGTCGGGGCATTTTGCGCTACGCTTCTTTGCCGATACCGGCTCTTTCATGCTCATCCTGCTCGCCCCCGATTTCGACGCATCCCCCTCTAGCTATCAACGGCTCGCAGAGTTGACGGGCTTGGTCGTGTACGATCTGAAGAACCGGGTCCGGACGGGTAGCTGGAGCCTGCTGAAAACGTTAGGTGACCTCGCGGAAGCGACTGAACTCGCTGATACCTTGCGTGGTAACGGCTTCCACGCGTGTCTGGTAGACCCTGAGTTCGCCCACCACCCCCAGCGCAAAATCGTCAAACTGGATGCACTTGAGCTCAAGCCGGACCATTTGGTGCTCTTTCTCCAAGGGCGCGCCATGGATATCCCGTACCAGGCACTGCTCACGATCGTGCGCGGCGAGGTGCGCTTGGGACGCCACCAGCCGCGGAGTGGCAGGTCCAGTAGCAGTTCGATGCGCGCTTTGGCCCCGAGCGCTGCGGAGGTCGCTGTTTTTCGGGAGACCTTCAGCGCGGGGACCGAGGAAGCCTTTGCTGGAGCAGATCTCCACTTCCACACAGTACTGTGGGCGGCACGAATTGACTCTCGCGGCTTCGATTTTTCATTGCTTCCGGAGCCAACCGGCAATCTTGCGGAAGATCTGCGGCGTCTCACTGAGTTGATTGCTGAACGCGCAAGTGTTCGGGTGGACGAGAGCATTCGAAAGTCGAGCCTGGCCTCCTTCGCAGGTCGGCCACCGCCCATGCGGAGCATGAGTTTGCCCCCGGGCGCTAGCCATCGGATCGAGGAAAAGGACGATTTTCAGTTCAGCGCCTATTCGCGCTTGGTGGCCGAAGCCGAGCGACAAGCGAAGCCGAAGCTTACGGCTAGCTAGAACGGCTCCGCGGCTGCTGCTTGCCATGACCACAAGACGGGAGATTTTGACACTCCTTTTGGGCGCACCGCTGGCCGCTCAAGCGTGTCGCCGTTCGAGCCCGGTCCGGGGGCGCCTGCTGGGAGCTTCACCAGAACTCGGGCATCTCCTGCGCGATGCTCGACTGGCTTCAAAGACCGACGACGAGAAACCTGTAACTGTTGATATCGCGATCGTGGGCAGTGGGCCTAGCGGGCTCTCGGCTGCGTGGCGGCTCGATCAATTGGGTTTATCGGATTTTCAGCTGTTTGAAATGGAGGGTTGGTTGGGCGGAACGAGCACCTCGGGTAGCTCGTCGGTGAGTGCGTACCCGTGGGGCGCGCACTACGTGCCGCTTCCGGGCGCAGAGAATGGAGCGTTGCGTAGGCTGCTGCACGAGGTTGGCGCGTTGGATGAGAGCGGTGAGCCAGCGGAAAACGTTCTGATTCGGGAGCCTGAAGAGCGGATCTTCTGCGAGGGTGCTTGGCACGAGGGGTTTTTTCCCGCGGCGGGGGCCAGTCCCGAAGACCTCGCGGAGTTTCAGCGCTTTGAGAGTTTGGTGCAAAAGTGGGCGGGTTTCCGGAACTCCGAGGCGCGACGTGCCTTCACGCTCCCCGTGGCGTATTCAGCAGAATCAGCCGATCTCACGGCCCTTGATCAGCAATCTGCGGCGGCGTTTTGCGAGACTCACGGCCTCCGCTCGCCCCGGGTTCTCTGGTACCTCGACTACTGTTGCCGCGATGATTACGGCGCCACGCTCGCCACCACGAGCGCCTGGGCACTCCTTTTCTATTTCGTCGCACGCCAGCCGCAGGCGGGCGCTCCGACGCAGCCATTTCTCACCTGGCCTGAGGGGAATGGTCGATTGGTCCGGCATCTCGCTGAACGTGCCGGCAAGCGCGTGAGCTCGGGCCAGTTGGTATACGAGGTTTCTCCTCATACATCTGGCGTTAGCCTAAAAGTGCTGGATGTTGCCAGCAAGCGAACCCGGGTGGTGCACGCGCGCGCCGCGATCTTGGCCGTGCCGCAGTTCATCATTCAGCGGCTCTGGGTGCCGTTTAGAACATCACCTCCGGCGTATCTCCGCGAGTTTAAGTACTCCAGCTGGCTCGTTGCTAACCTGCATCTAAACGGTCGCCCCAAGGAGGCGGGCTTCCCCATGGCTTGGGATAACGTGCTTTATGGCAGCCCTTCAGTGGGTTACGTGGTAGCCACCCACCAGGCGCTTTCCGACTTCGGACCCACCGTACTCACGTACTACCTGCCGCTCGTCAGCGCGGAGCTGGCAGTGGAGAGGAAGAAGCTCTTACACCTCGACCACGCGACGGCTTGCGACGCGATCTTGGCTGACCTTGAGCGTGCTCACCCCGACCTAAGGAGCCTGGTGGGTAGCATCGATGTTTGGCGGTGGGGCCATGCGATGGTGCGCCCTAGCGTCGGCTTCTGGAGCTCAGAGGGGCGGCGACGCGCGAGCGTTGTGGCTCCGAACGTGTTTGCGGCTCACTCCGATTTGTCGGGTGTGCCGCTCTTTGAAGAAGCTCAGTATCAGGGGGTGAGCGCAGCCGAGAAGGTGGCCGATCTGACCCAGATCCCGTTCAAATCGCTGTACGGCTGATCCATGCACGCACGTGTCGATGCCAGGCGCACGAGCACAGCACACCTGCATTGGGGGTGCCTGGATTTGGTCGCCACGGTTGGAGCTCAGCGTGTTCGGCGGGAGCGCGTTGTTGGCGTTGTTGCTCGTCGCGTTCAATCATGTTTTAGATTGGTCAACAGATCCGTTTCCTGAGTGGGCGTGGCTGTTTTTGGTGTTGGGCGTGGATGTGGCCCACGTGTACGCGACGCTATTTCGCACTTACCTCGACGTTACGAGGGGTGGTGAGGATATCGTTTGCTCGTTAACGGTTGGCACTGAGTGCCTTGACGACTCGGACTGTACCCAACCCAACATTTGCAACGAGGGAACCTGTGAGGCTGCATTGAGCATGCCGCTCACGCCGTCACCCCTGGTTGCCACGCATATCGATCATCCTGTTTCCGCAACTCCTACCGTGATCCCCTTCGATCAGCCAGACGTGAACCTCACGGTCCAAAACGTCAACGTTTTATATTTCCGTCACGCATCAGGCTAACTACGTGGGAGTAATTCCTACACTTGGACGGAAAATATCGACGGCGACGCCGGATTGGAGAGCTGTACGCAGGTCGAAGACACGGAAAACAACTCAATATTCGTGGTCTGCGACGGATACGCTGCGGAATGTCCCGACGGGAGCATTGTCGATAGTGCGCTATTCACGGAAACCGCCGCTGACGGGACCTTCACTCTTGGCACGGTGGGCGATCCATGCCAGCTAGCTGAAGCTCCGCTCACTGGATGCAACTACGACGCGCTTGGCAACGACTTGAGCTGCTGCAATTGTGCGCAGGGGGCCTCTACGGTTGCAATCAGCTGTGCTCCCGCGAACCTCGCGGCTTGCTCATTCGCCGAAGACTGCAGCGCCGGCGGCGGTACAGTTTGTACCGCTGGCACCTGCCAGTAGGAGCGGACGCTTGGGATCCGAGCAAGGGGAGCCCAGCTCGCGGTCCCCTTGACTCGCCTGAAGTGAACAAAGACCAGCGTTTTTCGACTATGCATGCTCCGCCACGCATCAGAGCCGTTCGCTGCGGGCCAGGTGCGGGCTTGAGCCTTGGGTTCAGGCTGTGCGTCGACGGGCCATTGTGTCAGCGCCTACGAGCGCAACGGGGCACCGTTGAAGCTCGCACGCCATTAGTTGGGCGGCGCGACAAGCTCCGCTGCGCCACTAAAGCACACTGGTCCGCAGGCGGAGTCGTCACCGTGCAATTGGTGCGCTTTGTACACAACCTCGCCCTTTCGTACCAAGACTGTCCCGTTCGCAGCACTGACGCGGAGCGTGAACGTTGCAGTGTCGGGCTGTGGCCTACGTGTGGTCCACCGCACACTAAGATCGACCCCCGTTGGCGTGGCCAGGGACCGAAACTGAAGAGAAACGTTAGCATCTCCTGCGTCGACGAGCTCGGGGGGAGTGGCCGCTTCTGGAGGCGGTATTGTTAACGTCCCCTCAAAGCACCCGCCGAAGCCGCATAGCATCAGAGTTGCAGGCCCGTCTGGCAACTCGTCTCGGGCGAAAACGGTGTGCAGGTTAGCCACGTCGGTGCACCCTACGGGAGGACATGCTGTCGCCGCACACCCAGTCGTCAACAACGCGGTGGTGAGAAGAAAGGCTAACGGGGAGTGATAACTGTGACCGCGGGAGAGCGAATTCACTTTCATTTCGGTAGCATGAGATCGAATTGGCGTCCCTGCAAACAGCAGACCGGTCAAACTGCCTACGGACTGGCAACGACAGAGTTTGGAGGAGCCATGTGACATTATTTGGAATGCAAATGAGGGGATTGCGGGACGACGCGGAGGCGGCTAAACAGACATTGTCCCGCCATTTCGCGGGGCGGTTCCTGGGACGGTGTATAGTGAGACGGATAAGTGCGTTGGCTTGGCGATGGTTGCGCTCCTCGCGTCGGCTTGCGGTGAACCCGCTCAACAACGCGAAGTGGTGGCTAAGCGCTCGCAGGGCTTGGTCGGCTCGGGGGTCGCGATCGCGCCAGACTTCACGACGCCCCTGGCGAGGCCCGTCGGGCAACTCGAAACTCTTATCAACCCGAGCTTGGGCCTAACTTGTTCAGGAACTCTCGTTACGCCCAAGCATGTGCTGACCGCAAGTCATTGCTTTTGCGATAACAGTCGCGTGCTACGAAGCGGAACGTTCACTCTCCCCGTAGATCCCGGGACTCAGGCGCCCCGCGCACCCAGGCCAGGCATCGAAACGCGCACGTTTAGGAAGGTGACCCTGCATCCAATCGCCCAGGCGGCCTGCCGGCAGGGCAATCTCCAAGAGACTACGAACGCCACATCCTGGCTTACAAGCGAAGACATAAATCAGTGGACGCACGACATAGCCGTTGTGGAACTGGATAGTGAGATTTCGAGCGCGTTGTCGGGACCACTGCCAGGAATCTTCCTCGGGAATGTGAAGCAAGCCTACGATTCTGGGCTCTTCGGTTCGCGTTTCGAGGCCACGTTGGTAGGGTGGGGCGGCGAGAGCGACGACCCCGCGGGTGACCTCAACGCCGACATAAGAAGAATTGGGACCCGACCAGTTGCGTTCGTCAATGATCCTTGCAACATTGCTTTTTTTGGTCTTTTTTCCCTTTTCGAGGGGAAGTGCCATCAAGATTTTGCGTGGTTCGGCCCCGAAAACTTTCAATTCGCTAACGGTCGAAACGGTGATTCGGGCGGACCCTTGCTGGTGCCTTTCGGCGCTCGCCAGGTTGTCGCTGGCGTCTACAGCTTAATTGGCCAAGATCCCTTCGCCCGTATCGACCCTACCACCCCCACCAGCTTCGCTCATCTCTGGACACCAACGGGCGACGGTGGCGGCGGCGCAAACAACAACGGCAAGTTCCTGCTTGATGCGCTCGGCGGCGATCAGGACGCAGACGGATTTCCCGACGCCGACGGCGACAATTGTCCTCCACGGCTTTGCCTCAGCCGAGGATTATCTATCGAAAATTGTTCCAATCCAGGGCAGGAAGATGACGACGGAGACGGCGTGGGCGAAGCGTGCGACAACTGCCCGTTGAGTTTGTGCATGCTCGGATCCACCCCGAGGTGGGGCCGCAGGTGCAGCAATCCCGGTCAGGAGAATCACGATGGTGACGCCTTCGGGGACGCGTGCGACGCGTGCCCCGCCCCCGGGAACTTCGATGGCTCGACCCTCGATACTGCAGTCCAGAGTTTGGACTCGGATGGGGATGGCTTTGGGGATGCCTGTGATCTTTGTTCGGGTTTCGCTGCGGTCAAATCATGCACGGATGATGCTGATTGCGCTCTTGACGGGGAGATCTGCGGTGATGGCGGGGACGGCGTGCACGCCGTTACGGGACTTCCGTACACCGGGCGTCAAGGCACGTGTGTTGCGTCTACCGATAGCGACTCTGATGGGGTGCCCGATGCGTGCGACAACTGCCGCCTGCTTGGGACATCGTCGATTCAGGACAATAGCAATATAGTCGCCGAGGACCGCGTCCGTGAAGTTAATGCCAATCTGGAAAAACTCGGGGACATCTGCGATCCGACTCCGGTGATTCGCATCCGGCCCCAGGCTCCCGACCAATTTCCGCTTCCCCCTTCGCCTGCCTTGGACGGACAGGGGCCGGACGAGGTCGTTACGATTCGAGCAGAAACGTTCGTCGCGCGCAACGCGACACGTCCGAGCGGGGTCGGCAGAGGCGACTTGTACCACTGCAGCTGTTTTGACCCGATAACGAACGCTGAATTGCCGCTCGGGAGTTGTGTTGGGAAGGCAAAGTTCTGCGATTGGCGTGGCTTCGCGGGTGTGAGTAGCCATTGGAAACCGATGAGGACTGACGGAGCCACAACCGGCAAGCTAGCTACCACCTATATGCGCGGCCAACTCGGCCAATTTGATCAGCTTTGGAACTGGCGCGCCGATCTTGAACAGCACGGCGGACAGGTGCAGGGCCTGTGCCAGGGCGACTCGTTCTTTAACGACTGCCGGACTCACGGCGCCGTGCTCGCCCGTGAGCAGGCCGCGCCCTTTTTTAGTCTGCGCGACCAAAACTCTTTCTTGCGCGATACATTCTCGCTCGTATCAACACCTCTCATAACGGTGAACACAAGCCCACTGATTGTCCGACCGCTCTCAATCTGCACCGGGCCTGGCTGTAGGCTCTGGGTACGTCCCTACGAGTTTGTGCGGCCAGACCCAATCATCAACCCGGCGACGCGCCTGGCTGACCCGCGAAGGTACATTACGCAGCCCAAGCTAGTCGTTCCCGATATTATCAACCCCGCTCAACTGACCCTGCTCACAGGGGGTAAAACCACGCTGAACGTATCTAGCAAGCTTTCTCCCGGCTTCATTGCAGCTGTGAGCCAACCCGGAGCCATGTATCTCCCTCCGGTCGAGGCCGGCTTTCGTCTGCCTTTGACGAACCAGAGGCTTGGCGCTCCGGCGCAGGGAGCACTGCTTTCCCGCAATTTCAATTCGACTAGGCCACCCCTTGTTTTATCTCATGACTCGACCGGTCGTCTTTCTACGCTCGCGGAAGCCCAGCTCGATCCGCTCGCATGTTTGAGGGTAACGTTGACGTCGTTTATTGCCTTTGATCCGCGTTCTGGCCTGGCGCTCGCATTACCCGACACACAAACATTCTCCAAAGAGCGCGCGCTGCTGGTACCGAGTGCTCTCTTTCCAACTGCCGGTGTGAGGTCAGGTATCCCGCTGGTGCTGAGCTTCAACGGGCCTGGTGGAAGCGCAGACTGCACCTTCGACCCGGTCTCCCCGTCCGGGTTTGACATCCCGGTCCCACCGAGCTTTCGTCTCCGACTTTGCTCGAACGGGGTGAGGTCCGGTCAGGCTATTTTGGCGAGTTCGGTCGCCCTTGGGTTCCGTCCGGAGCGCCCCGTGACGCAGTCCGATTCTGGCCTGAGCGTTACGGTCACTCTTTCGGAAGTTGCACCCTGCAAAGGCGCAGAGCCACCACCACCACCACCTCCTCCGGGGCCACGTCTAGCTACCCTTCGAACCGTCGTCCCTCCGAGCCCGGCGGTGCCGCTGCCACGCGATGGAGTGGTTGGTTTGTTCTCGGCTATCGAGGGAGCAGTCTACATGATCGGGGGCGTTGACTCAGGCCGGCCCAACGGAACGATCTGGCGATGGTCAGCTGTCGACGAACGCTGGTCAATCGTCGCGCCATCGGCTGAATATTCCCCTTCGGGAATGGTTCTTGGTGCCGCATATGATCAGCGGCGTGGGAGGTTGTTTATTCTCGACGTCGTGGAACAAGTCCTCCCAGGGGCAACTGGTAAACGACTGCGCGCGGCGAGGCTCTACTTGATCGACACCGGTTCAGGTGAGTCGCACTTGCTCTTCTCACTGCCCTACTTGGGCTTGAACAATCAGGTGAGCTTGATCGCTACTGACCGCGGCGAGCTCATGCTCGCGACGGGCACTTCTGAAAGCTATACCGTTTGGAAGCTCGCGGTAGACAATTTTCACCCTACCTTCCTGGGGCGCCTCACTGGAGCCGGCAAGCTCGTCGGAGAACCTGTGATGGGGTCGTATGATCCAGTCATCGCGGTCGAAAGCAAGACGGGGGGAATTGAGTACTTGGACCTCACCCCAGACAGGTTTCGCACCGGGCCCCGATGCGACCGACTTTAGCTGTTCGAGCGGCGCTGGTCGCGATTGGAGTCGCACTGCCTCTTTGCCATCGGAAAGGGGGCACGGGGTCTTCTGCAAGCAGTGGGGGCAGCGGGGGCGTCACCCCCATCGGGGTTTTGGCCCCAAGCGCCGGAGGTGCTCACCCTGCGTTGCCGCCACAAGGCGGGGCCGCTGGCAACGCTTCCAATACTAACGCCGGTCCGCCTGAGTGGTTGACCGATCCGACTCTCTGGCGCCCGGTACCCGCGGCTGACTTCGGAATGCCCGAGTGCCAAGTTTTTGAGACAACCCAGCCGCTTCCTTTGCCGGCGCTGACGTGGCAACCTTGCGGGTCGGGTTGCTCGGAGGCCGATGCAATCCCACCAGGGGAGGGCGCAGCTGTCCCACGTATGGGGGTGGTCGACGCTGGCGGACAAGCCCGTCTCGTCCTGTCGGCGTACCATGTCGTCCGAACTGCCACGGAGTTCTTTCGGCTGAATTTGGTTCAGGACCTGGAAAGCGGGCTATTTCTTGGCGGGGTGCTCGGCCGTGCAAGCAACACTCTGACCTGGGCACCATGCTCTTTCGCCGGAGGCTATGCGCAGCCGGAGTTCCTGTTGCTCTTGGGTAGCGCGACCAAAGATGCACCACCTTTCCAGATTGATGCCTATTTTGACATTAACACGGGCAAGTACACCTGGGCGATCCCGGCGCTTCTGATCGAAAAAACTCCCATTTTGAGCATGAATTTCAGCGTGGACGCCCCAGGGGGGACTTCGCTTGCTGTCGGAGGCGGCGGCGTGGCGATCTGGCCAGACCCATCCAGCAGCGCTTGGCAAGTGCTGGAGACCGTGTCGCCGTCGTTCCAGGGGGCAGGTTACGGGGATCTGGGCATTTGGTCGGACATCCAACCTGACTTGAGCTCGCGCCTCCGCGGGTGGAAGGGCGACGGGGAAGGGATCCGAACACTTGTTGATCCTATCCCAGGTCCCACCTGTGACGTTAGCCTGAGTCCCACTCATGTTGCAGGGTACGCGCGGCCGGGCCAAGGCCGCGTCTGCGAAAATCCAACCAACCCGATTCAGTTCTGGGTCGCTCCGCGCCTTCCTGATGGCAGCGTTGGAAAGCCAGATGTTCTGTTGACGATCCCCGGCCTACCCGCTGGGGTCGGGCGCGCGGGCGTGAAGACATGGGGCGAGTATGGCGCCATGTTACTCGGACCAACGGATGCCAACGGAAACCCCATCCCCAAGGAGGAATACTTCCTGGTGATCCGCCTTGCAGACAAAGCCCTGTGGCGCGTTCGCACTCGACCCGGCCGCGGCATGCACCAGGACGCCTGGGCGCTCACCGACAAATACATCTACTTTGGTGAGACGGGGGCTAACTTCAACGACACCCAACAGATCCAACATCTCGTGCGCCTCGAACTTGCCCAGCTCGATGTTATGGCGGAACGTCTACCTTGATGAGCGGAAGGCAGTACCGCGACGTTAGTTTGGCCCGACCGACGTGGAGGACGAGCTGTGGTAGCCTGACCGAGTAGCTGAGTGCCCGACCTTACTCGGGGAACGCAGCCTTTTGGCGCGCTCTCGCGTACCTCGCCGTTTGGCATTTCGTGCGTCAACAGATCGGCTGGGTGAGGGTGTAACGCGCTCGGTCGGGAGCACGCGCCCGGATCGACGTGTGGATAGATGAGGTGGCCGTCTACGCGGCGACGCTCGTTCCAATCTTCGTGTGGCACACCGAACTCGACACGGCCCGTTTCCATTGGTTCATCAGCGGAGATTTCGTGGATTGGCAAGCGACTCTTCGGCCCGCTCTGCCATGGGTTTGGAGTTTTTGGGCGCTCGCACTTGGCACATTTTGCGCCCGTCAGGTCTATGTTTTTTGGAAAACACGCCAGGTCCACGCGGGCAAGCTACTCGTCGTGGCGAGCACAGCTCTGCTGTGGTGGCTGGGGATCGTGGGGACGAACAGCGATTTTGATTTCACCGCCACCAATGGTATCCGGTTCACAGAGCCGTGTAGCTGAGCCGCGCCGATGGCATCAATGTAGCTGGGTGACGAAAACTGCGTTAACCGGCCGGGGTTTGCTGTTCAGGCGAGCCGCTCGTGTCGAGAGGCTCGACGGGGATCTGGATCGGGCCAAGTTCAGCGAGCAGG
>Ga0105049_10000536_pt1 | contig 42025 bp, 43 predicted proteins | sample MAT06_FD_78087 | JGI IMG/M metagenome (GOLD analysis project Ga0105049, IMG submission 78087) | Freshwater microbial communities from Lake Fryxell liftoff mats and glacier meltwater in Antarctica - MAT-06 | ecosystem: Environmental > Aquatic > Freshwater > Ice > Liftoff microbial mat | place...
CCATTGCTGTTCACCCGCGACCCACCCGCACCAGCCGACGCCTCACCCGCAGCAGAACCCACGCCAACACCTGCCGAGTAGGGCTCAGCGACGCCGTCAGGGCCGTTCCCGCCCACGGACCCCGCCCGATCACCGGACCGAACGCCACCACCGACGGGCGGCCGGTCAGGCACCTGATCCCGCTCGGAGACCGGCGCGCCCAGGAACAGGCCCGGACCGTCCGGCCACAGCAGCTCCTCCAACTCCCGATCCAGGGCGTCGGGGAACGTCTCGGTGACGGGCGGAACCGAACGAGCCACCGGGGAACGTCTGTTCCCGAAGGTCGTCCAGGTCCGGCCGAGGCTGTGGGTCCGGTGCCACCGTGGCCCCGCCGACCGGGTCGGTGGTGGGCGCAGCGTCGGGAGAGCCGCCGGTGCCCGACCCGCCGTCCCGGTCGGCACCGTCGGGCTGGGTACCGCCCTCGGGAGGTGGACGACGCCACAGTCCGACGATCGACGGCACGGCAGCCGGATCTGCTGGTACCCAGGCGCCGTCACGCCATTGAGAGACACCGCTGCCCTCGGTCGGGGTTCGGGGCCAATCGGTAGCGCTGCCCGTCTCTCCCGAATGTCAGAGAGTTGTTCTCTGCGGAGATCGTGAACTCCGGCAGCGTGCTGTTGCTGACCCGAATGCCGCCACCCGGGCTGCTGTCCACGGGTGTGGTTCAGCGGGTTGGCGATCGACGGAATTCCCGAGAACTCGGTGAGGCGCCGCGCGCCGGTGCCGCCGGTCGGTGCCACCGACACACCGAGTACGTGGCCACTGATGACAGGATTCCCGCTGTCGTCGACGTGGCGACGCAGATCGAAGGACGGAGCGACCGCGCGACCCTGACCAGATCTGGCCTGATCCCACACCGTCGTCTCCCACGTCCCCTCGGTCGGTGACGAGTCCGTCCACAGCGGGACCGGGGGCGGTGCGAAACCCAGGGAACCCAGCCTCGTGCCTCCCGTGACGCGCGCCGCGTCGAGCAGCCCGTTCGTCCTGACCACGTTCACGGCAACCGAGTCCGGATAGGGCGGGTCGACGGGCCCGGTCCGCCCGATGATGCCCTCGTCGGGGTCGAGTATCCAGGTGTACTGCGGCGTCGGCCTGTCGTCGGGGACGGGCGCCAGGAGTTCGCTGTTGAGATGCTGGAACGTCGGAACGGAGTTGCCGGCGACGCCAGGTGTCGACGGATCGGTCCTGACGAGGTCGCCGTCCTTCATGCTGAAGGTGAAGCAGGTGCCGGACACCACACAGTTGAGGAACATCGGCGCCTCGCCGAGTGGCATCACCGGCGGAATCCGGAGCACCGCGATCTCGGACTCGCCGCCGACCCGCGTGATGACCTCCGACTCCTCCCGGCCCGTCGCCGGGATGGCATCGACCTCGGCATGCAGATATCGGTCGTACTTCTTTCCCGACTCGTACACGGTGGTCATCGAGCCCGGCTCGACACGCACGACCGGACGACCGGACGACCGGACGTCTCCTCACCCTCCGCGATCTGCACGAAGTCACCAACTGCCCCGGAGCCCGCGGGTGCCGGTTGGTACTCGTAGTAGATCGCCCAGGGGGCGGCCCCGTCGGACACCGGCGGGAGGTCCGTGCCGTCACCGTCGCCGCCGGTGAACTCTCCGATGCGCCCGGACGGCGTGGAGGAGTCGGACGCCGACGCCTCCACGCCCGATTCGCTGCCGTCGGGGTCCGGTGCCGACGGCGCCATCAGCACCGGGTGCAAGGGTGCGTCGGCCGGCTCGGCTTCCGGTGGGACCGGCAACACGCCGGCGAACACGTCGGCTTCGCCGGTGTCGACGGACTCCGTCGACGCGGTGGACAGCGATGAGGTGTCAGGCGTGGGAGCAGGCCCGGCGCCGGGCAGCGGGTCCGTCCTGATGACGGGCGAGGTGAAGGTGCCGGCCCCGGGATGAGTGAGGTCATCGGAGCCGCTACCGCTCCAGGCCGAGGGTGGACCGTCGGCCCCACCGCTGCCGATGCTGCTGTCCATGCTCCCGATGCTGTCCAGGCCGAAGCAACCACGGCCGACGTCACCGAGGGAGTCGGACGCAGCGGGGGTGACGTCGAGGCCGAGCAGACCCAGCGCACCGACCGCGAAGGCGGTCCCGGTGATCGTCACGTGCGGTCTCGACGGGTCCACCCGTGGGGTGACGGCGTAGGGGTTGTCCAACATCGGCCGCGGTCGGCAACCGTGCGCCATCGTGCACCTGCTTCTTGCGTAGTGGTCCCGGGGGATCGTCATGCTGGCCGGGCACGTCACGCTGGAGGCATGCCACCAGATGACCTCGTCCATGTCGCTGCGGTCACCGGGCAGGACTCGGTCCCACAGCTCGGTCCCACAGCTCGGTCTCGATCAGTCGGCGGACGTCGATGACGGGGAGTCGACGGGGAGCAGAGGTCGCACAGGATGCGGTACTTCGAGCGCAGTGACCCCGGCCCCCCGTCGGACAGCCGACACGTGAGTGGGGCGTGGTTGATGTCCGATCATGGTCGGACGGCGACCACGCCACACTCGACGCGCTCAGTACCGGTAGTGCTCGGACTTGAACGGGCCCTCGACGTCGATGCCGATGTACTCGGCCTGGTCCTTGGTGAGCTTGGTCAGCTCGCCGCCCAGGGCCAGCACGTGGATCTTGGCGACCTTCTCGTCCAGGATCTTCGGCAGCCGGTAGACGTCCTTGTTGTACTCCTCGAACTTGGTGAACAGCTCGATCTGCGCGATCACCTGGTTGGAGAAGCTGTTGCTCATCACGAACGACGGGTGGCCCGTGGCGTTGCCGAGATTCATCAAGCGGCCCTCGGACAGCAGGATGATCGAGTGCCCGTCCGGGAACACCCACTCGTCGACCTGCGGCTTGATGTTGATCCTGATGATGCCGGCGATGCGGGCCAGGCCTGCGATGTCGATCTCGTTGTCGAAGTGGCCGACGTTGGCGACGATCGCCTGGTGCTTCATGTTCTGCATCGCCTCGGTGGTGACGATGTCCTTGTTGCCGGTGGTGGTGACGATGATGTCGGCCCGGCCGATCACGTCCTCCATCCGCGCCACCTGGAAGCCCTGCAGCAGCGCCTGGAGTGCGCAGATCGGGTCGACCTCGGACACGATCACGCGCGCGCCCTGCCCGGCCAGCGCGGCCGCCGAGCCCTTGCCTACGTCACCGAAACCGCAGACCAGCGCGACCTTGCCGCCGATCAGCACGTCGGTGGCCCGGTTGAGGCCGTCGATGAGCGAGTGCCGGATGCCGTAGACGTTGTCGAACTTGCTCTTGGTGACCGAGTCGTTGACGTTGATCGCCGGGAACAGCAGCTGGCCCTGCTCGGCGAGCTGGTAGAGGCGGTTGACCCCGGTCGTGGTCTCCTCGGTGACTCCGCGGACGCCCTCGGCCACCGTGGTCCAGCGCTGCGGCTCGGCGACCAGCGAACGGCGCAGCGTGTCCAGGGTGATCCGGTACTCGTCGGACACCGACAGGTCGTCGTCCTCGACGGACGGGACGGCGCCGGTCTTCTCGTACTCGACGCCCTTGTGGATCAGCAGCGTGGCGTCACCGCCGTCGTCGAGGATCATGTTCGGGCCGATCAGTGCGCCCTGGTCGTCACGGAACAGGAAGAGCTGCTCGGTGCACCACCAGTACTCCTCGAGGCTCTCGCCCTTCCAGGCGAACACCGGGACGCCCTTGGGCTCCTCGGGGGTGCCGTGGGGGCCGACGACGGTGGCCGCGGCGGCGTGGTCCTGCGTGGAGAAGATGTTGCAGCTCACCCACCGGACCTCGGCGCCCAGGCTCACCATGGTCTCGATCAGCACCGCGGTCTGCACGGTCATGTGCAGCGAGCCGACGACGCGGGCGCCGTGCAGCGGCCGGGCCTCGGCGTACTCGCGGCGCAGCTCCATCAGACCGGGCATCTCGTGCTCGGCCAGCCGGATCTCCTTGCGGCCGAACTCGTGCAGGGAGATGTCCGCGATGGCGAAATCGATCCCGTTGCGGGTCTGCAGCAGGCGGGACGGGTCGGTCGTTGCATGGTCGGCAGTGGTGGTCATCTGGGGTCTAACGCCTCCTCGTAGGGCACTTTCCGACCGGGTACGCCACCTGTCGGCTGGCGGGTGGCCCGATCGCTGGAACAGGGAGAGCCGATCCGGTCGCGGACGGCAGTGAGGTCGGTGATGGTCCGCGCGGCAGATCCTGACGGCCCGTCCGCGACGGACGGCCATGTGTGGTTGGCGGGCGACACCGGATCGTCTCCTGATGGGGAGAGGCGCCCTTCCTCGATGTCCGGGTGGTCGAGCGTGGCGGACCCTCGTCCGTCGCAGCGCCCCTCGACCCCGGCAGTTCCCTGTCGTCCCAGCCTGACGGGGTGACGGCGGCGATGTCAACCGGGGCCGACCGACGTCACGGTCGCCGCGGTCGCCGCGCGACGCCACTCACGCGGCGACCGCGACGCGGCCGGCCCGGCAGATGGTCAGCCCAGCAGGTGGTCACGCAGCAGCGCCTCGGCGGCAGCGCCGCGACCGTGGGCCGCGAGCAGGCCGGCGGGCGCGACGGCGAAGTCGGCGTCGACCACCACGGGCACGCCGGCGAGCGTCGACGCGAGCACGGGGTCGGTGCGCAGCGTCGACTCGACGGCGGCGAGCCCGCCCCACGGGTCGCGACGACGGAACACGCCGCCCGAGAGGACGAGGAGCCCGACGTCGCGTCCGGCCTCGGGGTGGGCGCGCAGGTGACGGCGTACCGCGACGACCGCGGCGAGCGCGGCGATCCGCCGGTCCTCCGCGGCGCTGCCCGGGTCGCGCGGGAGGTAGTCCACATCGCTGGCCATGCGCGCGACGGTGGGGCCGAGCAGGTCAGCCTCCACGGGGTCGACGACCCCCTCCGTCTGGCCCTCGACGAGCACCCCTTCCGCGGACGCCCGCACGCCGAGATCGCCCTCCACGGTATGCAGTCCGCTGCCGTCACCCCGGGCGGAGTGGACGTCGGTGGTGGCGCCGCCGACGTCGACCACGAGGACCCCCGAACCTCCCATCCGGGCGAGCGCACCGATCCGGGCGAGCTCGGCGGCGGCGTGCCCGACGGCGTCGGGCGTGGCCACCCGCACCATGCGGCGGAACCGGGGGGCGACACCCGGGCCGCGCCCACCCAGTGCATGGCGCTGGTAGAGCTGCGCGAGCGCGGCCCGCGCCGCTCCTGGCACGATCTCCCCGCGGCGCGGCAGCACGTTGTCGCAGGCCACGACGGTGCGGCCGGTGGCGCGCAGCAGGGCGAGCGCGTCGTCACGCCCGGCGGAGTTGCCGGCGAGCACGACGGGGTAGCGGACCCGCGCCGTGGCGAGGCGACCCGCGTTGTGCAGCAGGTCGGCGGTGTCGTCGCCGTCGGCACCGCCGACCAGCAGCACCACCGCGGGCCGCGTGCCGCGCAGCACCCGCACGTCGGACGGGGTCAGCGGGCCGGCGTGGACGTGCACCACGTGGGCCCCCGCCGAACAGGCCACGCGGTGACCGGCCTCGGTCGTGGCGAGCCGCTCGGACCCGACGACCGCGAGCCGCAGACCGCCACCGGCCGAGGAGCAGGCGAGCAGCTCCGGCTCACCGGCGGGGTTCGCGGCCGAGACCGCGCGGACCGCCGCGTCCATGCCGGCCAGCACGTCGCCGGTGGTGGTGGGGTGCTCGGCGAACCCGGCGAGCGCGCCGTCGGGACGCACCAGCACAGCCTTCGTCCAGGTGGAACCCACGTCGAGGCACACCGCGGCCTGGTCGGGGGACGTCACGACCGCCGAGCCTAACCCCACTTCCGACAGTCGGTGCCATGGTCGGCGTGGTCCTGCAGAGGTAACTTTCCGGTGACCCACGGCACACACCCCGGGAGCGCCGATGCTCGGACCCATGCAGGACCGCCCGCTCGCCCTGCCGCACGTGTTCCACCGCGCCGAGCGGTACTTTGGACACAAGTCCATCGTCACCGCGGAGGCCTCCGGTGAGACCACCACGACGATCGCGGAATAGGCCCACCGGGTGCGCCGCCTCGCCTCGGTGCTCGACACGCTCGGCGTCGGGGCGGAGGGCCGGGCCGTCGGCATCCCGCTGCGGGGCTGAGCGGTCCGTGCGCGGCCGGAACCCTCCGGCCGCTCTCGGCCGGGCACGAGGATTCTCGGGCGTGCCAGGGTGACGGCATGATCGTCTCGTTCGCCGACGTCGCCGACCGCGTGTGCCGGGCGGACCCACGGTGCGGGGCGACACGCCTGGTGTGCGTCGACGGTCCGTCGGGGTCGGGCAAGACGGTGCTCGCCGATCGACTCGCGATCGCCCTGCGCGGCCCCGCGCTGGTGCACATGGACGACCTCTACCCCGGCTGGGACGGGCTCGCCGACGCCGAGTCATTGCTCGAGGACCTCGTGGTGGCGCCCCTGGCCGCGGGGCGTCCGGCCCGCTACCGCCGCTACGACTGGGGCCGCGGCGAGTACGCCGAGGAGCACGACCTCGGGACGCCGCCGCTGCTGGTCGTCGAGGGTGTGGGATCGGGGGCACGCGCCATCGCCACGCGCGCGGTGCTGCTCATGTGGGTGGAGGCCCCGCGCGAGGAGCGGTTCCGGCGCGGCATCTCCCGCGACGGGGAGAGCTACCGGCCGCACTGGGAGCGCTGGGCGCGCCACGAGGACGCCCACTTCACCGTGGAGGGCACCCGTGTCCGCGCGGACCTGCTGGTGGACGGCGCACCTGCCGTGCGGCACGACCGGGAAACCGGCTTCGTGACGCTCTGAGCCGGGCGCTCCGGGTCCCGGCGCTCCGGGTCTCAGCCCGCGCGAGCGCGGAGGCCGGCGAGCACGATGTCCAGCCCCTCGGTCAGCTCGCGTTCGCCGTCATAGGCCGCCAGTTCGCCCGCCAGCGAGCGGAGCCTCGGGAACTCGCGTGCGGGCAACCGGTATAGGCCCAGGCGGAGCACGTCGTCGGTCTCCTCCGGCGCGACGAGGCGTTCCTGCAGTTCGTTGAGCACGTGGCCCAGCAGGAAGCCCATGAACAGCCGGTAGGCGTACAGCGCGCCGCGCAGATCGAAGCCGGCCGACACGAGCAGCTCCAGCATGTCCTCCACGGGCCGCAGCGTGCCCAGCGGGCGCCGGGCCAGTGGTGTGGCCAGCGGCCGCGTCACCAGCAGCGGGACGACGTGCGGGTGGGCCAGCGCGATCCCGCGGAAGGCGTGCGCGACGTGGCGCAACGCGCTCTCCCAGTCCCCGGCGGGAACGAAGTCCCGCGGGGCCGGGACGCGCAGCTCCGACAGCACCCGCTCGACGACCCCGTCGAGCAGTGCCTCCTTGCTCTCCGCGTGGCGGTAGAGGCGCATCGGGTCGCGATCGAGCGCCTTGCCGAGGCGCCGCATCGTCAGCGCGTCGACGCCCTCGGCGTCGACCAGCGCCAGCGCGGTGGAGAACACCTGCTCACGGGTCAGGGCAGTGCGAGGTCCCTCGAGTTGTCGCGACACGCGCTACACCGTAGTCTCTACGGTGTAGCGCTACACCGAAGGCGCGCCCAGATGTCGAGGAGATTTCCAGCCCCGTGACCACATCCGTCATGTCCGAGGCCCCCGCTCGCGGCGGGCCGAAACCGATTCTCGACGGGAAGCGGCCCACCGGTGAGAGCCTGCTGGTCCACGTCTTCGTCATCACGCCGTTGCTCGCGCTGGTGGCCGCCGTACCGCTGGCCTGGGGATGGGGCCTGAGCTGGCTCGACGTCGGCCTCGCCACGGCCATGTACGTCATCAGCATCCTCGGCGTGACCGTGGGCTACCACCGCTACTTCACCCACCGCGCGTTCAGCGCGAAGCAGCCGCTGCGCAATGGTCTGGCGATCGCCGGCAGCCTCGCGCTCCAGGGGGACGTCGTCACGTGGGTGGCCGACCACCGCCGCCACCACGCCTTCTCCGACAAGGAAGGTGACCCGCACTCCCCGTGGCTGGACGGCACGGGGCCGATCGGGCTGGCGAAGGGTTTCCTGCACGCGCACACCGGGTGGCTGTTCGGGAAGAACCGGACGAACGTCGACCGGTTCGCCCCCGACCTGGTGGCCGACGCCGCGATCGCCCGCATCGGCCGGCTGTTCCCGCTGTGGACGGTGGTGAGTCTCGTCGCTCCCGCCCTCGTCGGCGGACTGGTCACCTGGTCGTGGTGGGGCGCAGTCACAGCGCTGTTCTGGGCCGGTCTGGTCCGCGTCGGGCTCGCGCTGCACGTGACGTGGTCGATCAACTCGATCTGTCACATGATCGGTGAGCGGCCCTTCGCCGCCCGCGACCACTCGGCGAACTTCTGGCCGCTCGCGATCCTGAGCATGGGCGAATCCTGGCACAACCTGCACCACGCCGATCCGACGTGCGCCCGCCACGGCGTCCAGCGCGGGCAGATCGACATCTCGGCCCGCGTGATCTGGCTGTTCGAGAAGCTGGGATGGGCCTACAACGTGCGCTGGCCGACCCCGCAGCGCCTCGCCCGCATCGAGGCCGGGCCGCGCACGTGACCGCGCGGTGTCGACGGCGACCGTGAGGCCCCCGGTTCACCGGTAGACGTCCGCGCGTCGCTCCTTCGGATGGGCCAGCACGCGCCGCGCCGAGGAGTGCGAACCGGCGACGTCCGGATTCGCCATCGCGATGCCCGCCCTCGACCGGGAACACCTCGGTCGCCGCGTGTCTCCGCATCTTTCCGACTTCTCACACAGCATCGGCGACGGTTCCGGCGGCGTCCGGATCCGGACTGTTCGCGCTTCGTGAGACGTGCAAAGGTATCTCGTCATGCGATCTGCGCCTGCTGCTCACCCGGGCGCGGTGGTACGGACATCCCCATGCGGAAGAAGAGGCAGGTGACTGCTCCACCCGAGCCTCCGACCACACCACTGCCCACCCTCGGCGCCACGCAGCCTGCGCCGGGCCGGGTGCCGGAGCAGCGCGCCGGCCCCGGCCCGACCGCCGTCGAGACCCCCGCCGACCTGCGGACGGCCGTAGCGGGCGCGGTCGCCCTGCTCTGCCTGGCCGCCGTGCTCTTCGAGGCGACCGTCGACGTACTGGCCGACGAATCCCTGTTCTGGGCACTGACCCCGGTGCGGCTCGTGCTCGGCGCCGGGCTGGTCGCGGTGGTGGTGGCCCGCGTCCCGCCGTGGCGGTTGCGCACCCCGCTGGACCTGCCGGTCGCCGTGCTCCTCGTGGCCGCGGCGGCGGCCACGGTGCTGGCCCGGCAGGACTTCGCGGCATGGCGGGGGCTGCTCACCTCCGCGGCGACGTTCTACCTCGTGGTCGGGGTACGACGAGCCCTCCCGGGCTCATGGACGTCGCTTGGCCTGCTCGCCATGACGGCCGTCACCGTGGCCGCCACCACCGCGCTGCGCCAGAGCGCCGACGGGACCGCGACCGGCTTCTGCCGTGGCACGCTGGACGGGTCGGCGGACGTCTGCGGTCCCGACGTGTTCGTCCGCGTCATCGGCACGTTCTCCAACCCGAACCTGCTGGCCGCGTTCCTCCTGCTGATGGTGCCCGTCGCGGCAGGCGGGGCGCTGATGCTGGCCGACCGCTCGTCGCGGCTGCTGGGCGCCGCACTGGTGGTCGTCGGGTTCGGGGCGCTCCTGCTGACGGGCTCGCGTGGCGGCTACGTCGCCGCGGCGGCCGGAACCGTCGCGTTCGTGGTGCTGAGCAACCCGACCCGGCGGCGCCTGCTGATCTCCGCGGGAGCGACAGGCGTCGCGGCCGTGCTGTTCCTGCTCGCGGTCACCCTCGGCGGGTCGTCGGTGGGGGTCCGCGCGGACGTGTGGAGTGCGGCGGTGCGGCTCCTCGTCGCCAACCCCCTGGGCGTCGGCCCCGGCCGGGCCGGCGCGCTGCTGGGCTCCGGCATCGCCGGCGAGGAGGCGTTCCAGCACGCCCACAACCTGTGGCTGAACCTCGCGCTCGACACCGGGATGCTCGGCCTGGTCGCCGTCCTCGCGATCACCGCACTCGTCACCGTGGCGGTGATCCGCGGCGCGCGAGCCGGGTCGCCGGTCGCGATCGCGGCCGGGGCGGGCCTGGCCGGCTACGCGGTGATGAGCCTGGCCGACCACCCGGCCAACGCGCTGCGCATCTCGCTCGTGCTGTGGACAGTGCTGGCGCTCGCCGTCGCCGACGCCCCGTCCCGTCTCCTCCGTCAGGGCGCGATCCGGCGGCGGGGGAAAGCCGACCCGCCCGAGCCGGCCGATCCCTCCGACCTGCCGACGGCCGTCCACCCCGCGGTGCGGCCGCGGGCTCAGCGCCGCACGGACGCCCGGTCGAGGTCGGGCTCCAGATAGATCATCCGGGCGTCCGGTACCGCGGCCCGCACCCGCGACTCCGCCTCGTCGATGGCCCGCGCAGCGGCCTCGACGGGCAGGCCCGGCGTCAACGCGATCTTCGCGGCGACGAGCAGCTCCTCCGGCCCGATGTACTGCGTGCGGATGTGCAGCACCCGCTCCACGTCGCCGGACTCCAGCCCGGCCATGATCTTCTGAAGTACCGGTGGGTTGGCGCCCTCGCCGATGAGCAGGCTCTTCATCTCGATGATCAGGACGCCGCCTGATCCGGCGCGACCCCATCGGTTCGGGCGGATCGAGGCCTGTGCGCGACCGGGCGTGCCGGGCCGGGCCGGCGTCAGCCCAGCGCGTCGCCCGCGAGGAAGAGCTGCGTACCGGGCACACGGGAGTGCACGGTCAGGCCGGTGTCGGCCGCCGCGAGCCAGACCGAGGCACCCCGCGGCAGGTCGAGGTCGCCCGCCGGTGAGCGCAGGCAGGCCGCGCCCGCCGTGCAGACCAGGATCCGGGGACCACCGTCGGGCACCACGACACCGGTCGGGACCGGCGCGTCGTGGCGGCGGAGCAGGAACTCCTCCGCCGGGGTCTCGTAGCGGATCCAGGAACCGTCGGCGCTGCCCGTCAACACCGGCGGGGGCCCGGAGTCGAAGTCGAGCACGCGCAGCAACTCGGGGACGTCGACGTGTTTGGGGGTCAGCCCACCGCGCAGCACGTTGTCGCTGTTGGCCATCAGCTCGATCCCGGCGCCGGATAGGTAGGCGTGCAGATTGCCCGCAGGCAGATAGAGCGCCTCACCGGGAGCCAGCGTCACGCGGTTGAGCAGCACCGCCGCCAGGACACCCGCGTCGCACCGGTACCGCTCCGAGAGCTCCAGCACGGTGCGGGCGTCGGCCCGGAAGTCCGCATCGGGGTCGGCCTCACCGGCGAGCCTGACGCAGCCCTCCTGCAGAGCCGGCACCAGGACGTCCAGCATCGACTGCGGCAGCGTGATCCACGTGGTGAACAGCGCCCGGAGACCGTCCGCGTCGGGCTCGGCGGCGAGCAGCTCGACGTGCCCCGTGAGGTCGGGGACGTCGAGGGCGCGCAGCAGGCGGAGCGTCGCGGCGGGCTCCCGGAAGCCGACGAGGGCGTGGAACTCCGACAGCGCACAGATCAGCTCGGGCTTGTGGTGGGGGTCGCGGTAGTTCCGGTCGGGAGCGTCACGCGGGATCCCGTTGCGCTCCTCGCGCGCGAACCCCTCCACCGCCTGCGCCGCGCTGGGATGCGCCTGCAGCGACAGCGGCTCGTCGGCCGCCAGGACCTTGAGCAGGAACGGCAGTGTGCTGTCCCACCGCCGGGCTCGCTCGGTCCCCAGGAGCGCCTCCGGGTCGGCGTGCACCGCCTCGAACAGCGAGGTGCGCCGCCCGTCGGCGTGCACCAACCGGGACGGGTCGGCCGGATGCGCGCCAAACCACAGCTCGGCCTGAGGGTGCGTCGAGGGCACCGGCTCGCCGAGCAGCTCGGCGATGACGGTCCGCGAACCCCAGGCGTACGGCCGTACGGGGTTCTCCAACAGCTCCACGGTGCGATGCTCCTTGCTCGGGTCCGGCGTGGTGCGCAATCAGGTCGCGGCGATCATGCGGGTGGCCAGCCCCAGGTACACCGCGGCCACATCGAAGCGGGAGGCGAGCAGGCCCGCCCGCAGCAGGGCCGCGTGCCGTGTGCCGCGCACCACCTCGTCCACGGGGTGTACTACGTCGGCGGCGGATCTGTCCCGCCCTGTGCGTCGCAGTGCCACCGTGCCCGGGTCGTCCTCACCCGTGCCGAGAAGCACCAGCCGCACCGTCGCCTGCGCTTCCTGCGGATCGTCGAAAGGATCGTGGAACATGTCGCGCTCCCCGCCCCGGTCCAGCGCTCGGACCAGACCCGCGGCGGTGGCGGCCCTGGCGATGTCGGACGCGTGCGCAACCATGCCCGCGTGTGTCGCGAGCGCCCCGGCGGCGTGCTCGGCCACGGCCACAGCGAGCGGGTCGGTGCCCCACAGCAGCGGAGTGTGGTCGGCCAGGCGCAGCGCGAGCGACTTGGCCGGGTTCATGAACGGCTCGTGACCGGGCTGGTTGCGCTCGGCCTCGGCGTCGAGCACGTCGGCGAGGGACTCCAGCGCCGGGTCCGGCGGGTCGTCGAACAGGCGCAGGACCGACGCCGTGACGAGCCCGACGGCCAGCGCGCCCGACAGGTCGAGCCCCGGCGGGACGGGTATCCGTGGCTCCACCAGCCGCACCCGCCCGGCACCCGCCGACGCCACCGGACCCTCGGCGGGTGCCGACAGCACCACCTCCGCGCCGCGTCGGACGGCGAACGCGACCGACTCGGCCAGCTCGGCGTCGGTGGGGTCGGCGGTGTGGGCGACCATCACGTCCAGCGGCCCGATCCAGCTCGGCACCCGGTCCGCCGTCACGACGGGGACCGGGCACGGCTCACCCAGCAGCGCGGCCAGCAACCCCGCCGCGGTGCTCGACGCGCCCGGTCGGCGCAGCAACACCAGGGCGCGCGGGCGCAGGCCGGTCAGGTCGGAGATACCCGCGTCGAGCGCGCCGGCAGCGGCTGCGCGCACCTGCGCACCCGCAGTGGCTGCCGCCCGGAGCACGCCGCCCAGGTCCAGCGCCGCGAGTGCCGCGGGGTCACCCAGCAGGGTGTCGTCGAGCACGTCAGGCGCCGCCGTCGGTTCCGGGGGCGGGCGTCCCGGGCCGGGCCGGCGCGGCGGTGTCGGGAGTCGACGCCTCGTCGTCGAGAGGAGCGAGCGCCACGGCGTCGAGAGGAGCGAGCGCCACGGCGTCGAGGGGAGGCAATGCCTCCTCTATCAACAACACCGGGATGCCATCCAGCACCGGGTAGCGACGTCCACACGCCGTGCAGGTCAGCACGTCCGCATCGGGGTCGTCGGACGTGCCGGCCCGCAGGGGGGCGTGGTCCTCGGTCGGGCAGGCCAGGATGTCCATCAGCTGGGGGTCGAGCTGTACGGCCACAGGAGGCCTTCCTTCTGTCGTGGGGGTGGGGGCCGATGCTGTCAGGACCGGCCCGAGGTCGCCGGTCGTGACGTGCCTCAGGCCCGCACGATCGCCAGCACCTCGTCACGCAGCGCGGCTACGGCGACGTCGTCGGCGGCCTCCACGTTGAGGCGCAGCAACGGCTCGGTGTTGGAGGGCCGCAGGTTGAACCACGAGCCTGCGGGCAGTGCAACGGTGAGACCGTCGAGCTCGTCGAGCTCGACGCCCTCGCGTGACGCGTAGGCGTGCCGGATCGCGGCGACCCGGTCGGCCTGGTCGAGAACCGTGGAGTTGATCTCGCCCGACGCGGCGTAGCGCGAGTAGGCGCCCATCAGGGCCGACAGCGGCGCGTCGGACTCGCCGAGTGCCGCGAGCACGTGCAGGGCCGCGAGCATGCCGGAGTCGGCACGCCAGAACTCGCGGAAGTAGTAGTGCGCCGAGTGCTCGCCGCCGAACACGGCGTCGGTGTCCGCCATCGTCTGCTTGATGAACGAGTGCCCGACGCGCGTGCGGACCGGGCGCCCACCGTGCTCCGCGACGATCTCCGGGACGGAGCGCGACGTGATCAGGTTGTGGATGATCGTGGCGCCCGGGTGCTTCGCCAGCTCCCGCACGGCGACCAGCGCGGTGATCGCGCTCGGGCCCACCGGCTCACCGCGCTCGTCGACGGCGAACACCCGGTCGGCGTCGCCGTCGAACGCCAGACCGATGTCGGCCGCCTCCTCGACCACGCGCTTCTGCAGGTCGACGAGGTTGGCCGGATCCAACGGGTTGGCCTCGTGGTTCGGGAAGTTACCGTCGAGGTCGAAGTACATCGGGACGACGTCGAGCGGCAGCTCGCCGGGCCCACCGCCACCCAGCACCGCGGGGACCGTGAACCCGCCCATCCCGTTCCCCGCGTCGACGACCACCTTCAGCCGGCGCCCGCCCGAGAGGTCCACCAGGTTCGTCAGGTACGAGGTGTACCCCGCGAGCAGGTCCTGCTCGCTGACGCCGCCGCCACCGGGACCCGCCGGGACCCCCGCCTCGACGGCCTCGCGGATCGCGACCAGCCCGGTGTCCTGCCCGATGGGCGTGGCGCCGGCCCGGCACAGCTTGATGCCGTTGTACTTCGCGGGGTTGTGACTGGCCGTGAACATCGCGCCGGGCATGTCGAGCGTCCCGGAGGCGTAGTAGAGCATGTCGGTGCTGGCCAGGCCGATGGAGACGACATCGAGACCCTGGCCGGTGACGCCCTCGGCGAAGGCCGCCGCCAGCCGGGGCGAGCTCTCACGCATGTCGTGGCCGATCGCCACCGCACGTGTCCGGGCATCCTCGGCGCGCAGGAGTCGGGCCAGCGCGCCGCCGATGTCCCGCACCGTCGCGGCGTCGAGTTGCTCGTCCACGACGCCGCGGATGTCGTAGGCCTTCACGATCGCAGACAGGTCAGCCACGCCGCGACCCTATCGGTCCGGGTGTGTGGCCCAGCCATGCTGTCGGAGGTCGGCCCCACCTCGGAGGTCGTCAGCTGTCCGGGTCGTGGGCTGTGTGGGGCGTCAGGTGTCGGGTGTGTCGGAGGTGTCAGGTGTCGGAGGTGTCAGGTGTCGGAGGCGCTGGGCAGCACCCGCAGGTGGCCGCGCCGTCCCGTGCCCGGGGCGGGACCCGTCTCGGCCGGGCGGTCGGCGCGCCCTGCCTCCCGCACCGCCTCGGCGAGCGCGGTGAGGTCGTCGACGGTGGCCTGCGGCGGGGCGAACTCGCCCTCGAACCGCACGAGCTCCCAGCCACGGGGGGCGGTGAGCCGGTGGGCGTGCGTCGTGCACAGATCGTAGGAGTGCGGTTCGGCCTGCGTCGCCAGCGGCCCGACGACCGCCGTGGAGTCGGCATACACGTAGGTGAGAGTGGCCACCGCGAGCTCGGTGCACCCGGTCCGCGAACATCGCCGCACACTCAGCGCGTTGTGGACGATGGACACGGATCCGACGATAGCGCGTGGAGCAGGTCAGCCCCCGCCGCGACGCGCACTCTGCGGCGTCCCGACCCGCCGGGCGCGGCGCGGGTGCTCGGCAGGGCCCGCAGCGCTCTAGGATTCTCCGGTGACCACCGCGCGCCGTACGCTGCGCCGCTCGCCCCGCCGGCGGGACCGGCGCGGGCGGGGGCTGCGCGGGCTGCTGTACCCCACCACCACTCCCGCCGCACGCACGCGCGCCGAGAAGTTCGACGCTCTCGTGCTGGAGGCGCTCGAGCCGATCGAACAACGGTGGGGCCCCGAGCTGACCGAGCTCGACCTCGCCGTCGACGACGTGCCGGAGGTCGAGGAGACCTCGCCCGACGAGGTCGTCTGGGGAGCCGGCGTGCTGGCCGACGTCGGTGTACCGCTCGCACAGCTCGTGCCGGCGGGCGTCGACCCCGAGGGCATGCCCTCGCGGGCCCGGATCGTGCTCTACCGCCGCCCGCTGGAGGCGCGGGCGCGAGGCGGGGCAGACCTCGCCGAACTGCTCCACGAGGTGCTCGTCGAGCAGGTGGCGGAATACCTCAACATCGAGCCCGACGCCGTGGACGGAGGCGGGGCGTAGCAGTCAGCCTGCGGCCCGCCGCAGCCTCCGGCGCTCCCGCTCGGACAGCCCACCCCAGATACCGAATCGCTCGTCGTGCGCGAGGGCGTAGTCCAGGCACTCGGCCCGCACGTCGCAGCCCGAACAGATGCGCTTGGCCTCCCGCGTGGAGCCACCCTTCTCCGGGAAGAACGCCTCGGGATCGGTCTGCGCGCACAGGGCGCGCTCCTGCCACTCCGGCTCGTCGCCGACATCCCCGGCGCCGCCGTACCGGACGAACAGGAACTCCCCGGACCCCGCCGTCGCGCCACTGCCCGTGCCCGGGTCGGGGGCCGCCGGACCGGGTGGCTCCGGGCTGTACAAGACCGATTCGGAGAACACGGGCTCGGAGAACACGGGCTCGGAGAACACCGACGGTGTGCCCGACGGTGTGCCCGACGGTGTGCCGGACGGCAGGCCGCCCACCGTCCCGACCAGCGCCAGCGTACTGGTGATCACGTTCACTCGCCCACCTCCCCACACCCCGGCGAATGGCCACCCGACGGATCCCGACCCGTCGAATGACAGCGGTGTAAGTACAGCGCTGTGGGTCGGGCATTGGCAAGCGGAAGCTGCCAACCGGGTGACGGAGTCCACCCGGTCGGTCGCCCGTTGGGCACACTGGTTAGGTGCGTAACGTGTCGACCCGAGTCAGTCCGTGGTTCCTGGCGATCCTGGCCGTGTCCGTCGCGGGCGGGGTCCTCGCCGCCCTCGGCACGGCGCAGCTCGCCGAGTCGGGCTCATCGGTGCTGCTCACAGTGGGTGTCGTGCTGCTGGTACTCGGCGGTTGGGCGGTGTCGCTGTGCCTGCACGAGTTCGGGCACGCGGCGGTGGCCTACCGCGGGGGGGACCTCTCGGTGCGCGACAAGGGGTATCTCACACTCGACATCCGCCGCTACACCGACATCGGCATGTCGTTCGTGCTGCCGGTGATCATCCTGTTGGTCGGCGGCATCCCGCTGCCCGGCGGCGCGGTGTGGATCCAGCAGGGCGCGATCCCGTCGCGCTCGGCCCGCAGCCTCGTCTCGTTCGCAGGTCCCGCCGCCAACCTGGTGATCGGCGCGATCCTCACCCTCGCCGTCGCCGTGGTCCCCATGCCGGTCGGCCTCGCGACGGCGCTGTCGTGTCTCGCGCTGATCCAGATCCTGGCGTTCGTGCTCAATATCCTGCCCGTCCCGGGGCTCGACGGGTTCGGGGTGCTGGAGCCGTACCTGTCGACGCCCGTCCGCCGCTTCGCCGCCCAGGTGCGCCCGTTCGCGCCGTTCGTCCTGCTCGCGCTGCTGATCGGTGTGCCGGGTGTCTCGGCGGCGTTCTTCGACATCGGCGACGCCGTGTTCGGCGCGGTGGGTGGCGACACCGAGCTGGCCGCGATCGGCTACAGCCTGCTGCTCTTCTGGCGCTGACCGGACCCGCGGGCGGCGGCCACCAGCTGTGTCGCGTCGCTGTCCGGGGGCAGTGCGTCCAGGGGCCACCAGCGCAGGTCGTCGGACTCGTCGCTGATCCGCTCCACCGCCCCGACCGGTGCACGCACGAGGAACTGGACGTCCAGGTGCCGGGTCGGGACCCCCAGCGAGCACGTGATCGGGTGGACGTCGATCCGCAACGGCTCGTCGGAGATCGTCAGCCCCGTGATGCCGGACTCCTCGGTCGCCTCCCGCAGCGCGGCGTCCCGCAGCGACGCGTCGCCGCTCTCGCAGTGACCGCCCAGCTGCACCCACCGTCCGACGCGAGGATGGAGCGTGAGCAGCGTGCACCCGCCCGCGGCGTCGAGCAGCAGGGCCGAGGCGGTCAGGTGGCCCGGCACGCATGAGCGGGCACAGGCGTCGTCGGGCCGGGCGTCGAGGAACGCGAGCAGGGCGTGCCGGAGGGCGCGTTGGTCGGCACCCGTCGGGGTCCAGGCCCCGAGCTCGGCGGCGGCCGCGGCCGGCGTCACCACTCGCGCAACCCGTCACCCGGGTCGCGCGGCGCCCGCGGTCTCAGCGGCTCCACGGGCACGCCGACGGCGATCGCCCCCAGCGGCTGCCAGTCCGCCGGCAGGTCCAGGACCCTTCGCACGACGTCGGCGGCGAAGATCGTGGACCCCACCCAGCACGACGCCAGGCCTTCCGCCGCCAGCGCCACGAGGAACGACTGCACCGCGGCACCGCCCGCCACGGTGAACATGGTCCGCTCGCCGACGCGGCGGGCATCGTCGCGGTAGGTGTGCATCCCGTCGCCGGTCCGGAACGCGAGCACGAGCTCGGGGGCGCGGCGCAGCAGGTCGCCACGGCTCATCCGGCGCTGCACCTCCGCGGCCGCCCGACCGTCGGCCACCAGGTCCTCCCGCCATCGAGCGGCCATCGCGTCGAGGAGGGCGGCCCGGCGCTGTGCGGAGCGGACCCAGCCGAACCGGAACGGGGTGCTGTGGTGCGGCGCGGGCGCGGTGAGCGCGACACCCACGGCCCGCCGCAGGGCGTGCCCGTCGACGGGGGTGTCGGCGAACTCGCGCGTGCTGCGCCGCAGGAGCACGGCCTCACCGCGTCCCCGCGAGAGGGCCTCGTCGGTACCGAGCCAGAACATGTCCTCGTCGAGCGGGCGGACCAGGTCCCGCGCCGTCGACCCGTCGTCGACGGGCGCCGTCCCCCGCACCACCGCCACCGGCAGGCCGCCGAGCTTGCCCTTCACCAGGTCGGCGGCCCCGGCGAGTTCGTCGGCCAGCGCCACCTCCGTGACCTGCAGCTCGTTGCCGGCTCCGTCGGTCTGGCCCGCGTAGCGGTGGAGCACGGTGAGCCCGGCCGAGCCGATCGCGACGTCGGTCTGCCCGACACGCCACGAGCGGCCCATCGTGTCGGTGACCACCACCGCGACGTCGACGCCGAGGCGCTCCCGCAGTTCGGCCCGCAGCCGGGTGGCGCTGCCGTCCGGGTCGGCGGGCAGCAGCGCCAGCTCGTCGCGCCGGACGTTCGAGCCGTCGATCCCCGCGGCGGCCTGCACGATGCCGAGCTTGCCGGCGACGATCAGCGTCCGTCCGCGGCGGGCGAGCACGCGCTCGGTCTCGGCGTCCACCAGCTCGCGGCGCAGGACGTCGCGGGCCTCGGGATCGATGGGGGCGGCCACGAGCCGGCCCTCGACCTTCGAGAACACCTTGGACGTGACGACCACGACGTCGCCGTGGGCGAGCCACGGCGCCGCCTCGACGAGCGCGGCGGCCAGGTCGTCACCGGGCCGGAACTCCGGCAGTCCCCGGACGGGCAGGACGGTGATCGCGTCCGGCGCGGCGTGGTCAGCCACCGGCCAGGTCCAGCGCGCGGCGGGCCATCTCCGCCGTGGCGTCGACGTCGGTCATGAGCAGCGGCACCGACCGCACCTCGACGCCCGGCACGTCGGCGGCGTCACCGGTGTGCACGAGCCAGCCGTCGAGCAGCCCGCCGACCGCGCGAGCCCCGAAGTGCCGCCCGACCGCCTCCGCCGAGGTCTGGACGCCGATCGCCGCGAGACACGCGTCGGCCATCCCGCGCAGCGGCCGCCCGTCGACGATCGGGGAGAGCCCGACGATCTTCGCGGCGGTGTCGCGCAGCGCGTCCCGGACGCCGGGCACCTCCAGCATCGACCCGATGCTCACCACCGGGTTGGACGGGGCGATCAGCACCGCGTCGGCGGCGGCGATCGCGTCGCGGGCCGCCGGCAGCACCGTCGCCTGCTCGGCGCCGATCGTGGGGAACGAGTGCGGCGTGGGCGTGGCCTTGTGCCGGATCCACCACTCCTGGAAGTGGACCGCCTTGCGCGCCTTCGGACCGGTCTCCGGGTCGTCGATCACCACATGGGTCTCGACCCGGTCGTCGGTGGCCGGTAGCAGCGTCACGCCCGGCTGCCAGCGGTGGCACAGCGCCGCGGTGACGTCGGAGAGCGGGTAGCCGGCGCGCAACATCCTCGTCCGGACGAGGTGGGTGGCGGTGTCGCGGTCGCCGAGCCCGAACCAGGACGGGTCGGCGCCGTAGGCGGCCAACTCGTCGCGCACCACCCAGGTCTCCCCGGCCCGGCCCCAGCCGCGTTCGGTGTCGATGCCGCCGCCGAGGGTGTACATGCACGTGTCGAGGTCGGGGCAGATCCGCAGGCCGTGCAGCCAGATGTCGTCACCGACGTTGACCACGGCGGTGACCTCGTGCTCACCGGCGTACTCGCCGGTGCCGGCGGTCAGCAGCGCCCGCAGCCCGAGCAGGAACCGTGCCCCACCGACGCCACCGACCAGCACGGTCACCTTCATCGGGCCTGCACCCGCGGACGTCTCACCTCACCGAGCCTACGACGCCGATCCGGGCGAGGGGATGCCGGCATGTCGGACGCCGGCACGAGCGGGCAGGCCGGGGGCCCCCGCCGCCCGGCCTGCCCTCGCCACCCCGTCGGGTCAGGAGTGGATCATGTGGCGGGCCGCTCGCCGAGCGCGTTCACGATGCCGGTCCTGGCTCCGCTCTCGAAGATCACGGCACCCGCGGGGAGACCGAGATCGTTGTCCGCGAGCGCGACGCTCCGCGTGCCGAGCACGTTGCCGCTGTCGGGATCGAGGATCAGGTCGGTTCGCTGGCCGCGGCCCGGCTCGTCGCGGCTGACCACCGTGCCCGACTCCCCGAACAGGTTGCGTTCGGATCCGCCGAGCTCGACCCCGGGCACGCGGGCGATCGCCCCGAAGAGGGCGGCTCGCACCGGGGGGGGTGAGGTGTGGGGACCGGGATCTTGCCAGATCACTGAGCAGGGTCAAGGTCTGGTCGTCGCGCAGGTCCCAACCCTGCGCGTCGCCGCGGGCCCGCTCGTAGAGCGCCGATGCATCCCTGGGCAGACCGGCGACGAACGCTGCATCCGGGGTCCCCCAGCTGCCGGCTTCACCATCGGTGGCGGAGAAGTCGGTGGAGAACGGTTCACGGAGGCAGGCCGGGTTGGGGTCGGGCTGCGACGGGGCTCCGGGATTCGCCGCGGAGTCCCGGGTGATCCCGTCGTCGCGCCGGATACGGAGGAACTCGGTCGTGGTCGGCTGCCACACCTCGTGCAGGCCGACACACAGCGGCTCACCGGCGACGTCCGCAGGGCCCCGCACCCGGTGCGGGCGCAGCGCCGTCCTCCGTCTCGGCGGTCGACATGACCTGAGCCTCGATGGTGTGTGTGTAGACGAACTGACCAGGGGCAGGTGCGGGAACGGCCGCGGCAGCGGCGGCGGCCCTCGCGGCGCGGTCGAGCAGCTCCGCCGCGTCGGCGCTGGCTCCGATCGTCGTACCTCCCACGGTCAGTCCCTGCACGGCCAACGTGGCGCCGAGCACGGTCGCCGTGACACCGGCGGCGAGGCCGATCCGGAGCGCGGGACGCCGGCCGGTGCGGCGGGCGGACGGCGCGCCGGCCGCGTGGTCGAGCAGCCGCGTCCGGCCGCGGGCGAGCGCGAGGGGGTCCGGCCGGGCCTCCTCGGCGCGAAAGGCGCGCAGGGCCGACCTGTCGTTCAGAGCGGTCTGGTCGTTCATGACATCCCCCTGGAAGTCGGACGTGCGGTGGCGGTGGTGTCGAGCAGCGGCCGCAGCCGGGCCCGGGCGCGGTGCAGCCGGGACTTGACGGTGCCCACGGCGACGGAGAGCGCCTCGGCGATCTCGGCATGACCGAGGTCGCCCCAGGCGAAGAGCATCAGGACGTCGCGCTCACCGCGGGGCAGCGCGGCCAGTGTGGCGCGATCGACTGCACCGACACCCGCGCGTCGGCCCCGGCGACCACGGCATCGGCGTGGTCGGCCGCGGTGAGGGCACCGGCCGAACCGCCGGCCCGGGCCAGCGCCCGGTACCCGCGGATCTCGTCGCGGCGGTGTCGTCATACCAGCGCGGTCGCGATGCCGAACAACCACGGCCGCGCGTCGGGCCGGTTGCGTCACACCTCTACTTGCCCGATGGCCCCGGGAAGGTTCCCCCGACGAGCTCTGCGGCGCTCCCGACCGACGGCCGGGGCTTCGACGATCACATCGCCCGGTAGTCCCGTGGGGAGAACCGGGGCCCGAAGCGCGGGCGGCGGAACCCCGACACCTCGACGTACCGGACCGCGCGCTGCCGCTGCGGCACGTACGGCGCGAGGACCTCGAGCATCCCGGCGTCGTCGAGGGGGCGACCCACGAGGGCCCACCCGACCAGCGTGGGGACGTGGAGGTCCCCGAAGCTGACGGCGTCGGCGTCACCCCAGGCGCGCTGCGCGATCTCCGCGGCGGTCCAGACCCCGATCCCCGGAACCTTCCGGAGCAGCTGACGACCGGACTCGCCACCCAGCTCGCACGCGGCCTCCAGGCGATACGCGACCGCGGCGCAGGCCAGGATCGCGCGGCGGCGGGCGTTGTCGACGCCCGCGCGGTGCCACTCCCAGTCCGGTACCGCGCGGATCTGCGCCGGGGTCGGCGGCACCCGCATGCCGTCGGGCGCGGGACCGGGCGCGGGATCGCCGAAGCGCCGGCAGAGCTCCCGCCACGAGCGGCGCGCCTCCACACCGGTCACCTTCTGCTCCAGCACTGCGGGCACCAGCACGTCCCACACCCGGCCGGACGCCCCGAACCGCAGGCCCGGCATCCGGCGGGCGGTGTCGGCGATCAGCGGGTGGTGCGCCACGAACTCGTCGGGACGGTCACCGGAGCCCAGCAACGCGGGCAACCCGTCGAGCGACCACTGGGCGCCCGGGCCCCACGCGTCCATGACGGCGGCGCCGTCGGCGCGACGATGCAGCCGAGTCGTCGCCGGGCCGTCCGGTGTGGTCGAGACCCGCCATATGGCCGCACCCGCACCGTCGGACCGCCACGCCGGATCGCCCCGGCCCCGGCTCAGCGGGGCGAGCACGCCGGAGAGGTCGAGCCGGTAGTCCGGCCGCCACTCCCGGCTCAGCATCGGGTCACCTACACGTCCGGGGAGAAGCGCACCCCGCGCGGGGGCAGCACGACGTCCGGCCAGATCCGCATGCCGCCGCGCAGCTCGCAGTACTCCCCGACCACCGCACGGTCGCCCACCACGGACTCGCTGACCACAGCACCCTCGTCGACCCGCGCACCCGCGCCGATCACGGCGTGTTCGATCACCGCCCCCTCGCCGACCACCGCCCCGTCGAACAGCGTCGCGCCCTCCACCCGCGCGCCGCCGCCGATCCGCGCCCCACGTCCGACGGTGGTGCCGCCGAACACCAGTGCGCTGTCGGCGACCTTCGCGCCGTCCAGCAGCAGGGACTCACCGGTCGGGCCGGGCAGCGCGTCCGAGGGCGCGATGCCCCGCACGAGGTCCGCCGAGCCGTGGACGAGGTCCGCCGGGGTGCCCATATCGCGCCAGTAGGCGTTGTCGACGTGTCCGGACACCCGCGCACCCGCGGCGAGCAGGCCGGGGAACGTCTCGCGCTCCACCGACACCGGACGCCCCTGCGGGATCGACTCGATCACCGACCGGCGGAAGACGTAGCAGCCGGCGTTGATCTGGTCGGTCGGCGGGTCGGCGGTCTTCTCCAGGAACTCCAGCACCTGGCCGTCGGCGTCGGTGGGGACGCAACCGTAGGCCCGGGGGTCCCGCACCCGCACCAGGTGCAGCGTGACGTCGGCCTCGGTGCGCCGGTGCGTGTCGACGACGGCACCGAGGTCGGTGCCGCACAGCACGTCACCGTTGAAGACGAGCACGTTCTCGCTGCTCAGGTACTTCGCGACGTTCCGGATTCCGCCGCCCGTGCCCAGGGGTCGGTCCTCCACGACGTAGGAGATGTCCAAGCCGAGTGCTTCGCCGTCGCCGAAGTGGTCGGAGAAGGTCTCGGCCAGGTACGAGGTCCCGAGCACGACGTGGCGCACGCCCGCCGCCCGGATCCGCGAGAGGAGGTGCGCCAGGAACGGCACCCCGGCCATCGGCAACATCGGTTTGGGTGCCGACAGCGTGAGCGGCCGGAGCCGCGTACCCCTGCCGCCCACCAGCACCACGGCCTCGACGTCGTGCAGCACGTGCTCTCCTTCTCCTCGTCCGACTCCTCGTCCGAGCCGGCTAGTCGTTCGTGGAAGCGAGCGCGGCGAGCGCGGCGAGCGCGGCGAGCGCCCGCACCGGCGCGGGATAGCGGTCACGGACGAAACGGCGCAGGTCACCACCACGGAGCGGGTGGGCCTCCAGCATGCCCTGCCCCGGGTCGCGGGCGAGTGTCGCCTCGGCGGTCGGGACGTGGACGGCGAGCCAGCCCGCACGCGCCAGCCGGTCGCCGAGATCGACATCAGCGATCTCCCCGCCCCCGTCGTAGCGCGGATCGAAGCCGTCCACCGAGTCCCATGCGGCGCGGCGGACCAGCATGCAGACCCCGGCCAGCCACCCGACACGCCCGCCGGTGAGCCGGCGCACGGGGATCCGGCCGCGCAGCAGCTGTCCGAGGGACGGCAACGGACCCGCGGACGGCAGGACCACCCCTGACGCATCGCGCAACCGCGGCCCGAGCACCCCCGCACGCGGGGAGGTGCCGCCGGCGTCGATCAGCGCGTCGAGCGTGCCAGGAGACCACGCGACTCCAGGTTCGGCCACCGCCACCCACCCCACCTCACCGTCGAGGCCGGCCACCGCACGGTTCACCGCGGCGGCCCGCCCGACGTCCTCCGGGATCCGCACGACCTGCGCGTCACCAGGAGCACCGGGTGATCCGGGAACGCCGGGCCCGACCTCCACCACCACGACCCGGACCGGCCGTCGCGTGGCGGCCGCGAGCGAATCGATCACCCGGCCGACCGGTGCGCCCGGCTGGGTGATGACGACCAGCGCCAGCGCCCCTCCGTACTCCCGGACGGGGCTGTCGTGCTCGTACCGCCGGGCAGGCTCCACGGCGCGCCACCCTAACGGCACCGATCACGTCGCGAGCGTGACCGCCCCCGCGTCCCGGGGTTCCGGGCGCTCAGTCGTCAGCGAGATCCTCGCCGTCGAGTTCGGCCAGCGCCTGGCCCGCCACACGGTCCCCGCCGTCGACGGCGAGCTGCAGGTACTCCCGAGCCTCCTCGGGCCGTCCGTCGTCGAGCAGGAACCGGCCGAGCGTGTACGCCCATCCCGGCTCCGCGCGGCGTTCCGCCTGCCGGAACCTTCGCTCGGCACCTGCGCGGTCACCGCGGACGGCGAGCAGGAACTGTCCGTACGCCGTGTGCGACCGCATCCCGGCCAGCTCCTCCGCGCGGCGGTAGAGCACCTCGGCCTCGTCGTCGCGCGCCTGCAGCGCGCGCACGTCGGCCAGCGCGACGAGCGTGTCGGGACGGTCCTCCCGCGCGTACCGCTCCGCCGCGGCCACGGCAGCGACCAGGTCACCGACCTCAAGATGGAGCGCCACGAGGTTCGCGGGTGCCTGCGCCTCACCGGCGTCGGAGACCCGCATCAGTATCTGCACCGCCTCGGCGGGGCGGTCACCGTCGCGGAGCAGGATCGCGAGGTCGTTGGCCGCCGCGAACTCTCCGGAGTCCACGGCGATCCGCAGCGCCACCTCCGCTCGCTCCGCGTGGCCGAGCTCGGCCAGTGCCACCCCGAGCCGTCCGGCGAAGCGCACGTGGCCCTGCTCGACGAGCGGCCCGAGCCATTCGGTGGCGGCGAGCCAGCTGCCACTGTCGAGATAGGCACGGGCGAGCAGATCCGGCGCCGCCGCCTCGCCTGTCGCGACGCCCTGGCGGAGGACCTCCACCGCGTCGAGCGGGCGACCGGCGTCGAGCAGGGCGGCTCCCTCGGTCGACTGCGGCTCGATGCCCCCGGCGTCGGTGTCCGCGGGCGAGCCGGGGACGACCTCGGGAACCCGGTCGACGACGCCGGCACCCGCGCCCACCGGTGGCGGGACCTGCAACTCGACCGGCCACGGTTCTGCGAACGGCGGCGCGGACGGGTCGGCCGGGCGCGGATCGGGAGTCCACGGTTCGGGGGACTGGGGCAGTGGTGTCTGGGTCATCGCACCTCACTCGATCGCGCCAACCTGATCGCCGAGGTCATGCGTTGAGATGATGCTGCCATCCGGCGTCGCTGTCGTCACGCTCGGTAGGTAGCAATGACCCTTTTGTAGACCAAACGGCGCAGCCGCTCCGGGACCAGTCGGTAGCCGCCCCGCAGCACCACGTTACGCAGGAACTGGGGTCGCGTCGTGAAACCGAGCCGGCGGAACCGGCGCTGGACGGCCAGCTCGGCCCGCAGCTGGCGTAGCCCGCCCCGGCGGGAGTACGCACCCGCGCCGACGCGATATCGCACCAGCGGCTCGGCCACGTTGGCCACCCGCGCACCGGCGACGATCATCTTCGCCCACAGCAGGTAGTCCTCCATCAACGCGAAGTCGGTGTACCCGCCGACGGCCCGGACCAGGTCCCGGCGATAGACGACCGTCGGATGGTTGAACGGGTCGGCGAACCGGGCGCGGACGCGGATCTCGTCGGGATCAGTGGGCGGCGTCCTCGTGCCGACGACGTCGTCGGGATGGGTGCCGAACTCCAGCAAACCCGAACCGACCAGGTCGAAGCCCGACTCGATGATCGGCATCTGCACGGCGAAACGGTGTGACAACGAGATGTCGTCGGCGTCCATCCGCGCGACGACGTCGTGCCGGCACGCGGCGAGCCCGGCATCGAGCGCCGGGCCCAGCCCGACATTCCGCGCCAGCTCCACCAGCTCCACCGGTACCGGGCTCGACGCCACCAGCTCGGCGAGCCGGGCGCCCAGCTCGGCGGACACGGGCCCGTCACGCACGATGACGACCTGGTCGGGCCGGCGGGTCTGCTGGTCGACCGTGGAGCGGAACGCCTCGGTCAGGTGGTCGGGCCGGTCACCGGCCCACACCGGCAGCAACAGCGAGAACTGTTCGGACACCGGCGACCTCCCCTCATCATCGACCCTCACGCAGCGTGTCGGGCCGCCGGCGACGCCGTTCACCGGCGACACGCCCAACCTCCAGCCGGGGCGGCCGCGCCCGATGCGCCACCCTAGGGGGCCGGCCGATCCGGTCAGGAGGTGGAGTGTGGACAGGTGGGAGGCGGCGGAGTCTCCGTCAACAGGTTCGGGACGGTCACGCCGAAGTCCACACCGGATGGACATGCCGGGAACCGCTCCGGCACGCCCTCCACTGCGAACCGGGAGCCGTGGGCCCGGCATCCCGACCGGCGGCGATCGTCCGGACTACTGTCGTGGTCCGTGACGCTGACCGCCGCTCTGCTCGATTCGATCCGCACCGGTCCCGCCGCCGCGCGGCCTCTGATCACCTACTACGACGACGCCACCGGCGAACGCATCGAGCTGTCGGGCACGACGACGGCGAACTGGGCCGCGAAGGCCGCCAACCTGCTGCGCGACGAGTGCGACGTGGAACCCGGCGCCCGTGTGGCCGTCATGCTCCCGGCACACTGGCAGACCGCAGCGGTGCTGCTCGCCGTGTGGTGGTGCGGCGGCGAGGTGGTGGATCCCGCGACACCGGCCCCGGATCTGGTGCTCTGCGACTCAGGTCGGCTCGATCTCGCCCTCGCGGCCGCGCCGGCGCACGGCGTGGTGGCGCTGTCGCTCGACGCGTTCGGCAAAGGCATCACCGGCCTGCCCGCGGGCGTGATCGACTTCGCCACCGAGGTGCGTCTGCACGGCGACGACTTCCTGCCCTGGGCCCCGCTGTCCGACGACGCCTCCGCCCTGGACGGGATCTCGGTGGCCCGGATGCTGGCCGTCGCGCGGGCCCGCGCGGCGGCACTCGGCCTGTCGGCGAACGACCGGGTGCTCTCCACACTCGACTGGTCGAGCCCTGCCACCCTGACCGACGGCCTCCTCGCCGTGTTGGCCGCCGGCGCGTCCCTGGTGCAGTGCCGCAACGCCGATCCGGATGCCACCGAGCGCCGGGCCATCACCGAGCGGACCACCGTTCGCCTGCCCTGATCCGCCTCCCGGCGCCACCCGGACACGATCGCCGCACCGGCGACCCCCGCGACCGTCGTGAACCGCGGGCGACCTCACCCTCACCTCAGCAGCGACCGCGCCATCACCATGCGCTGGACCTGGTTCGTGCCCTCGTAGATCTGCGTGATCTTCGCGTCGCGCATCATGCGCTCGACCGGGAAGTCCTTGGTGTACCCGGCCCCCCCGAGCAGCTGCACCGCGTCGGTCGTCACCGACATCGCGACGTCGGACGCCATGCACTTGGCCGCGGAGGAGATGAAGCCGAGGTTCGGCTCGCCCCGCTCGGCGCGGGAGGCGGCGACGTAGACGAGCTGACGCGCGCTCTCCACCTTCATCGCCATGTCGGCGATCATGAACTGGAGACCCTGGAACTCGGCCAGGTTCCTGCCGAACTGCTTGCGTTCCTTGACGTAGGAGACGGCGACGTCCAGCGCCCCCTGCGCGATGCCGACGGCCTGCGCGCCGATCGTCGGACGCGTGTGGTCGAGCGTCCGCAGCGCGGTCTTGAAGCCCGTGCCGGGAGCCCCGATGATGCGGTCGGCCGAGATGGTGCAGGTCTGGAAGTAGATCTCGCGGGTGGGTGACCCGTTGATGCCGAGCTTGCGTTCCTTGGGCCCGACCTCGAAACCGGGGTCGTCGGAGTGCACGACGAACGCCGAGATGCCGTTGGCCTTCCGCTCGGGGTCGGTGACCGCCATGACCGTGTACCAGGTCGAGACCCCGGCGTTGGTGATCCAGCACTTGGTGCCGTCGAGCACCCAGGTGTCGCCGTCGCGGCGGGCGCGGGTCCTCATCGCGGCGGCGTCGGAACCGGCTTCCCGCTCCGAGAGCGCGTAGCTGATCATCGCCTCTCCGGACGCGATCGACGGGAACACCTGCGCCTTGAGCTCGGGTGACGCGGACAGCAGGATCGGGGTCAGACCCAGGCCGTTGACGCCAGGGATCAGCGAGGACGACGCGCAGACCCGCGCGACCTCCTCGATCACGATGCACGCCGCGAGCTCGTCGGCACCCTCGCCGCCGTACTCCTCGGGGATGGTGATCGCGTGGAATCCCGCCCTGGTGAGGGCGTCGCGCGCCTCGACCGGATAGCGGCTCAGCTCGTCGACCTCGGCGGCGTGCGGTGCGATCTCCTTCTCCGCGAGGGTGCGCACGGCGTCGCGTAGCGCTTCGTGCTCGTCGCTGAGCCGGTAGGCGTCGAAATCGGAGTTCATGGCCACAGTCCTCGGAGTCGCGCGGCGGATCGACCGAACCCTAATGGCACTGCGTGCCGTTGAGCAAGTGTACTGCTACTCTCCGTGCCACACAGCAGGCGGCGTGACGACGGGAGCGGCGGCATGACGGGAGCGTCGGCCGGGGCGACGGGTGAAGGAACGGTGCGTTGACGGGGGACGGTGCCTCGACGGTGGCGCGGGCGCGGCGCGGGCGCTCCGTCGAGGGGCGTGCGCAGGTGCGCCGCGACCTCGTCGCCGCGGCGGTGCGCCTGTTCGGCGAGCAGGGCTACGGGGACACGACCGTCGACGGCATAGCGGCGGCCGCGGGTGTCGGACGTCGAACCTTCTTCCGGTACTTCCGGAGCAAGGAGGACGCGATCTCGCCCGACCACGGGTCGGCGCTCACCCGTATCGCCGAGGTCTTCGACGCCGCGCACCCGACGGAACCCACCGCGCCCCTCGTGCTGCGCGCCAGCGAGACGGTCCTCGACCTCTACACCGAGGACCCGGCCCTGTCCGTGGCGCGCTTCCGCCTCACCCATGACGTCGACGCCCTGCGCGACCGCGAATCGGCCAGCGTCGACCACTACCGGCGCCTGTTCACCCGTCAGCTGCGGGCGCGGTTCGCGGGCGGCTCCGACGGGGAGTTGCGCGCCGCCGTGACCGGAGCGGCGGTCGTGGCGGCCCACAACCTCGCACTGCGGGCGTGGCTGGCGGCCGGGGCCCCGGCGGACGGGATCGACGCCTGCCGGGAGCGCTTCCGCAAGGTCGCGGACATGCTCCCCGTCGAACCGATCAGGCCGGCTGGGGACCTCCATGCCCTCGCGCGCCGGCTGGAAGCGGTCGCCGGGCGTCTGGAGCGCCGCTGATCCTCGAGCGAGGCCGGACGTGCGTGATCCCCGGGCCGCACCGTGGGGGTGCGCAAGCCGAGCTGGACGGGCTCGGGCCCGGGGAACACGGGTGACTGCCTGGTACTCGCCGGCACACACCGGCCACCACAACCGTCGGAGACATGTCCTGTGGTGCTAGCGGACAGCCACCTCACGAGTCCTGTTGCTGATCAACGCTGGACCACCTCCTCTCACGTGTGATGCCACCCTACGACCGGAACCGGACCCTCGCCAGGCGAATACGGACCCGGTCCGGCGACCGGCCGGCACCTGATCAGGCGGCTCCGGTCAGCCCAGCACCGAGGACGCCTTCTCGGTCGTACCGCCGAGGTCGACGTACAGCTGACCCCAGGCCCTGTCGACGTCGTCCGCGGGCTCGTTGTCGCAGTAGGACTTGGCGCCGTTCGCGGTGTAGTACTTCATCAACGCCAGGATCGTGACCGTGTCCTTCTGCGCGTCGCGGGTGGCCTTGTCGGTGTAGCGCAGGCCCGGTTCCTCGGTCTGGTGGGCCATGCAGCTCACCTCCTGGCCACCCTCGTTGTTGAAGACCGGGCCGAGGTCGGGCTCCGAGGAGCACCCCGCGACGGCACCGGCCGCAGCCAGCACCAACCCAGCCATGACGATGTGACGACGCACCTGTCCTCCTCGAGAAAACGTGAGACCTTCTCCGACCGCGCCCTCTGCGATCCGAACCGATCCGAACCCTGCGACCTACAACGACATGTGCGCCCGCAGGACATGGCCGGTCAGGCGCCGGTCAGGCTGCGCACGGCGAGCCCGACACCGACGACGAGCACGAGCAGGGCGGTCACCACCGGCAGCGCCGCCATGAGACGCCCGGCGCGCTCCCGCAGCACCCGCGTCCGTCCCATCCGCGCGATCCGGTCGCGCACCGACACCAGCAGCAGTCCGGCCACCGTCAGCGTGGCGGCCATGCCGAGCCCGTAGCACAGGACCAGGGCGATCCCGAACCACGTGCGGCCCAGGCCGATCGCGCCGAGCAGTACGAGCAGCGCGGTCGGACTGGGGACCAGCCCTCCGGCCATGCCGAGACCGACGAGGCTCGTGCGGCTCCACCGGTCCTGCCCGCGCCGGTGGCCGTACCCGTACCCGTGCCCGTGCCCGTGACCGTGGCCGTGGCCGTGGCCGTGCCCGTGGCCGTGCCCATGTCCGTGGCCCGCCTTCAGGGCCTCGCCGCTCACCGCCGCGCCGACCAGCACCCCGGTGCGTTCCGCGGCCGGCAGCGCCGCCAGCTCGCGGCGTCGCTTCACCGCTGTGACGAGCAGCGTCACGCCGACCCCCGCCACGAGGAGCCCGCTCGCGACGCCCAACCAGCGCAGGGCCTCGACCGGCGCGAAAGCCGAGACGGCCAGGATGAGCAGCCCGAAGACCAGCACCCCGACCGTGTGGGTGACCGTCACCGCGGCACCGACGTACAGCGCGTCCCGCCGCGTGCCCTGCTTGCCGGCCAGGTAGGCGGCCATGACCGTCTTGCCGTGGCCGGGCAGCATGGCGTGTGACGCACCCAGCACCAGCGCCAGGAGCACCGCGAGCGCGCCGACGGCCGGGGTGAGGTTCGGACTCCCGGCCAGCGCCGAGAAGCTCGCCGTCATGGCGCCCAGCGCGGAGTCCAGCCAGCCGACCCCGGTGCCGGGCAGCACGGCGAGCGGTGCCGCCGACCCCGAGCCCGGCGCGACCGAGACCCGCGCGGAGCGCTGGTCGAGGGGATCGAGCAGCAGGTCCCCGGGGTAGGCACGCAACTCCCGCGATGCGCTCTGCGCCGGGACGTCGCTCGCGTCGATGCGCAGGCCCTCGGCGGCAGCGGTGATCTCGCGCCAGCCGATCCGGTCGGCGAGGTGGGAGTCGGTGAACTCGACCTCGGCCGGGCCGGAGAGGTCGGCCGGTGCGGTGAGCCGGCACGTCACGCGCGTGGTGAGCAGCCCCTGCTCGCCCGTCGGGTACTCCGCGGCGGCGGAGGCCACGGTGAGCACCGCGGGGAGGCCGTCGACGAGCGCGGTGGTGGCGGACGCCCGCGCGGCGCACTCCGTGGCGGCATGCGCCGAGGCCTCGGCCGGGGAGATCGCGCCGTCGCCGTCGGTGTCGGTGGTGCCCCGCTGCTGGAACGTGGGGATCTCCGCGCTGTCGGCGATCGCCAGGACCTCGATGCGGTCCGGGAACAGCGTGACCCCGTCGTAGTGGTTGACCGTGAAGTTGCCCAGCGGGTGGGCCTGCGCCGCCGGGGCGGCGGTGGGCCCGACAGGGGCGAGCAGGAGGGCGCCGATCGCGAGCACCAGTACGGCGACGCGCCGCCCGTTGCTCGCAAGCCGCACAGTGCTCGCAAGCCGCACAGTGCTCGCAAGCCGCACAGTGCTCATCGATCGGACTCCAGGGTGGCGATCGTGCTGCGGGCGACGGGCGCCTGCAACGGGTTGAAGTTCGGGTTCGTCCGGAGAGCCTCGTCCAGCGCGGCGAGTGCCTCGTCGCGACGTCCCAGAGCGGCCAGGATCATGCCGCGGTGGAACGACCAACCGGCGTTCGTCCCACCCAGCGCGGTGGTTCGCTCCGCGTAGGGCAGCGCCTCGGCGTCGCGGCCGTTCACGTGCAACGCCCAGGCCAGCGCGTCGGCGCTGAACACGCTCTGGCGCCGCGCCCACTCGGCCTCGGCGAGAGCCAACGCCTCGGCGGCGTCGCCGTGGTCCGCGGCGACCAGGGCGGCGACCTGGTCATCGGTGGATCCCTGCGCGGCGTAGAGCTGCTGTTGCACGGTCAGCACCTCGTACTGGCCGGTCGCCTCGGCGGAACGGCCTGCCGACTCGAGCAGCTCGCCGTACTCCAGCAGGTACTGCGGCAGCGGGGCACGGTCGGTGATCGTCCGATAGGCGGCCAGCGCCTCGTCGACCCGGCCCCGGGCCCAGTCGACCTTCGCCCGGCCCTGCGCGAGCGCGATGTTCTGCGGCGCGGCGGCGAGTCCGGCGTCGTACTGCGTCGCGGCGCCTGCCACGTCACCGGAGTTCCAGGCCAGCTCGCCGAGGTAGTACCGGCAGAACGCGACGTCCTCGGGTGAGGCCGCGCTGGACAGCGCCCGTTCCATCGCACCCCGCGCCTCGTCGACGCGGCCGCGCAGCTCCAGTTCGTAGGACGCGCGGCTGAACGCGCCGAGTCCGGGTTCGAGCCCGAGCATGGCGTCGACGGCCGCGGTGGCGTCCTGCGCCCGGCCGAGCTGGGTGTAGGCGTCGGCCAGCACCCCGAACACGTCCCCGGTGTAGGGGCGCAGGACGCGGGCCTGCTCGCCGTAGTCCTTCGCGGCGGTGAAGTCGTGGCGCGCGTTGGCGAGCTGTCCGAGTCCGATCAGCGCCTCGCCGTTGTCCTGCGGCGCGGTCTCCAGCGAGCGCTCCAGGGCCCCCTGGGAGAGGCCGTAGTACGAAGGGTCACCCGTGATCCGGGCCTGCTCGACGTAGGCCGCCCCCAACTGGGCCCAGAGGGCGGCGTCGGCTGGGGTGCGGCGCAGGGTCTCCTGCGCCCGGTAGATCAGCTCGTCGAGCGCGCTCGGCGCCGACGACCGTGCCGCGCTCGGCGCCGGCGCTGCCCCACCCCCACCGCCGTCACCGGTGGCGAAGAAGCTCGCGCCCGCGATGGCGGCGAGCAGGACGCCGATCGCCACCAGCAGGACGGGGACTCGGGAGCCGGTCATCGGTGCACCTCGGAGACGAGATCGGGACAGAAAGAGATCGGGGAACCTTACGGGTCAGGCAGTGACCGCGGACACCGTCTCAAGACGGCGGGCGATCATGACGAAGCCGGTGCCCAGCAGGGCGAGGGCGGCGATGCCGGTCACCACGGACGGGGCTCCGCGGTCGGCTTGACCGCGGTGTTGAGGCGCAGCATCTCCGAGGGCACGAAGGCCACCGGGTCGGCGTCACCGTTGAGGACCTGCGAGTTCAGGTCCGCCTGGATCGGCGCCGGGTTGCCGTCGAGCGTCGGCGCGTTGGTGGCGATACCGGTCAGGAAGATCTCGACCAGGTCGTTTCGCGGGGTCGCCGGCGCCGGAACGCCGTAGATCGCCTCGACGAGGCGCGGCACCTCGGCATCGGTGACCCGCTCGAAGACCGCCGGGATGGTGGCGTCGACGTCGGGCGAGATCGCGTTGAAGGCGTCCTTGAGGCCGACCAGGAGGACGACCTCGTTGATCAGCGGGTTGCCCGGGCGCCAGACCTGGACGAAGTCGCCGGACGCCTTCTCGGTGCCGCCGCCGTACTCCACCGACTTGTTGCGGTCGGTGGTGCTCCACACGCCGACGACCGGGTTGGTCTTGCCGTCACCCTTGAGCGCGACCTCGCTGATCGGCACCTGCAGGACCGTGGTGTTGACGTTGCAGCCGGCCAGGGTGTCCTGCCCGACCTCGGACAGGTCACCGCCGTAGAGCACCTGCTCCTTGCCGTCCTCGCCGATCCTGGTGAGCGTCCAGTACTGCTTGAACAGCAGGTTCTCGTCGTCGAGGGTCTCGACCGGCCCGTTGGCGTAGAGGAAGGTGTCCTGCTGCGCCTTGTTGTCGGTCGTGAACTCGTACCGGTAGGTGACGTCCGGCTTGGCGTCACCGTCCGAGTCGATGAGGATGTTGTAGCGGGCGTCGTCGGCCCACGGGTAGAAGGTCGGGCCGCCGTTGGGCTCCTGCAGACCGAACCAGTTCGACACGGACGTCACCGTGTCCGGCTTGTCCGGGGACACGACGGCGTACAGGTCGGTGTTGTCGTAGGCCGGGGCGTCCGCGATGAGCGGGGCCTCACGGTGGCTCGACGGGCTCGCGGTCCCGGGGAGCAGGGCGAGCGCGGTGGTGGCGAGCGTGGCTCCGGCGGCGATCATTGCCGTGGCTGCGAGACGCCTCGTGCGGGGGACATCCTCCATCCTTTCCCCGGTGCCGGGGGGTACCGGTCCGGGCGACAGGTACGCGCCTCGCGGGGTCGCGCACCCAGACTCGTGCAACCCGGCCCGAGTCGGGCCGGTCAACTGCCAGAACGAGCAGGAATCGCCGGCGGATACGGCGCGCGCCGGCACCCACCCCATGGGGTGACGTCCACACCGGGACGGGGCCGCGCTGTTCATGTCCGCTCGGGTCCGGCCGCGCGTACCCAGGACAGCGGAGTCCCCGCGCGGTGGCCGTCCAGCTCGCCGTCGAGCTCCGCGACCGACGCGCCACCGTCCCGCGTCGCGCCGGCGAGCAGGCATGCGACCCGCACGAGCCGCCGGGACACCGCGGGGGCCACCACGTGCAGACCGACGCCCGGACGCGCCTGCGCCCAGCGCCGCACCGGTCCGCCGCCCTCCTCGACCAGGAGCGCCACCCGACCGCCCCCCATGGCATCGCCGAGCCGGTCGAGGAAAGTGGCGGGACCGAGATGGTCACCTGAGGTCCCCGGGCCCGGATGTCCACCGTCCGGATGCGCGGTGCCCGAATGCGCGGTGCCCGAATGCGCGGTGCCCGAATGCGCGCCGTCCGGATGTCCGGTGTCCAGGACCGCCAGCCGGGGGCCGGGATCGCGCCGCTCGCGCACCGGGACGGTCGCACCGCCGCCCGGCCCGGCTCCCGCGACCAGGAGCGCGATCATCAGGACCAGCGGGTCGAGATGAACGCCGAGGACGCCCGCCACCCCGGCCTCGAACGCCGGCTCGGCGGCCAACCGCACCCGGCCCGCGGCGCCGGGCGCGATCCCCCACGCACGCCAGATGCCCGCCACCGCGACGTTGCTGATGCCGAGCTCGGCCGCGAGGGTCCGCGTGGACCAGCGGGCGGTACCCGGGCCGGGCGGTTCCAGGGTCCGCAGCACGACGGCGGCGGCGTCGACGGTGACCGGACGCCCCGAACGAGGGGCGTCACGCAGTCCTGCGAGGCCACCCGCGCGGTAGCGCTCACGCCAGGTGATGACCGTCTGTTTCGAACACCGCAGCTCCCCGGCGATGGCCGACGGACCCAGTCCCTGCCGGGCGAGCAGGACGATGCGGGCGCGCCGGGCCGCGGCGCTGCCCGGGGTGCCGCTCTCGATCCATTCGCGCAGGACCGGCAGGTCATCGGCCTCCACCGACAGCGGAGAAGAACTGCGCATGATCACTCGCTCCATGCCGACATCACACAACCCGGGTTCCGATCCGGTGCCCGTCCACCCGACCGAGGTCATCGTGTCGTTCGGGGGCCGACCAGCCCGCGGTTGTCGTCTGATCGAGTGACCACGCGCGCGGACGGTGTGTCGCTCCTACCGCCCGGATCGTTCCTCGGCGGCCGTTGCGCGCAGAGCAGCGTCCTTGAGCAGGACGGACTCCGCGAGGTCGGCCTGGAACCGCGCCATCCGGCCCAGGAGCACCGGGTCCGACGCGGCCAGGATCCGCACCGCCAACAGTCCCGCGTTGCGCCCACCGGCGACCGCGACGGTGGCCACCGGCACCCCGGCCGGCATCTGCACGATGGAGAGCAGCGAGTCGAGCCCGTCGAGTCGGGCCAGCGGCACCGGGACACCGATCACCGGCAGCGGCGTGGCCGCGGCCACCATGCCCGGCAGGTGGGCGGCCCCGCCCGCACCCGCGATGATGACCCGCAGACCGCGCCCGGCTGCGCCGGTGGCGTAGTCGAGCATCCGCTGCGGAGTGCGGTGGGCCGAGTACACGCCCACCTCATGGGGAATCTCGAACTCGGCCAACGCCTGCGCCGCGGCGCTCATCACGGGCCAGTCCGAGTCGCTGCCCATGATCACGCCGACCGTCGGGTCAGGCACGCGCCACCTCCCGGGCTCCGGCGTCGGCCCCCGCTCCCCGCGGGGCGTGGACGGACCAGCCGTCCGACCACACCGCCGTCGACAGCCACTCCGCCGCGAGCACCGCCCGCTCCCGCACGGTCGCCATGTCCGCACCGAGCACCGTGACGTGCCCGACCTTGCGGGCCGGCCGTTCGACCTTGCCGTAGAGGTGCACCCTGACGTCGGGGAACCGTGCGAACAGGTGGTGCACCCGCTCGTCGAGTTCCATGTCCGGGGGCGCGGCGGCGCCCAGGACATTGGCCATCACGACCGCGGGCGCGGTCGGGGTGGTGGCGCCGAGCGGATAGTCCAGCACCGCACGCAGGTGCTGCTCGAACTGCGACGTGCGCGAGCCCTCGATCGTCCAGTGCCCGGAGTTGTGGGGGCGCATCGCGAGCTCGTTGACCACGAGCCGGCCGTCGGGTCGCTCGAACAGCTCGACCGCGAGCAGACCGGTGACCCCGAGCTCCACGGCGATGCGCAGGGCGAGGTGCTGCGCACCGGCGGCGACCTCGTCGTCGAGTCCGGGAGCGGGCGCGAGCACCTGGACGCACTGGCCGTCGGCCTGGACGGTCTCCACCACCGGCCACGCCGCCGCCTGACCGAAGGGCGAGCGGGCGACCAGCGCCGTGAGCTCCCGGCGCAGGGGCACCAGCTGCTCCACCATGAGCGGCGTGCCTGAGGCGAGAAGCTCGGCCACGGACGACGGCTGCATCCACACGCCCCGCCCGTCGTACCCGCCCCGGACGGCCTTGAGCACCGCCGGGCCGTGGTCGGCGACGAACCGCTCGACGTCGGCAGGCTCGCGCACCGGCGCGAACTGCGGGACGGCGACTCCGAGCTCGACGAGTCGCCGGCGCATCACCAGCTTGTCCTGGGCGTGCAGGAGCGCCTCAGGGCCCGGGTGCACCGGCACCCCGTCGGCGACGAGCGCCCGCAGGTGCTCCTGCGGCACGCCCTCGTGGTCGAAGGTGACCGCCGAGCACCCGCGCGAGAAGGCGCGCATAGCCGGGAGATCGGTGCCGAGGTGGACGTCGGCGCACACGAGCGCCGCCGGGTCGGCGGGCGCGGCCGCGAGGACCCGCAACGACTGCCCGAGCGCGATTGCGGCCTGGTGTGTCATGCGGGCCAGCTGCCCGGCGCCGATCATGCCGACGACCGGGACGGCGTGTGGGACGGGCTCGGATCGGAACGCTTCCACAGTGCTGTGAGCGTACCTGCGGGCACGCTGAGGTCCCGGTCTGGCACGATCGGTCGGGTGCCCCTGGTCGAGACCGTGCTCAACGCGATCCCCCAGCCCTACCGGGACAACGCGCTCAAGCACCGCGAGCTGGTCAAGTTCGCCCTCGTCGGCGGAACCACGTGGATCATCGACACCACGGTGTTCCTGCTGCTCAAGGCCACGGTGCTGGACGAGAAGCCGCTCACGGCAAAGATCATCGCCGTGATCGTGGCGACGATCGCGTCCTATGTGTTCAATCGCGAGTGGTCGTTCCGCACCCGCGGCGGCCGCGAACGTCACCACGAGGCCCTGCTCTTCTTCGGCATCAGTGGCATCGGCGTGGGCGTCTACACGGCCCCGTTGGCCGTCTCCCGGTACCTGCTGGACCTGCAGGTACCCGACGTCACACTGTTCACCCAGGAGATCGCCGACTTCGTCAGCGGGCAGATCGTCGGCGTGCTGCTGGGCATGGGGTTCCGGTGGTGGGCGTTCCGCCGGTTCGTGTTCCCGCACAAGGACGTCCGGCACCAGGTGCCCACCGCGTAGGCCCGCCGATCAGCGCGGGCCATGGGCCGGACGCGGCACCCCGACCACGTCGTCGGCACGCGCCGTCGGCAGGAAGATCGTGAACATCGCCGGGCGGGCGCGCGAGAGCTCCAGGCGCCCGCCGTCGGCCTCGACCAGCGCCCGCGCGAGCGCCAGGCCCAAACCCGTCGACGGACCGACGGACACGCCCCGGTCGAACACGTGCGGCACCAGCTCGGCAGGTACGCCCGCTCCCGCGTCGGACACCTCGATGAGCAGGCTGTTCGCGGCGGCCCGCGCGCTGAGCGTCACGGTACCGCCGCCGTGCTGGATGGCGTTGTCCACGAGCGCGCCGACGGCCTCGCGGATCCGCGCGGGGGTGACCCTGGCGAGGAGCCCGTCGGGCACCCGGACCTTGAAGGCCCGACCCGCCGCCTTGAGCGCCGGGCGCCATTCGTCGGCCACGGCCGTCAGCCCCTCGCGCAGGTCCTGCAGCTCGGCGCCCGCCGCCCGCGCGACGCGGGCGGCCTCGAGCAGCTCGTCGAGCACCGCGGAGAGCCGCTCGGCCTGCTCCAGGGCGGCGAGGGCCTCACGTCGGGTGCCCGGGTCGGGGTGCGCCGCCAGCTCGTCGAGGCGCAGCTGCAACGCCGTCATGCGGCTGCGCAGCTGGTGGGACACGTCGCCGACCAGGTCGCGCTCACGCTGCACCAGCTCCGCGAGCGCTCCGGCGGAGGTGTCGAGCACGTCGGAGACACGGTCGAGCTCGGGGATCCCGTGCCGGAGCGGGGCGGGGCGGAAGTCGCCCGCGCCCAGGCGGGCCGCCCGATCGGCCACGTCGCGCAACGGTTCGGCGAGCCGGCGCGCGGTCACGGTGGCCACCACGGCCCCGGCGCCCACCGATGCCACCACGAGCAGCAGGACGATCAGCGTCACCTGCACCTGCTGGGAGCGCATGATCGACCTCGGCTCCTCGAGGGTGAGCATCCCACCCGGCCCGAGGGGCAGCGTCTCCGAGACGGGGTCGGCGCCGACATCGGAGCCGATCACCCGGACCGGACGGCCCGACTGCGCGATCACGAGCCGTCCGCCCGCCGGCACGGCGAACTCGATCGCCCCGGTGTCGGTCGGCGCGGTGTCGGTCGGCGCGGTGTCGGTCGGCGCGGTGTCGAGGCGCGCGGCGACCTGCTCCAGGCGCGACGTCAGCTCGGCGCGGGTGAAGTCGTCCACCAGCTGCCAGGTGGTGATCGCGAGCGGCACGCCCAGCACGAGCGCGGTGATCGTGACCACCAGCAGGGTGGACTGCAGGATCCGGCGTCGCACCAGGTCACCCCCGGTCTAGTCCTGGTTGAACCGGGAACCCGGTAGAGCTTGTTCGTTGTCGACCGTCATCGTTCGAAAGTGCTCACTGCCAGCGGAGACACCGTGTAGTGGCTCATGCAAGCCGTTCGTCCTTGACCGCCGCTGGGCAACGTTTGCGGGGATTGCGCGGGTCACTCCCCTGCCAGCAGATGATCAAACTCGTGCTTTCGTGCTCCGTCGAGCCAGGCGGCGAACTCGGTCTTGGTGAACCTCAATACGGAGCCTGTCGGGTCCTTGCTGTCGCGTACTTCGATCATGTCGTCCGCGAGACGTTGCTCTACACACGATCCCTGGTCGCCACTCATCGAAGCCTTGATCCACTCTGTCACTGCCACTCCTTGATCGGGATCGACATGTCCATGATGACCCGCCAGACCAAATCGTACTCTGCGCGCTCTTCGGGCCGATCGAGATACCGGGCGGCAGGGGGCCCGTCGACGTAGGCCACTGACGGATCCTCGGCGTCACTGAAGTCGAGCAAGGCGAAGCTGCCACGCAAGGGATAGGTACCGGCGCTGAAGGGCAGCACCAAGATCGTTGCTGCGACGTGGCGCAAGTGTTCGATCTGCGCCACCATGACGTCCGGTGATCCGGCAACCAGGCGCAACGCACCCTCGCCCAAGATGATCGTCACCTTTGCCTCGGTTCGCTGGCGCTCAAGGCGGAAGCGGACGCGCTGCTCGACGACCTCGGGACTCAGTCGGGAGTCAGCGCTGACCGCAGCTCGTGCGTAGTCCTCGGTCTGTACCAAGCCATGCACGAGCTGCGGTTCGAACGCGTTGATCTTGCTTGCTGCTGCTTCGAGCCCAGCGTAGAGACCAAACCAGTCGGGCACCACGGCGGTCCCGAACGCCTCCCACCAGTCTTCCTGCTGGGTTCCCGGGGCCAGTGCGGCGAGCGTTTCGGTCGTCTGCTGCGATGCGCCGTAGAGCCAACACAGGGCCATCACATCAGCGATCTTCACTGGACCTCTGCCCGACTCGACCCGGCTCATCTTGGCCTTAGGGCTCGTAGCGAAATAACCTAGTTTTCCTCCTCGGAGTGGCTACCTTCTGTGCTGTGTCCGCGATCGTGGAGTCCGTGGTTCGCCGCTATGGCGCGATCAAGCCGCATCTGACCGAGCGTCAGCGTCGGGTGTGGCTGGGCAGCGAGGCACGCGAGCTGGGTTCGGGGGGCGTCGGTCTGGTCGCTGACGCGGTGGCGGTCTCGCGCGACACCGTGCGGCGTGGGCGTACCGAACTCGACGATCCCGAACCGCTGCCGGTGGGGCGCTCACGAGGCCCGGGGGGCGGGCGCAAGCGGGCTGAGGACCACGACCCCGACCTGCCCGCGGCGCTGGACAAGCTGGTAGATCCCGATTCCCGGGGTGATCCGATGACTCCGCTGCGCTGGACATGCAAGTCGCTGCGGTCGCTGGCCGATCAGCTGCGCACCCAGGGGCATCAGGTATCTCCCACCCTGGTGCAACGGCTGCTGCACGAGGCCGGCTACAGCTTGCAAACCAACTCCACAACCCTGGAGGGCAAGCAGCACCCCGACCGCGACACCCAGTTCCAGCACATCCACGACACCGTCGCGACGGCCCTGGCCGCCGGGACGCCGGTGGTCAGCGTGGACTGCACGAAGAAGGAGCTCGTCGGGCAGTACCGCAACAACGGCAAGGACTACCGACCCGCCGGTGACCCGGAGAAGGTCGATGTCCACGACTTCATCGGCGCCGCCGGCAAGGCGATCCCCTACGGCGTCTACGACCTGGGCGCCAACACCGGCTGGGTATCGGTCGGGACCGACCACGAAACCGCCGCGTTCGCCGTGAACACGCTACGGGCCTGGTGGAACACCCACGGCCGACACACCTACCCCGACACCCACCGGCTGTTGATCACCGCGGACAGTGGTGGCTCCACCGGCAACCGGCGGCGCACCTGGAAGACCGAACTCGCCGCGTTGGCCGCCGAGACCGGCCTGGCCATCAGCGTCTGTCACCTACCGCCGGGCACCAGCAAGTGGAACAAGATCGAGCACCGACTGTTCTCCCAGATCACCAGGAACTGGCGCGGCAGACCCCTGGAAAGCCACGAGACCATCCTCAACCTGATCGGCGCGACCACCACCGACACCGGCCTGACCGTGACCGCCGCACTCGACACCGGCCTCTACCCGATCGGGATCAAGATCAGCGATCGAGAGATGCGGGCCCTCCCGATCACCCGAAACGAGTTCCACGGCGACTGGAACTA
>Ga0105049_10000537_pt1 | contig 41968 bp, 26 predicted proteins | sample MAT06_FD_78087 | JGI IMG/M metagenome (GOLD analysis project Ga0105049, IMG submission 78087) | Freshwater microbial communities from Lake Fryxell liftoff mats and glacier meltwater in Antarctica - MAT-06 | ecosystem: Environmental > Aquatic > Freshwater > Ice > Liftoff microbial mat | place...
GCGGAGCGGCTTAGCGCGGAGCGCGCTTAGCGGCTTTAGCAGTGATGGCTAAACGGGTGAAATTCGTTCTCCTCCACGGATTTTCTGGCTCACCTGAGAGTTTTCATGAACTGAGGCGCAGTTTGGCACGCGTGCTTGGCCCAGAATTGACGATGACACTGGAGGCGCCGGCGCTCATTGGGCACGCGAGTGAAGCGTCGACTCTGCCGATCAGCACGGGCGGGTTTGAAGCCGAGGTGCAGCGGCTGCTCGCCACGCTTCCCGATGGGATGAACGATGAAATGAACGATGGGATGAACGATGGGATGAACGATCCCATTCATCTGGTCGGCTACTCGCTCGGGGGGCGTTTAGCGCTCGGGATGGCACTCACAGCTCCCTCGCGCTTCCGATCACTCACGCTGATTAGCGCACACCCAGGACTGGACTCCAATGCAGCTCGTGAGGAGCGCCGCCAAAGTGACGAAGCGTGGGCAAAATTGCTCGAAACCCAAGGGATCGGCCCTTTTGTCCAGGCTTGGCAAACACAAGCACTCTTTCAAACTCAGCGTGAGCTGAACGCTGATGCGCTTGCGGAACAGCGCCGTATCAGACTGCGTCACGAGCCCCGGGCGCTAGCTGCCGCGCTGCGCCAACTGAGCCTGAGCTGTATGCCCAATTACGCCGAACACTTGAGTGAGCTCCGCTTGCCCGTTGATTGGATCACCGGTGAGCATGATTTGAAATTCACGGCAATTGCGCAAAGCATGTTGAAGCTCCTGCCTCACGCTCAGCATCACACGGCTCCAGCTGTCGGCCACAATGTGGTGTTGGAGGCTCCCGATTGGCTTGGAAGGCTCCTCAGCGTGCGAGCGGTTGATTTGGCCTAGGGCGTTGACCCCACGAACGGCTTCTAGCGACGCGCCTGGCAAAGCCTGGCAAGAAAGGTGCTCAAAATGGCGCACTGAGCACGCAAATTCGCCATTCTATGGCGAATTTTTCACCACTTGGTGGCGAATTTGCAAGCGCGCTCACGTTTCGGCGGGGCCTATGTCGAGGTTCACGCAGGCACAACGGCCCTAAGGCCCGGACTCGGCATCACACTCGCACTCCTGATTTTGCGACCAGCTAACGCGAAAATGCTAGCAGCCCAAACGTGACCACAGCCAGGCTGATCGCCAAATACGCTATTGGAGAAAGCACCTCCTTCAGCACCAACAACCCCAGGACATTGGCGATGATGATGGACGCCGCACTAAACAACGCCATCGTCTTTCCCAAATCGATGGACGCAAACACGTAGAGTTGGCCCATTGTCGCCACGATCCGAATCGAGAAGTAGGCGACGAACCAAACACTGGCAAACGCAGCTGTAGAAAAACCGTACAGCTTCATATAGTTGCGCCCCAATAGGTCGCTGATGGAAAATAGGATTTGAGTGCCGATCAGAATCACGTAGGTCCAGGGCATGAGTGGCCTGAATACAGCGCGTGCTCGGGGCAAACACAACCCCAAAACCCAAGACTAACCCAGCCATGTATGTTCGCTCTGGGGCAGCTTTGGTTGGGTCGCGACTGCACGTCATTGGATATTGCTGCGGTCAAGAGTCTGGATATGATGCGCCCCTCTCTCCTTCTTCAGATTGGTCAGTAAGATGTTCAAAACTTTTTGGACCGGGCTCCTCATACTCTCGGCAATGGTTTGCTCAAGTGCCGCCGCTGCACAGAAGCGACCGAGCGACATTGATGCGTTTGTCACGGTCAGCAAGGATGGGCATCTGCAGCTGAATGGAACGCGAGTGCGTTTTTGGGGTGCCACCGGTGGCTTTTCGCTCGGTGCCGAAGGCGCATATCGGCAAAGCTATGCCGACGTGGATCTGGTGGTGAAACGCCTGTTTGAGCTTGGATTTAATCTAGTTCGAGATGGGCATCGCGGCGCGGAAACGTATACCAAAGGGGATCGCTCCGAGGCCGACTTGAGCGATTACTTCCACTTCAAATTCAAGCAAGCGGGCGGCAAAATTTGGTCCACGGATCTCAGTCACGGCGCACGCAGTGCAGGTTCGAAAGACGTCGACATTCTCCCCGATGCGAAGACCAAAGAAGCATGGGTCGCGGCCATGCAAGAGTGGGAAAAGAAATCAGACAATCGCCCTGTTTCTCTCACGCGGAATGTTGCACGGATTTGGGACTCACGCCTGGAAGCGATCGGCATCGCCAACATGAAGCGGGCGGTGACTCAAGTGAATCCTTACACGGGGCTCAAGCGCGCAGATGACCCAGTCTATGCGATCTGGGAGCTCTCGAATGAAGAGGGTTGGATCTCGCAGATGACGGGCGGCGAGTGGCAGCAGCTGCCCCGTTTCTTTCAGGATGAGCTGATGGGTCGTTGGCAAGAATTCGTACGTGCGAAATATAAGGATGATTACGGAGTCAAGAAGGCATGGGGCTTCTTGTTGGCGGGCGAAGCACTCAAAGATAACACGCTGCTCTTAGCTCCTATTCAAAGCAAGAGCCTGCCCGTCGTGATCAGCGACGCCAATCCGGCCGCTGTAGCGATGCTGCAGGCGAGCAAGCAGAAGTATTCTCGGGACGACTTCAATCGAGCGCGCGCCAGCGATGTGTTGGAGTTTCTCACCGGGCTCTGGGTGGAGCACAAGAAACGCGAAGCGGATGCACTGAAACCACTCGGCAAGAGCCTCACCAAGACGCCGCTCGTTTGGAATACGGGATTCCCCGGCTCCAACATTCAGGCGCAGTTCCTGCAGCAGCACGCCGACGCCATCGCCCACGATTCGTACATCGGCGGGACACATCACGATTCAACGCACCGCCGCTTTCCCTTCTTCAGTGGTCTTGAGGAGCTGCCGCGCATCGCCTGGAAGGAGCCGTGGATTGAGCACAATCACATGCCCGGCAAGCCCTACCTGATCTACGAGACGCAGATCGACAACACGGGGAAATATCGTGCGGAGTTTCCGATGCGGATGGCGTCGCTGGGCGCGATTCAAGATTGGGACGTGATTTGCTGGCACTATTACGGATTTGCGCCCGATTCGCGAAAAGACAAGCCGTTTTTGTCCAAGCTCGACACCGGGCATTCGATGAACCTGCACTACCAGTTCGACGAAGTGCAACTCTCCTCAATGAAGGCAGCTTCGGCAATCTTTCGGAACTTCCTCTTGAAGCCCGCACCCACGCCCACACTGTTTGTATTTGGTAAACGCTCACTCTTCGATCCTGCGAGCATGGAATCGGAGAACTCGTACACGCCGGGGATGTTGGATCGGATGATGGCCACAGCCTATCGCTACGGCTCCCGGCTCTTGATTGACCCCACATTGGAGAGTCGTCCGTTTGATCCTATTTTTAAGCAAAAAGGCTCTTTCGAAAGGTTTCTTGAGCAAGGCTATCTGATCGTTGGCCCAAACTATCGCCCCAGAACGTTCGAGCCCAACCCGATCACGCCCAATGATCAAATTGAATACGATTGGCAGAAAGGCCACCTCAAATTCGATGCACCCGGTGTCGCGAGCTATACGGGCTTCTTTGCTCAATATGGCAACATTCTGCGTTTTAAGAACGGCGTGGTGCTTCGCGACGTGACTGTCAAAAACGACGCCGGGATCGCCTACCCTGTTGGAGCCGATGAAAAGTTCATCGAATTCAGTCTGGTATCGCTCGACCGAGCACCGCTGGCCACGACCAAGCACGCCGTGCTTTCCTTGGTGAGCACTAGCTTTAATAGTGGTTTCAAGTTCGACATGTCCAAGCTCTACGAATTCTTCGCCCCCAAGGTGGAGAACCAAGGCGAGCTCCCCGTACGGTATGCGCGTGCCGGAGCCACCATCTTCGCCCCGGGCCTGAAAGGCATGAAGTATCGGTTGGTGGGCTGGGACCAGAAGGCCCTTGGTGCCGGATTGATCACGGACGGCGTGCTCAAGGTTCCCGCAGATAAGGCGATCTTCTACGTGGAACTCCTGCGCTAGCTCGCCAACCCTAGAGAAAGTGGCTAAATCGCCACGTGTGGCTCAACTTCCAGACCCAGGATCATTCGGCGCGTGGGTGCTTGCCATGCGCCCGAAGACGCTCACTGCGGCGGCAACACCCGTGCTCGTTGCCACAGGTGTTGCCGTAGCCGTTGGGAAAACGGCCTGGTTGAGCGAAGGTGCCTGGCCCGGCTTAGCTGCTTTGATTGGCGCGCTGCTGCTCCAGATTGCCTCCAACTTCGCCAATGATGTATTCGATTTCGAGGCCGGTGCCGATACCGAAGATCGCCTCGGTCCGCCGCGCGCGGCCCAGCTCGGCCTGCTCACTCCCCAGCAGCTTCGGCGAGGTCTGATGGCCGTGCTAGGGGCAGCGTTACTAGTTGGGTGTTATCTGGCAACCGTGCGTGGCTGGCCCATCATTGCTATCGGATTGGCTTCGATGCTGGCGGCGGTCGCATACACCGGTGGCCCCTACCCGCTTGGTTACCACGGGCTGGGCGACATTTTTGTGATGCTCTTCTTCGGCTTCGTGGCGGTGCTCGGCACCGTCTATGTCAAGCTCGGATATGTGCCCCAATTGGCCTATTTCGCGGCGATCCCGGTGGGTGCGCTTTCGACCGCGATCTTGGTCGTGAACAACCTGCGGGATCGGGAATCGGATGCAAGAGTGGGTAAACGCACGCTTGCAGTGCGGTTAGGTGAGCGCGGGGCTGTGCTGGAGTACGCGGCCTTGGTGTTGCTCGCCTATGCAGTACCGCTCGGTCTGGTTGCGTTCAGGCGCACTTCGTTGTGGAGCTTGCTGCCCTTGTTTTCGCTGCCGCTGGGAGTCCGTTTGGTGCGCCAAGTGGCCTCTGTGCGCGGGAAAGCCATGAATGCGCTGTTGGCTCGCACGGCGCAGTTGCTGGCGCTGTACGGCATTCTATTTGCCGTGGGCTTGGCGCTTTGAGCCTCCAATTTCGTCCACTCAGCGTCGAAAGAACGACATGGACGGTCTCGGAACGCGTGCGCTCCGCGCGCGGCTCATGGTCAGAACGTGAGGGCCTGGTGTTGACGCTGCAGGATGAGTCTGGGCGTTTGGGGCATGGCGAAGCGAGTCCGTTGCCAGGCTACAGCATCGAAACGCTCGAACAGTGCGAAACGGCGTTGAACCAAACCGTGACGAGCTCACTCAGTCTGTCGGACTCCCCGGCTGAAGCCCTGGCGACATTAAGCGAACTCCCCGAATTGCAAGGGCTGCCTTCGGCCCAATGCTGCCTCGAAATGGCCTATTTAGATCTTTTTTCCCAACGCCCCGAAGCGGCTCAGCTCGGCGCCGATTCAACCCTTTGGGGCCCGCTCCTGAGTCCCCCCGCTTCGGTACCGATCGCTGTCGCGGCACTGCTCGAAAATGCGAGCGTTGAAGCTTGTCTGAGCAGTGCCGAGCGAGCACTCGCGACGGGGGTCACCACCTTCAAGCTGAAGTTAGGTACGGATCTTGAGCTTGAGCTGGCGCAACTTGGCGCCTTGCGCGCCGCATTCGGTAGCCGGGTCAAGATTCGAGTAGATGCCAATCAGAGCTTCACATCGCCTCTGGCGCAGACCTTCGCCGTACTTGAACCGTTTGGACTCGAATTCATCGAGGAACCAAGTTTCGTCTCGCTTCTCGCCGAATCTTTGCTTGATGCCGCAACCGAAGGCGGCGTGCGTATTCCGATCGCGCTGGATGAATCATTGCGGACGCTGGACGAATCCAACGTGGGGATCTGGCTGAAGAACGCTTGGATCCAGGTGCTGGTCCTGAAACCGATGTCGCTCGGCCTGTGGCGCTGCATCCGCTGGGCACAGCTTGCGGAAGCCTGTGGCGCCAAGTGTGTGGTGTCCCATCTATTCAGCGGGCCCATCGCCACAGCTTGGGAGCAGCGACTCGCGCGCAGCCTTGGCTCACGTGATCTCGCGCAGGGCCTGCACTACGCTCCTCAGCCAAGCCGTTCGTAGAACCCGTGCACCCGCCTGTTTCCCCCAACCTTTCTTTTAGCCTTGAGGCACTGGCGCGCCTGAAACCTGTGGCGTTGGCAGTGGTCGACGCGCACGGCGGTTTGTCGTACGCCGCGCTCCGAAAGGAGGCCGCACGCACACTCACACTGCTGCTCGCACTTGGACTTGACCTGGAGGCCCCGGTCCCTGTGGTTTTCGTGGCGCGCATCGATCGACCCACATGGATTCTGATCGCACTGCTGCTGGATCGAGGCGTGCCTTTCGTGCCGCTGCATCCGCGCTGGCGCGAGAGCGAGCGGAGTGTCGCCTTGGCCGGTAAACCCAGGCATTTGCTACTACCCGAGGCCTGGGCAGCAGCTGTTCCCGAGCATGCAGCTTCGCTCGCGGATGAAGTCTTGAACGGAGCCCTGGGTTCAGCGTCGGGAAGACTTCACGAAGATAGGCTGGCCGCGGTGGTGTTCACTTCGGGTACGAGTGGTTCACCCAAGGGCGTTTGCCTGAGTCAGTCGGGATTGCTAGCTGCGGCACAAGCCAGTGCCGAGAATCTCAAGTGGCAAGAGAACGACCGTTGGCTCCTCAACTTGCCCCTTTCCCACATCGGAGGGATTTCAGTGCTCACGCGTTGCCTGCTCGCTCAGAAGCCGTGCGTCTTGGCCAATCCAGAACAGTATCGGGACCCGCGGGCACTTCTGGATTGGATCGCCGCGAGCCAAACCACACTTTTGAGTTGGGTCCCCACTCAGCTAGCGCGCAGGCTTCGCGAGCCTGATCTCGCGTTACCCGCAACCGTACGTGCAATTCTGATCGGTGGCGCCCCGCTAGCTGCCCATCTCGAACATGCCGCCGCAGAGCGCGGCTGGCCGATCCTTCCGACGTATGGTCTCACCGAGGCGGCCTCGCAAGTCGCGACACGCACACTTGGTGTCGCCGCGCCCCAGGGGTCGGTAGGCAAAGCGCTCGGTCACTTGGAGTTGCGCACGACTTCGGGTGTCATCGAACTGCGAGGAGGTTGTATGTTTGTGGGTTATTGGGGCGAAACGCCGCGGAACCCGGACGCTTGGTTTCGGACCGCGGATCTTGGAAGCTTGGACTCAGAGGGGTATTTATATGTGCTCGGCCGAGCCGATGACATGCTGATATCGGGAGGGGAAAACGTGCATCCGGCGGAAGTGGAGGCCGTGATTGGAGCATTCCCGGGCGTCGAAACAGTGTGTGTTTTTGGGTTTCCCGATCCGGAACTGGGAGAAGCGTTAGCCTGTGCTGTAACGCCCGCAAACCAGGATTTTGCTAAACTGTGTGAGTATATTTCCACTTCGCTAGCTGGATTCAAGCGCCCACGTTGGATCGCCCCGGTCGATGAAATACCCGTTGGGCAAAGCGGCAAAATGGAGCGTCGACGGTTGGCAATAGAACTCGCAGCGAGCCTCCGCCCGTTTTCTCGGTGCTGAGATTGCGCGTTAGCCTTGAGGCAGGCTAGCGAGCAGCTGCCGCACCGGTTCTGGAATAGGAATACGCCTAAACCCCTCGACGCTCACGAACGTGTGCACGGATTGCACGATTGCCAAGACACTCCCTTCAAGCGTTAGCTGAAAAGCCAGCGTGGCCTCCGTTGACTCCAGATGGGCTAGCACCAAGCTCACATCCACCTGCTGCCCGAAGCTGAGCGGTTTTAGAAAATCAGCCTGGCTGTGGCGGATCGGCGCGGCCCAGGTTCGCTCCCGAAGCACCTGATCGAGCGGCTGCCCGTGAGCCCCGAGGAAGCTCACATACACATCGTGACAATACTCAATGATCCGGGGGTAAAAAACGATCCCAGCGGCATCCACATCCTGAAAACGCACACTCCGCGACTCACTGAACCCGGGCGGCAACACGCTGATTAGGCTGGCTTTATCGAAACTAAACATGAGCTCCTACGCGACATCGGGGAAGCTACCAGTGCTCTCGCTTGCGCGCTATAGTCGGGGCTTATGCGACAACGATCACTCGTGATCCCAACACTGATCTCGATTGTTTCATTCATGCTGTTTGGGTGCCGAAGCCAATCCACGGGTCCGACTCAACAGAAGGCATCCAACGCGCAGACGTTCGGTGCGAAGATCACTCCCGGGCAGGAAGTCGCGCTAGCGGCAGTGTTGGCGGCTCCGCAAGCGTTTGTGCAAAAATCGATCATCGTGGCCGGCGATGTGCGCAAGGCTTGTAGCCGCAAGGGCTGCTGGATGGAACTCAGTACGTCACCAGATCCCGCGGCTGCGGGCTGTCGAGTCACCTTCAAAGACTACAGCTTCTTTGTGCCAACCGACTCGGCAGGTGCGAAGGCCAAGCTTCAAGGCAGCGTCGAACTCGAAACGATATCGCCTGACTTTGTTAAGCACCTTGAATCGGAAGGCGCTACATTCAACAACAAGCACCCCGACGGGAGCGCGGAATCCGTCACGTTTGTGGCATCAGGCGTCGAGCTCACCAAGAGCTAGGCGTGCGCCTTCGGAACTAAGCGCTTTTCGGTGCTGGACGCAGCGCAACCCACAACAACCGCAGAACATGGCCGCCGAGCAAGATCACGATGCCGGTTGCCCAGATCTCGAATGGCAGCGCCACGATCAGACCAACCGAGGCCAAGAGTGCCAGGCCTGGTACGAGTTTTGGCACCATGCGTTCTTTCTCGTCCAGCTTGAGCGCAGCAAGGTTCGTGAGTGCGGCGTAGACAAGTGTGCCAAACGCCGCAAACAGCCAGCTCTTCTGCAGATCCGTGAAGGCTGCCACAAGGCCGATCGCCAACCCCATGACGACCGTTGCCACGTACGGAGTCTCGCTGCTGTCAGTTTTGCTAAGAAAAGCGGGTAGATCTTCGCGTTGGCCCATCGCTTTCGCCAAACTGGCGCTGCCCACGATCAGATTCAGGGCAACCCCAAGCATCGCTAACACTGCCCCGCCACTCACTGCCTGCCCCACCCAACGTGCGTTGTAGCGGTCCGCCAAGGTGGCCAAAGGGGCGAGTGTTTTAGTCGTTTGCTGGGCGAAAGAGGGCGCCCCCACCACGGCAAGCGTGACGACACTCACCAACAAATACACCATGAACGCCGCCACAACAGCCAGCAACGTGGTCCGCAGCAGCGTGCTCTTCGGGCCCGCCAGGAGGGCCTCCGTCTTCGAAATCTGGCTGAATCCCGCAAACGCTGGGAACAAGAGTGCTGCCGCCGCCGCGAGCGCTTCACCCGGCGAGCGAACGCTGGCATTTGCCAACGAGAGGTTCTGCGAGGCTGAGCTGTCGGTGCGCGAAGCCATCATCACCAGGAAAACGAGGACACCCAGCATCCCGCCCACAGTGAACACAATGTTCACCACACCACTACGGCGAAACCCACTCAACACCAGCAGTGTTAATCCGGCAACGGCACCGATTGCGATCGTCATCGCTGAGCCCGGCTCCCCGCGACGCAGCAGCTCCATCACATAGGCGGAGTAGCCGAGAGCGGCAGCCGCGGCGGCCGTTGTCGACGCCAACAAGGCTGCCCAACCAGCAGTGAAACCAAGGCCCGGGTTCAGATATTTGTACCCATAATCATAGGCCCCCACGCCCGTTGGCTGCGCCAATCCCAATGAGGCCCGACTGAGGGCAGTGCCAGCAGCCACCAGCGCTGCGACTGCCAAAGCGGGAAGCAACAGTGCCCCAGCGACGTCAGCCGCAAAGCCAAGAGCCACGAAGAGCCCGGTTCCGATCATCGCGCCGGTGCCTATCAACAGGGCGCTCAAAACGTTTGTCTTTCGCTCAGGAAGGGTTTCCACAGCAGGCAAATAGCCCCTTGCCCCACAAAAACGCAAGGCCTGCGGCAGGCCAGTGGTTTAGGTGTTGTCGAGTTGGGCCAGGAATTCCTGGGCCCCTGAAAGATTCGGGTTCTCGCTCAATGCCTTAGCCAAGAGCACCTTAGCTCGGCGAGGATCGCCCTGACGCGCTGCCAGGACTGCAAGGTGAAAGTGCGCTTCGCCCTTCAACTCTTGCGAGACACCGTCCTCTTCTTCCGTGCTGGTTCGCATCATGGCGACGGTTCGGAACGCCCGCGTCGCCAGCTCATCGTCGCGATTCTCAAGCGCTAATAAACCTAGCTCCATCGCGACGCTCACATTCTTGAGATCCATCTCAAAAGCGTGCGTCATCGACGTGAGCGCAGCGCGTTGATCGCCACGCATGAGCCCAATTCGTGCTAGCTCCCGGTGGACCTCGGCTAAGACCTTCGCGCGACGCCCACGGTAGCTTTCGATGAGACCTTGCAGAACAGACTCTGCTTCATTCAGGTTGCCGCCCACGGCGTGTGCGCGCGCCAAGAGCACGATTCCAGGAACGCTTTCCGGGCTCAGCTCGCGCGCCTCGGTCAATACCTCCAGAGCGCGAGGTAAGTCCCCTTCAGGCTGGAGCAGATGCTCCGCCGCGCGATACAACAATTGGAGTCGTTCGGAGGCATCCGTGGCGCGCGCAGCTTCCCGGACCAGTATCTCGCCGAGCTCCGCGTGAGCACCGGTCTCTTCATAGACCTCGTAGAGCATCTGCCTGAGCGCCACGTTGCTCGGCGCCGCTTCGACAGCACGTTCAAGCGCTCCTCGAGCATCCTCAAGTCGGCCGGCCTTCTTGCACACCGCCGCCAACCGGAGTGCCGCATCCGTTAGCGCATCCCCTTCCTCAAGTGCGACCAGTTTTCGATACGCAGCGCTGGCTTGGCTGTGATTCCCGGCTTCCTCTTCCAGTTCAGCGAGCTTTTGTAGAGCGCCCGTGTCCTTCGGAGACGCTTTCACCAGTTCAGCCAGCCACTGGCGCGCTGTGTCTCGTTCACCGCGCTCTAGCAAGAGGTCAATCCAACGCAGAAGCAGGCCCGGACGTTGCTCCGAACTGGCACGCCCCACGGCGATCTCAAGCGTGCTTGCCAGTTCGTCGCCATAAGTTAAAGTGAGAGCCTGTGCTCTGTCCAGGTCGGCAAGAGCCTCCAGATCGCGGCCAGCCTGGCGAAAAATTGTACTGCGTAAGCCCAAAAGGTCAGCACGGTCCGGGGCGGCAGCAATCAAAGGCTCGAGCACTGCGAGTGCTTCATCTTCTAGGTTGGAGATCCGGTACGCTTCAATCAATGCCTGCAGGAGCTGCACCTCGCCAGGTCGCTCGTCGTAAGCGCGACGCAACACCCGCACCACCTCGGTTTGGTTGCCGCGCCGACGGTGCGCTTCGATGAGCTCAGCCAAGATCCGGCTGCTCATCGGACAGGCTTCAAATCCCAGTTCAAGTGCACGAAGTGCCGAATCATCCTGACCGCGTTCGCTCCGCAGGCTATAGAGCTGTTCGCACAAGGCCTCAGCATTGGCACCCCGTTCCGTTGATAGGAGTCCTTCCAGCGCCTCCGCCATCAGCTCAGTATCACCGGTTGACTGGGAGAGCCGGAGCACGGCTCCAAGTGCAGGTGCGCTCCGGCGATCAAAGCTCAGCACAGCCTGATACGCGGACAAAGCATCTGAAGGGCGCGCCTGACGCTCCAAGAGATCTCCAAGGCGCATCGAGAGAGAGAGAATCGAAGTGAGATGTTCTCGACGCTTGGCGCTCTCCAGCTGAACATTCAGAAGCTCGGTAAGCTCATCCAGGCGTCCGAGTTTCTCGAGGACCTTTGAAAGCAACAATGCTGCATCTACCTGGCGCGAATCCTCCGCCAAGATCTGCTTGAGACTCGCAATCGCCTCCTCTTCGTGGCCCGTTTCACCCAATAACACATTGGCCTCTTCCAGCCGCAGCCGCGCGCGGTCTTCACGACTCTCCGCGAACGGAATAGTCGCCCCAATCAAAGCAACCAGTCGATCCGTGTTCCCGAGCTCACGGTGGGCGGCCAAGAGTGGCTCCCAAATCTCTCGAGCCTCTGGGGATGCCTGAAGCAGCACCTCGTAGTTGCGCGCCGCCCGCTCGAAGTCGCGCGCCGCAAGCGCCGATTCGGCCACGGCTCGACGTAGCTTGGGGGCTCGCTCCGCGTCCTGAAACGGAATGGCCTTCTCACGTAACCCGAGTGCCTCGTGCCCACGCCCCGATGCTTCGCAAATCTTTGCCAAGCGCAACATGGCAAAACCCATGAATTCTGGCTTCAGATCCCGTGTATCCACACTGAGCGCGGTGCGCAATATGGCTTCTGCCTGCTTGGCGTCGTTGCACTGAATCGCGAGCTTGTAACCTTCGCGAGCCGCGTCTTCATTCTGGGGTTCGAAGCGCACGCGAGCTTCCAAGGCCAAAAGCAGCGCACTGTTGTCTCGGGTGTCCCGTGCTATCCGTTCCAACAATCGCGCAGAAGGCAAATCCGAACACTCACGTTGACCGCACTTCTCCAAGATCGCTAGTGCGCGCTTGGCATCAGGAGCTGTGCTGAGGGCGCGCTCCAAGAGTGCCAGGCCGTCGCTGCGTGTCGCACTCTCCTTGAGCTTGAGCTCTGCAAGCCTATAGAATGGTTCCGCATCCGTTGTGACTTCATCCGAAGCCAACGACGCCCGCACGCGCCGTTCTAGAATCCGTTGCTCGGCGTCGGTGTCACCCAAGGCCTCGAAGGCACGGCCCAGAGCCGACCAGGCAACGAAGTCGTTCGGGCTGTTTCGCTCCAGCTGCTCTTGAAGTGAGAGCGCCCGTCGCGTGAGCTCTGGCAGAGAAGCCTCGAGCTCGGCCTTGGTTTCGGACAAGAGCTCCGCCAGTTGAGCCAATGCCGTGATCGCCTCGGCGGGCACATGAGTGCGCTCCATTGTTGACCGGAGTGCCCGAACGAGAAGCTGAGGCTGCCCACGCTCCTTCAAGGCCCGCTCCAGCGCCTTGGCCTCCCGCGGATCCTCAGCGGCAGCTTCAAATGCGGATTCGACGAACTCCTGGGCGCGCGTCGCGTCCTCGCGCTGTTCGGCAATCGCAGCCAGATCCAGCAAACTTTCGACACGGGTTGGACTCGTGGCTGAGCTCTCACGTCCAATGATCAACAATAGCCCACGGTACTGACGCTCAGCGCGATCCAGTTGCCCTTCCTCGAATGCGAGGCGAGCCAGTGCGTACAAAACTTGTGGATGGGCTGGATCGATCTTGGAAGCCATATCGAGCTCCCCCAAAGCCTCTGCACGGCTGCCTGCAGCGAGATTGGCCTTGGCGATCTGGAAGTGGACGAGCGCACGCTCCTTCGGTTTTCGCGTGCCATAGCGCTCGATCTGTTCGCGGAGTACCCCAAGCGCGGGCTCATGCTGTCCCCCGAGCAGCAAGGCCTCGGAAAGTGCCAAGCGGACTTCGTAATCATCCGGGGAAATGGCGCAAGCCTGCTCAAGTAACGGTACTGCCGCATCCGGCGACTTGCGTTCTTCAACGTGGAGACGCGCTGCCTCTCGCAGGTACTGCAGACGCGCTTGGGGTTTTTCTGTGCGCTCCGCCTCGTCGGTAAGGAGTGCTGCCAGACGATCCCATTCGCGATCCTCGCGATAGAGTTCGGCGAGCCGTGCCCGAACGGCACCCGCATCCATGGCGCGGGCTGCTGCCTGTTCGAGCCGCGCGCGGGCCTCTCGCCTGCGACCACAGGCCACGTAGGCGCTCGCGAGCGCAAGCGCCCGGCTGGCGAGTGCTTCTCGTGGGGATTGCGCGGAGAGCCATTCTAGAACCTGAGCGGCCTCCGCGTGGGCTCCATTTTCAGTATAAATCCGGCCCAATTCTATCAGGCTCGCCTCACCGCCAAGAGCCGCGCCGCGCTTGTAGTTCTTCTGTGCGCGGGCTCGCTCCTTCAGCTTATTCTCAGCAAGTTCGCCCGCTCTGGCCCACAAGAGAGCCGCGCCCGCTCGGTCGTTCGAGGCCTCTTTGCACTCTGCTTGCTGTTCCCAGAGACTCGTGACTTCAGCGTCCTGCCCTTGAGCTGCGAGCAAGCTGGCGAGCCGTGAAACCGAACCGGCAGCAATCTCGTCGGCAGGTTCTTCAGCGAACAACTCACGCAAGAGCTCTGTTGCTGCCTTCGAATCGTCAAGGCGGTCTGCATACAGGCAGGCGGCCTCTTGCTTGAGCTGACGCCTGCGTGTGGCTTGAAAGGGTAGCTTAGCTCCCCTTAATAGCAGCTCTACCACGTACTTATGGTTGCCTTCTTCGAGACCGCGCTCCCGCAGTTCATCGATCGCCCAATCGAGTGTGCGTGCTGGCGCACTGGTCGCGTCGGCCTGCTGCTCAGCTGTGCCCTGCCACGCGGCCGTCGTAAGCTGCAATAGCTTCTCCAGCAGACGCCGGGATAGCTCTCGATCAGCGCGGCTCGCGCCCGCCACTTCGCGTGCGGCTTGCCAATCTTCGCCGGTGACAAATGCCACAAGCCCGAGCTCGGGCTCCTGTGTGCGCTCGTGGTAAATCGAACCTAAATGTCGGTAGAGTTCGAGCTGTCTCGCAGGCTCGACCTCAGCCTTCGCTTCATCCAACACCAGTTCGGCGACTTCTGCAAAACGCGCCTCAGCGAGCAAAAGGCGATGCAGCGCTGCGTAATTCTCTGGATCCCTCCCGTACAAAGATCGAACACTGCGCCAGCTTTCGATGGCGTTCGTTCGGTCCGCGCACTTATCGGCATAGGTCAGAGCCACCCAGACCGCATCGCGCTTGGCGAGTACGGGAGCCGTGGCCAGACTGATCCGAGCCGAAAGTGCCTGGATGAGTTCCGGATAGCGTTGCGTGGTGGCGAGCGCCTCCACCGATCCGTCAAGTGCCACCAGGTCATTCGGCGAGAGCGTGAGACGCCTTCTCCAGTTATCAATGGAACGCCCCGGATCGTTGAGCATGTCAAAGGCGAGTCGGGCAGCCGTTCCGAGCGCTGCAAGCTTGCGGCTCAGCTCTGTTTCAAGCGAGGCGAGCTTTTCAAGCACCAGGCAACGCTCCTCGGTGCGTTCCAGAGCCCCCAGCATTTCGTCCAATTGCCGTGCGGCTAAGAGTGCCGCCGCGGGCTCCGCGACCGCCTCCGCCAGAACCTCAGCATAGAGATCGATCGCCAGGCTGCTAGGTTGAAGCTTCTGGGCGGCGACCTCGGCAGCTAACGAAAGATGCACCACGCGAAGCGCCGCAGCACTCTGCGCGCGACCCACGCGCACGAGCAACTGGACCTGCGCTTCGTGGGCGCCGAGGCGGTCTGCGAGCGTCCCGAGGAGCTCGCGATCGCCGGCATCCTCGGGACACAAGGCTACTAATTCGGAGACATTCGGGAACGCGCCGGCTGCGTCGTCCAGGCGCTCCAACCGCACCTGCACGAGTCTTCTGAGGCGCGGAATTCGCCCGGACTCAGAGGTGGCGGTTGCGACCAACACTTCCAACATCTCAACCAATCGCTGATCCTGTCGCTGACTCTCGAAGTGCGAAGCGAGCAACTCCGCGCTTGCCTCGCGGATCCCGCGTGCCTCCTCCGCGATTCTGTCTGATACAGGCAGCGTGACAAGCCGCTCCAGGAGCAGGTAACCGGTGGGCTCCTTCGCATCGTTGGCTAAGATCTGTCGCGCGTAGTCAAACGCGGCGGTTGGTTCGCCCAGGTCCATGAATAGCGCAGAGATACGAGCACGGATCGCTTGACCCAAAACCCGATCAGCCACCTGCAAACGGTGCTCAAACAGCAAAATGAGCGATCGGAGCTGGTCATTGCGCTCATACAAGCGTTCCAGAGCCAGCTCAACACGCGGGTCACGTGGGATAAGCGCGTTCAATTGTTCGAAATAGCCAATGGCGCGCGTGGCATTGGCCGCAAAGTCCTTCGCCGCCATCGCTGCTTCACGCAACAGCTCTGCACGTTCCACACTCACTTCGGTGCCTTCCAATGCCCAATCGTAAAGCTGAAAGAGGTCTTCCCAACGCCCATTCGAGTTGAATACGAGCTTTAGACGATCAAAGGCCCAGGTCGCTGTCGGGCAGAGCTCTAGAACACGCCGCAACAGGCCGATCACCCGCTCCGCATCGTCGAACCATTCTTCGTAAAAATTGACGATGCGTTCACCCAGGACCTCCGCCACTTCGGGTTTCAGTTGGCTCCCGATCGTTGCCGCGTAAGCCTCGGCAAGCGGGCCAGGATCGTGCAGTTTCTGAGCGCAGCGCTCCGCGGCCTCCCAGAGTTCGTCGTCGATCTTCGCGTCCTTTGCCGCCGCAAGCGCCAGTTCGTAGAGCTTCGGATCGTCGTCAGGCCGAAGCTCTATCACCTTCTTAATCCAGCGTTTGCGCGCATCTCGGAGCTCCACCATCCCCTCACTCATGCCAAGCAAGACTCCCAATACTTCGCTCTGCGTCACCTCATCATCGGAGGATTCTGCGACCCGCTCCAAGAGTTCGGCTGCTGACACCTGAGTTTCCTTGAACGTGAGAGCCTTGTGCACGATCCGGAGGGCTTCAGGATGTCGCGGTTGGGTGCTCAAGATAGAACTCACGAGTTCCAATGCGGGAGTTGGCTTGCGCAGGTGATCGATGAAGAGCCCGGCCATCTCCAACTCAAGCACGAGTCGTGGCTCACCGTCAGTGCGCTGCCTGAGTGTTTCGAGGGTTGAGAGCGCGCCCTTGAAGTCCCCCTGTTCAACCTTGAGAGCCGCTAGATGTTGCATGGCGTCAACCCGCTCGGGATCGATGCCAAGCACGCGCTGGTAGAGCTCTATTGCCTTGTCGGGTTGTCCGAATCGATCCTGTTCAGTGTCTGCCCAGTCCAGCAGAATACCGACCGGCTCAGTCGCACGCTCAGCGCGCCATCCGTAGAGCCAACGCTCATCTTCAACGGAAGCACCGGTGCCCGTTTGCTCCAAAAATCGCTGAAAAGCGGTAACATTCGCAGGTGTACCGTCAAGCTTCAGCAGCTCACGGTAGAGGAGCGCGGCTTCTTCGTAGTGAGTGGGATCGCTGGAAAGCGCTCGAGCTTTCGACGACATGAGGTGATGCCGTTGCGCGGGTTCTAGTTCCCGATCCAGCGCTTGATCGGCCAACAGCAGGTACGTTGAAAGAGCCCCTGCGTGCACCAGGCGTAGTTCCAAACCTAAAAGTGTCGGCAGCCAATCCCGCACCGTCGCTGCCCCAAAGAGTGAGGACAGCGCAGACGGCAAACGCTCGTACGCGCCATTTTTAGCCGAAAGTTCGATCAGTCGTTCCGCTGCAATTCGATGCTTGGGGGCAATTCCAAGCACGTGCTCATACATGCGCCGTGCTCGGCCTGTGTCGGCCGCAAGCCCTTCACAAAGCTCAGCGCCTCGCATCAGGGCGTCGACTGCCGCACCCAAATCCTGCAGTTGATCCGCGAGAACTTTGCCCAGACGCTCCAGGATATCGGCTTGGGTCGTCGCATCCGCAGCTCCATGTAGCCGTTGCTCAAGCGCTCCGCGTACCAGATCAGGCCGGCCATACTCGCGTGCCAGCTCCTCGATACGTTCCAAGACGGCATCACCGACTTCCGAGGCCGCCATGAGCTCCTGGTAGTGTAGGAGCGCCTTCCCAGGATGCTTCTGTTGTTCGGCCACGCGTGCCAGTCGGAGCAGGGTTTTGTGCTTCCTTTCCGCCACGACGTGAGGCAGGAGCGCCTCCAGTTGCTCGTAAGCGAGACTCAGATCCTCACTTTCCGAATAGAGTTCGATGAGGGCCTGATGGGCCGTGATGTCTGCAGCATCTTCTGCGATGGCCTGCTGCCAAGTCAAGATGGCGGCATCTCGATCTCCAAGCTCTCGATGTTGGAGCGTGGCGACTGAATGCAGTAGCTCTTTTCTTCGTGAAGGTTCGCGTTCTTGCTCGAGCGCTGCGCGGTATAACGCCATCCTGTCGCTAGGATTTCCTTGCTCCACGAGCAGCCGGTCGATGCGCTCCAAGACATCGCGTGATGCCGGGTCGAATTCGAGCGCCCTTCTGTAGACCTCCACCGCCGCATCCAACTCGGAGGCATTGGCAAGCGCTTCACCCGTGAGCCGGCAAAGCTCGAAGAGCTCTTCGCTTCGAACGGGGCGGCTCCCGAGTGCCGCTGACAGCACCTGAGCCTTGGCCTGCGCAGAACCCACAAGTTCGGCCAAACGCATGACCCGTTCGAGCCAGGCATGGATCCCTTGTTCGTTTTCTACCGCAAGGTTCAGCCCTTGGCCCGCCAGATCAAGCGCTCGGTCAGGGTCGCCGAGATCGCTTTGGGCGAGCGTGAGTGCTTCGTAGAGCGCTTCGAATCGTGCATGAAGATCACCTTGCAGCTTTCCGCGAATACTTAGCACTTTCACGAGGCCAGCTGCCGACGATTCAGTTCGATAGATCGGCTCCAAGATATCAGCGGCTTCGAGCGCGGCACCCTCCGTGAACAGCAGTCTTTCGAGCAGCACGCGGGATGCTCGGTGCGTAGAGTCGATCGAAAGTGCGGACCCAAGCGCACTCAAGGCACCACGCACATCACTTAGCCTGACTTGACGCACCTGAGCCAAACGCGAAAAATAGTCAGGCTTCTGTTCATCATCCACACACGCGAGCAATTGCTCTAATGTCTCAGCCAAACGCGGCCATTCTTGCAGCTGTTCAAGCAACGGCACGCTACGCTCGAGCACCGGTTGCCACGGACCGTACTTGGTGAGAAGTTCAGCCCAGACAGCGAGCGCGATGGCCTGATCGCGTTGATGTGTGGTTCGGAGTTCGGCCGCGGCGAACGCCAATTCACGCGCTTTTTCTGGGTCGAGCGCTCGATCTGCCCGCCAAGCGAGAACATCGGCTTGCCCTTCCTTAGAGTCCAGCTTGAGGTAAAGCGTTTCAAGTCGACCCAAGGCTTCGTCCGTCCACTCTGAACCCAGGAGGGCGCGCCAGGCACCCAGGGAACGCTCCTCGGCAACGTTCTCGCCGTCGTAGAGTCGCGTCAGCCGGCGCGCTGCTGTCTGGCGCACTTGTGTGTCGGGTTCCAATTTCACAACTAATTCAAGCGCCGTTCCGAGGCCTTTCGTATCTCCAGCTTCTCCGCAGAGCTCGACCAAATGTCTTGCCGCAGAAAGCACGGCGGCCTCGCCTTGTCCGCCATCGATGACTTGTTGAAAGATGCCTTGGGCGCGTCGGCTATCACCTGTTTTCAGGTAGAGCTTGCCCACATCGACACCGATCCGGGCGCGGACTCCGGGCTCGCGGGTGGTCTGCAAGGCGCGCGCGAGAAGGAGCGCGGCTTCTTTGGGTTGGTCTAACTCAAGGCTCAGATTCACATAACGTTGACGCAAATCATCGTCGCCAGGTCCTGCGGAAACCACGGGTGCTAAAAGCTCTAGTGCTCCGACTTTATCACCTAACGTGTCATGCCTGAGGATTGCTAGGCGCCTCTGAACATCGAGCCGGCGCGAACCTTTCACTAGCTTTAGCTCCATCGTGAGCATGGCGATGGCGCTTGCCGTATCTCCAGCACTCTCGTACGCGTCCGAGAGCGCTGCTGCCGCGCGCTCGGCTACAGCGCGATTTTCGAGCAATACCTCGGTGGTTTTGAGCGCCCCAGGGTGCGTCGGTTCGACGCGCAAAATCGCCTCCAGGTGCGAAATAGCCTCTTTGGGCTCCTTGACCTGATGGATGTACAGCTCGACCAGTCGTTCATGAATGGCTCTGGCCTCAACGGCACTCAGTGCGGATTCTGACACCAGTTTCTCTTCCAATAGCTTCGCGGCATCTCGATACCTGGCTGCTGCGATATAGCGCTCGATCAAGGCCTCTTTGGCGCGCGGGCTCGCGGGCTCAGCGGAGACCCAAGCATGCAGGATCTTGAGGGCAAGCTCGTTAGCCAACGGACGATCCTGAACGAGCGATGCGGCACGCTTGAGAAGCGGGATCTTGTTCAGATCCTCCTTTTCCGCACGACTCGCCTCAAAGTATAAGAGTGCCAGCTGCTCAGTCTTTTCCGCCTCTCCCAGCAACCGCTCGAGGAGTCCAAAAGCCTCTGGATGACCAGGCATGGCGGCGAGCGCAAGCTCTGCGTAGCGTGTGGCCCCGTCGATATCGCCGAAGAGATCGCCAACGAAAGCGGCGGCGCGCAGAAACAAATAGGCTCGCTGTTCTGCTGCCAGGATCTTGATTCGTCTGTCGGAAGTTAGGCGCTCGTACGCAAACGCCAATTCAGCAGACTTGTCATCACGGAGCGCCGCCTGATGCAGGCGTTCCCACACTAAAGTTGGCTGGTGTCCCTTAGCGACCGCTGTGACGAGCACATCGAGTGCTTCCTGAGGGTTGGCGAGACTGCTATCGAGCAGCTCGCCGAGATCCTCGACGCGTTGGAGAAAAGCATCAGGGCCTCGGACGCGAGTAGGGGATGACATGGGATAGGACCGCACCCATCATGCGGCAGTCCCAGCAAGACAGTTAAGGTCGCAGAGCTCGCCAGATTGGCGGTGTCGGCCAATGTGTGTGGTTCGCGCGCGCGAGATTCGTGTGGTTCGCGCGGCGGCGAACCGTAGAGCTAATCTTCGAGGGCGCCAAAAAGTTGACGAAATCTGGCGAGATCCGCATCCGAAACGTAACCGCCAAGACCGACACGCATCGAGAGCGTCACATCATCCCCCCAAGGCCACCAGAGCCCGTAGGATATCAACCGGCCACCTGGCTCAGATGAATAGAGGATTTGATCCGAACGAATACCACCGGTTGTGTCGGCAATGTCGCGCACAGCCTGCGGAGCAACCGCGATGTTCTTGGTGCTCCACTGCCCGACGAAAACATCGCGAAGCGCTAGCTGCGCATCATCGGTCAGCTCAATAACAAACGACGAAGCAACACAGTTCAAGCGTCCATCCCAGCTCCAGCCACCTTTGGGCCATGCTTTACGGAACCGACCCAAAGACTGAAACAGCAGTTCGGTGGTACTCGGCGTCGTGCTCATCAACCGAACCATACTCCGGATCCCGCCTGACGGTCACCGCCCGATTGCCGATTGTCGATGTCAGATCTAGCGTCCTTGCATGGAGCCACCTTCTAACCAGCCCTCGCCCAGCGCTTTTCGCCCCGTGCCGCGCACCGGCGTGATTTACGTAAGCACTGAAGCCGAGAAGGCGGGCTATCGGTATGGTAGCCCCGACTGGTGCAATTTGGGCCAGGGGCAACCCGAAACAGGGACACTCGCTGGTGCTCCCCCGCGCGTCGAAAGCGTTACCTGTTCGGTAGACGATCTCGAATACGCACCTGTGCCCGGGCTCTGGGAAGTACGCGAGGCTATCGCCGAACTCTACAACGACCTTTACCGAAAAGGCCTGCCCAGCAAGTACACGCCCCACAATGTTTCGCTTTCAGGTGGCGGCCGCGTATCTATCATGCGCGCTTGCGCTGCGATCGGACAGATCAATCTTGGTCACTTCTTGCCTGATTACACGGCGTATGAAGAGCTGCTGGGTGTTTTTCGGCGTTTCACCCCGATCCCCATCTTATTGGAATCCGAGCGCGGTTACGACTTCTCGCTTGAACAATTGCGACGTGAAATTTTGGGTCGCGGGCTCGGTGCGCTTCTCTTGTCCAACCCATGCAATCCCACGGGAAAAGTGATCGGGGGCAATGAGCTTGAGAGTTGGGTGGCAACCGCCCGTGATCTGGATTGCAGCTTGCTACTGGACGAATTTTATTCGCACTACATCTGGAAGGGTAATTCCGAACTTGTGAGCGCCGCCGCCTACGTGCAAGACGTTGATCGTGACCCGGTGGTTTTGTTCGATGGTCTGACCAAGAACTGGCGCTATCCGGGCTGGCGAATGACGTGGACGATTGGACCCCGCAACGTGATTGACGCTGTCGCAAGTGCAGGTTCCTTTTTGGATGGCGGTGGTTCGCGCCCCATGCAGCGCGCGGCGCTTTCCATCCTCAACGCCCGCGACACGCTCGCTGAAACTCATGCTATTGCCACCACCTTCCGTCGAAAGCGTGATCTCCTCATGGATGGCTTGCGCGGAATTGGCGTGCGGTTTGAACTCGAGCCGCAGGGCACCTTTTATTGTTGGGGCAACCTTTCGGGACTGCCACCGGGACTCAACACGGGCGAGGAGTTCTTTCGAAAAGCTCTTGAGAAGCAAGTGATCGTCGTGCCCGGGCAGTTCTTTGACGTCGACCCTGGTCAACGACGTGTGGGGCGTCCCTCAAGGTTCAAACATCACGCGCGCTTCTCGTTCGGACCCGAAGAGAGCACGCTGAAGCTCGCCATCGAGCGCCTACGCGCGCTGATCCTGGAGCACAGTTAGCATCGAGGCTTCGGCCATTGTTGGAGTCTGAAGCCCCAGGAAGGATAGGGCTTCAGGCAACTGACCGACATCAAACGCGGCAATCTGCATCCGTCCACCGCCACCGCCGCCGTCGCCGCTGAGCGCTCGAATCGCCCCGCGAGCGTAAGTTGAGTTCGTCAGCCAAGCCACTCGCAGCTCACACTCCGAGGCTAGTTGATAGAGCTGCGCCCGCTGCAATGCGTTGGGAGCCATGTCCCCTGTGCTGGCCAGGAGCAACACCGTGGATGCCGCTTCACCGCGAACGCTGTGCAGGAAATCGTGCCACTCGCGCCGCGAGATCGGGCCGTCACCGCCAGTCAAATGCCAGCAGGCACCCGAGCGCTCGGCGACAAAGGGCGCGTCAGCCGCTGCCGTTTGCGGAGAAACCGAAGCTCTAGAGGCGGCCAGCATGGGCGGTTCACTATTCAAGACAGAAGGTCACCATGCAACGTCAACTGACATCTTTTTGTCGCGTAACATTCTCGAAACTGTGACAAGAAACGCACGGTTGTTGATAACTTGTTAGCTAATGCCTGCCGTTTGGAAACCTTCGGTAAACAGCACTGCCTCCCGCAGCTCACACGACACTGAACATAGATTCAGCGCCAACGCCTGGGCAGTCAAGCTCGGAGGGGCCCGAAACCCCCGATTTGTTCAGTTGTTGATTGCTTCTGGAGCGGAACGCGTGCGATAGAAAATAGTTCTACACGGGTGGTCAGTGATTTCCGGCAGCGTCGTTCCCATTTCCCAGCAGAATAGACACAGTGTCCAAAGGCAAGTCCGATGGCCTTTCACGCCTAGGCTTCGTTTGTTCACTGAACAGATGGGGGTTGTGAGCGAGCGAGCTCGCCACGGGTACCGCGAACAGGAGGTGGCAGTCGCCAGCCTCTGGTTTGACTACGGCGGCACCGTCGTCCGAAGCACCGATCAGGAGCGCCAGCTAGGAGTCACGGATGGCACTTCGATATTAGCTCTTTCCCGGGACCGCGCCGCCGAAGCCGAGGCCCAGTGCATGCTCGAAGTGCATGGCGCCCTCGAAGCCGAGTGTCTGGAGGAATACATCCCCGCTCTGAATTCAGAGGCGGACTACGTGATCCAAGTGAACGGCAATGTGCATTCGCTGTGTTCCTTCACGGCTTACGCGTTGGGCACACTGCGCGCTCAAGGTTGGAACGTTGAGATCGATGCGGGCTACCCGTACGACGTCGTGAATCCTGATGTGCCGTGGTACGCCAAAGTTGAGACGCCTCCCGAAGCCGAGACGCCTGATTGGTTCAGTCTGGAGCTTGGTGTCGACATTGATGGCCATCGGGTCAACATGTTGCCGCCACTGTTGGATATGCTCGATGCGTGCGGCGAGCAGCTGACTCTTGATTCCCTCTTGCGCGTGCCCGCCCGCTTTCGTGCGGTGCCGGCTGGTGTGAACCGTTACGTCGTGATTCCACAGGATCGCTTGGAGCGGCTGCTCGTGATCTTGATGGAAATGTACCGCGGCTCACGGACAGCCGACGAAAAGCTCACCTGTCGCGATCTCCTTGGAGGAGCGCTCTCAAAGCTCGATGAAGAACTGACCCAAGGGGGCACCAGGTTGCTCTGGGACGACGCGCCAGGGGTTCGAATGAAAGGCCGAGCGATTTCGGGTCCCCCCCCAACGACGGTGCACGCCGTCAGCCTCAAAGCGACGCTGCGGCCTTACCAAGAAGAGGGCGTGCGCTGGCTCCAACACTTGCGCCAGCAGGATGCCGCTGGCGTTCTTGCCGACGATATGGGGCTCGGCAAGACACTTCAGACGATCACACATCTCTTGCTCGAAAAGGAGAGCCGCCGCTCCCGCACCCCGACCCTCGTGGTGGCACCAACCAGCTTGCTCCATAACTGGGAAGCCGAAATCAAGCGCTTCGCCCCCGCGCTTCGAACTCGGATCTGGCACGGCAAGGCTCGCCACAAGAGCCGAGATCTCGTGAGCCGAGCAGACGTTGTATTAACTACGTATGCGCTGCTGATTCGGGATTTGGAATGGTTCAAGCTGCAGCCGTTCTATTATTTGATCTTGGATGAGGCTCAAGCGATCAAAAATCGGCGGAGCCAGGCTGCGAAGTCCGTAAGTCAGATACAATCGGAGCATCGATTGTGCCTCACCGGCACACCGGTCGAGAACAATCTCGACGAGCTTTTTAGTCTCTTCAACTTCCTCATGCCCGGGCTCCTGGGCAGCCCAGATCGCTTCCGCTCGTATTTCCGCGAACCGATTGAACGCGAGAACAACGAGTCCCGGTTAGCGGCGCTCAGGGGTGCCGTGGGGCCATTCATCCTGCGGCGCATGAAGGAGGAGGTCGCCCGCGATTTGCCGCCGAAGACTGAGATGATTCGCCCGGTTGAGCTGCGTGAGGGTCAGCGAGATCTGTATGAGAGCGTGCGTGTCGCAGCTCACAGCGAGGTCAGAAAAGCGATCAAGGTCAAGGGCATTGGGGCATCCACCGTGACCATTTTGGACGGGCTGATGAAGCTCCGCCAAATCTGCTGCGATCCACGGCTGGTGAACGTGGCGTCGGCCGGTGCAGTGCTCGGCTCCGCCAAGTACGAACTTTTCTTTGACCTGCTCGAAAAGCAACTCGCGGAGGGGCGGCGCGTGCTGGTGTTCTCCCAGTTCACGCGCATGCTGGCACTCTTGGCGGCGGGGTTAGTCGAGCGTAACGTGAAGTATGCCTTACTCACGGGTGCGACGGTCGATCGCCAAAAACAAGTGAAGGCCTTTCAGGATGGGCTGATGAATGTCTTCCTGATCAGTTTGAAAGCTGGGGGTACGGGGCTGAATTTGACCCGCGCCGACACCGTGATCCACTACGATCCGTGGTGGAACGCTGCGGCTCAATCTCAAGCTACGGACCGAGCGTACCGAATTGGGCAGACCTCGCCCGTGTTCGTCCACAACCTGATCGTCTCCGGAAGCGTCGAAGAACGCATGGTGCACCTACAACAGCGCAAACGGCACCTGGCCGAGACGATTCTGGGCGGCTGCCAAGAAACATCCAAAGCTTTCTCGCTTGAAGACGTCGAGGATCTCTTCGCGCCCTTGGCCGAGTGAGCTACGCTAGCGGGGCCCACTTTGAGGTTTCCGCATGCCAAAGGTCTTCGCCGCTCACTCGTTCTCGCGCACACTTGTCGGCTTCTTAGTGGGTTGGTTGGGGGTGAGCTGTAGCGCTCCCTTCGGTGCCGAAGAAGAGGATTGCAGTGTGCTAGCGCAGAATCAGTACGCGAAAGCTCTCATGCAGGATGTTTACCTGTGGGCGGACACGGTGCCAGATATTGATCCAGCTCGATTTTCTGGGCCCGGAGCCGTGGTAGCGGCCATGCGGAACCAGGATTTTGACCATTGGTCTGGGGTTTCGAGCGCGGCACCTCGCAGGAATTTTTTCGACAAGGGTGAGTTCTTTGGGGTGGGCTACCAGGCGCTCTCCGATACGGCTGGCGCCATTCGCTTGTCCTTTGTGCACCCCGGTTCGCCGGCGGCGCTTGCTGGGATGAGCCGCGGTGACACACTGCTTGAGATCAACGGCAAGACGATCGCGGAGATTGCGGGTGCAAGCCTGTGGGGAACGATCGAAGGGCCCAATGAAAAGGGCTTCGCGCTCACCTACAAGGTACGGCGCTCAACAGGTGCAGTCGTTGAGTTGGTAGTGCTCAAAGATACTGTGGTTGTCCGAACAGTCGCGGTAAGTAGCGTGATTCAGCAGGGCGAAGACAAGATTGCCTATCTCTTGTTCACAGGATTCCTCGGCACTTCCGATAGAGATCTCCGAGAAGCGTTCGCGGAGCTTCGCCCGCTTGGCATCACCAAGCTCATTCTGGACCTCAGATACAACGGAGGCGGCTTTGTTTCCGTCGCGACAGATCTAGCCAGCTTGATCGTCGGACCGCCTGGGGAGGGCAAGCCTTTTTCAATTCTGGCGCACAACAAGAACCACAGCGCAGAAGACACGGTAACCTCCCTGCGCAAAGAGGCCGAGGCGCTCACAGGGTCGCACCTGGTGGCGCTCACCGGACCTGGAACAGCGTCTGCCAGCGAGCTGCTGCTCAACGGCCTGAAGCCGTTCATGGACGTGAAGCTTGTGGGCGCTAGCACTCACGGCAAGCCAGTGGGTGGCAGCGCCTGGACGCACTGCGAGCAAGCCATCTCCCCGATCACTTTCCGAACCCTGAACGGCGAAGGCACAGGAGATTACTTTGGGGGCATCAAAGCAGATTGCGCGGTGCCGGATGACTTGGAGCACCCGCTTGGGGATCCCGAGGAGGCTCGCATGAAGGCTGCGTTGGCGCTGCTTCGTGGCGAAGCCTGTCCAGCCCAGCCCGCTCAGGAATTGATGCAGTTTCGTCAATCGGGACCTGGCACGGGCCTTTCACCCATCACGCGCGGCCCCGACGACCCCTTTGGCATCTTCTAACGGCCATTGATTCAGGCCATGGAAAAAAAACAGCGGCTCAGAGGAGGGGGGCTCTCTGAACCGCTGGGTAGTAAGCAGGCGGCCTCCCTGGCGGAGGGGGGGATCACCAAGGCGCCGCCTCACTTTATCCTATGCGTGTTTCGTGCCAGTTCCGACATGCAGAAATCACCGGATTTTCACAATAGGGCAAGGGTCAGGAGCTTTCAAATTTGAAAGACTCCTCTTTCGCTTTTGCTATGCCCTGGCCTAGGCCACCGAGCTGGGCGAGACTCTAGAGGGTCAGCGGCTGGACTGGCGAACTGGCCTGTTGCGCTGGCTTCACGCACTTCTGGCCTTCTTGGATATAGCCCTTTTCGCACCACTGAACGCACTGCTTCGAATCCTCTTTGTAGAACCAGGACGTTCCACAGGATGCGACGCAGGCGTCATCCTTCGCCCATTGGCCTGTAGGGCACTTACGCACGCACCAACGACCGTTTGGCGTGTACTCGTCGGTGTCGCAGCTTTCTACGCAGGAGCTATCCTGTCGAAGGTACCCATCGCGACACAGCCAGAACTTGCAGCCCCTCGCGCTATCCACTGAGCTCCCATTGACCCCGCTTGAGGAGTTCGACGAGCCATACACGGTTGTTGAGCCCCACTCCCCACCCTGGCACTCAGAATGGAAGCGAGGGCAACCAAGCGAGGCTAGCGCGGCTGATATGGCCACCAATGATCCGACAATCTTGCCCATAGAGGCTCCGCAATAACTCAAGAGCGGAGGGAAAGAAACCCACCGCTTGTTCAGAATGGGTCCGAAAGCTAACCAGAGACTGAATGACACCCAAGCCCACTCCATTTCCCGGGGTAGACCCTGACCGGAATCGATGCGGCGCCCTGCCGTTACCCACCACCGCGTCAGAAATGCGCACGCGCGGTTGGAATGAAGTCGACGTCGTATTCATCACGGGCGACGCCTATATCGACCATCCCAGCTTCGCCATGGCGCTGCTCGGACGCCTGCTGGAAAGCGCCGGTTTTCGCGTGGCTATCCTGAGCCAGCCAGATTGGAAGAACGTCGAACCGTTTCGTGAGTTTGGCCGACCCCGAGTCATGTTTGCGGTGAGCGCGGGCAACATGGACTCCATGATCAACCACTACACCGCCAATCGTAAGAAGCGGAACGCGGACGCGTACACGCCGGGCGGACAAATCAACCTTCGCCCAGATCGAGCAACTCTTGCTTACTGCCAGCGGGCGCGTGAAGCTTTTAAAGGTGTGCCTGTGGTGGCGGGTGGGGTTGAAGCAAGCCTACGCCGCTTGGCTCACTATGATTACTGGAGCGATACCGTTCGGCGTTCGATCGTGTTGGATTCAAAGGCAGATTTCGTCGCTTTTGGCATGGGCGAACGCACCATTTTGACGATCGCTGATGCTCTCAGCAAGCACGCCTCCCAGGCCGAGCTGCGCTCGATTCCAGGCGTTGCCTATCGGCTCGGTGAAAAAGAAGCCCGCCCCACCGATGTGATCACGCTGCCGAATTACGATTCAGTTCGAACTGACGCCCTCGCATTCTGTGAACTGACGCGCGTCACCCATCGCGAAACCAATCCTCACAACGCACGGCGCCTGTTGCAGGAGCACGGCACGGAAGCCGTTGTGGTGAATCCTCCTGCCCTGCCCTTGGGCGAGGCAGAAATGGATTTCGTGTATGGGCTGCCATTCACCCGAAAACAGCACCCTAGCTACGGCGAAAACAAGATCCCAGCCTTTGATGTGATCCGGCACTCCGTCCAAATCATGCGTGGCTGTTTTGGTGGTTGCTCGTTTTGTTCAATCACGGCACACGAAGGGCGAATCATTCAGAGCCGAAGTGAAGCCTCGATACTCGGAGAAATCCGCGAATTGGTAAAGGATCCGAGCTTTCGTGGAACCGTGAGCGACATCGGAGGACCCACCGCGAACATGTATCGTATGCGCTGCACACGCCCCGAAGTTGAGGCCAAGTGCCGCCGCCTGAGCTGCGTTCACCCGACCGTCTGTAAGCTTCTTGGCACGGATCACAAGCCGCTGCTGCGACTGATGCGAAAAGCCCGCCAGGAGCCAGGCGTGAAGAAAGTGCTCGTCGCCTCTGGAGTTCGCATGGATCTAGCAAAGCTCGATCCCGAGTATGTGGATGAACTCGTGAAACACCACGTGGGCGGGCACCTCAAAGTGGCGCCGGAACACGCTGATCCGGAGGTGCTCACTTTGATGAAAAAACCGACGATTTCAGACTTCGATGAGTTCAGCCAGCGCTTTCAAGCGGCCTCCGAAAAAGCGAATAAGGACCAGTATCTGGTGCCTTATTTCATCGCCAGCCATCCGGGAAGCACCGCCCGAAGCATGATCGATGTGGCGGTGTTCTTGAAGCAACGCGGGTATCGACCCGATCAGGTGCAAGATTTCATTCCCAGCCCGTTCGATATCGCTGCGTGCATGTATCATACGGGGCTGGATCCGATGACCTTGCAGCCCGTCTATGTCGCTAAAAGCCTTCGAGATCGCAAAGCCCAACGTGCCTTGCTCCAATTTTTTAAGCCAGAGAATTACTTCGAGGTGAAGCAAGCCTTGCTCGAAGCGGGTCGTGCAGATTTGATCGGACGCGGAGCGCGTTGCCTGATCCCCGAAGTTCCCCCACCTGAAGCGAGAGCGTTGAAGAAGGCTGCCGGGAAACCCAGCGCCAACCGTGCGCCTCTGGCAGCTTCTAGCGTTGGTTATCGCCCGCACCGCGGCACGCGCCCGAAGAACTGATTCCCCCAGCAGGCAGGGTCCTACTTCCTGGCGGCAGCTTGCGCGAACAGGGGCCTGAGCGTTGCTAGTTCTTGCAGCTGAGTTGGCGTGGCCAACAGTTCTGCAGAATCGGTATGGGCTAGCAAGAGCGCAGCAGGACACCCCTTGCCACCACACGCATACAGCGCGAACGCCGTCGAACCGAGCATTTCGTAGTAGCGTTGCGGTACACTGCTGGTGGCCTGGGCCAGGAATACATCGGGCACGACGAGATCTTTCACTGAATTGTACGCGTTCTGAAAGACGTTGCTCGCTCCGCGCACAGGTTTGATACCCACACGCAACTCTTTGGTGAGAGCGTCGAGGTCTTCATGCAACCCGGCACGAATCACCAATTCATCCCGTGACGGCGTGGCAACCAACAATAACAAGCGTTTGAGTCCTGTGTGCTGGCTCCAAGTTTTAAACGCGACGTTCAAGACTTGATCGGCGGGGGTGAAAGCGGCTAATGCTGCGCGAATTTTCTCAATTTCCCGTTCAATCGGTGTGAGTGGCCGATCCGCCTCAGTCTGACTTAATGTGGATTGCGCAGGCTTTCTCCCTAGCTCAAGGCGAGCCACCACCGGTTTAGCGCGGGCAGCTTGAGCCGTGATCACCTCGCGAACTTGCGATACCCCTTCCTCGGGATCTTGCATTATCCCTTCCTGATGAGCCTGCGCTAGGCTGGAAGAGGGCGGCTCTTCGGCAGGCGGAGCGTTCATGATAGCCACATTGGTAAGGAACCGGCTTGCGCCTGCCTCCAGACCTAGCACGGCGGCGTAGCGCTGTTGGAAGACGCCCTCAACATCCGAGACCAATTTCAGCACATCTGCTTCATTCAGCGTGAGCAGGCGTCGATGCCGGGCTAAAAGATCGGATATGGCAGTGCCCCGCGTTCCTGGGGACTCGGACGCAATGATCTCACACAGCTCATTGGCAAACTCTGCTAACGCGTTAGAACGATCCTCGGAAGTGGCCATCGCGCTGCCACTGCTTGTTCGCGCTGAAATCGCTCCGATAACCCCGGGCGGCAAATGCCAGTTCTGTGCCACTGCTGTTCCCACTTTAGAAAATGAGATTCCGAGGACTCGTTCGCAAGCCGTTCGTTCACTGAGTCCATCGACTGCGCACGCTTGCTGAACTTTCTCAAAAAATTCAGGCAAATACACGATCACCAGGTGTCGCCCAAGATTTCGAAACATGGCGCAAACCATCGCTTCTTCATCGTTAACCCGTGCATCTCCCGCCAGCGAACGCGCAATCTCACCGCTCACGATTGAGGCAACTGCTGAATCCGACACAGAACGCGACTGAGCCCCCTTACCCGCGCTTTTGAATAAGCTAATGCCGAGCGCCAGGGAACGGATCCTGTCGAAACCAAGGAGGACGATCGCATGCCGAATACTAAAGATCTTCCCTCCAAAGCGACCCGCGTAGGTCGAGTTGATCACGCGCAGGAGCTTGGCGGTGAGCGCATAATCCTTCAAAATCGACTCGCCGAGTTGGCTCGCGGAAAAGGCACTATTGGCGTCCGCTTTGGCACTCACTTCACCGACGCTTTTAGCAAACGCTGGGAAATCACCCTTTCGTTGCAGGCGCGCCATCAGCACATCGAGAGTTCCCTGCCCGGTCGCAGATGCTTCGCTAACGCTAGCACGCGCACTCTTCAGCGTCGCTGCTGCGAGCTCCTGATTCGATTCTGCCTGGGGCACGGCGCGTGGACGTTCCACCGCGGGCAGAGCGAGCGGGACCACCACAGGCGCCCGCTCAAGTGCACGCGTGGGTGCGCTCTTCGTTGTCATAGCGCCAGCGCAAGCGAGAGTCGTGGTGCTTGGAGCTACGCTTGTGAACCCGGCGGGAGCTTGTGCTCCGAGATCGCGTTCGCTTTGCAGGGTGGGTTGTGCACCCAAATGGGCTCGATCGTTCTTGACGGCATCTTCGACGCTGGCTCCTAATTCACCCAAATCGAACGTGGTTTCTTGCAGTACCGTCCCCACGTCCACCACCGCATTGCCATCCAGCTGGGTCCGATCGCCCGAATACGCGAGAGTCACCCCAAAGTTCGTCTGGGCTGATGGCGGTTTTCGTGGCTTCGTGAGCACCTGTAGTTCATCCCGACCTTCGTTCGGAACGGGAGCCTCTTCGAGCGCACTCTGTAGCTGTTCGCCCAGGTACCGCGCGCTCCTCGGTCGATCATTGGGCGATTTGGCAAGACAACCTTCAATCAGATGCGCGATATTTTCGGGAATATTTCCGACACGTTCTCGAATCGATGGCACCGGATCGCGAACGTGCATGATCATGAGCATGAACTCAGATTCATGCTCGAAGGGCGGCGCTCCCGTCAGCATTTCAAACGCAATCACGCCCAACGAATAGAGATCGGTCTGCGGGGTGATGAGCTGAATGTTTCCCATGGCTTGTTCAGGTGCCATATGGCTTGGCGTCCCCAGGACCTGTCCATTTCGAGTATGACCTTCACCAGTGGTCATCAGTTTAGCCACACCGAAGTCGACCAACTTGATCCTTACCGGTGAGCCTTCAAGAACGATGATGTTGGCGGGTTTCAGGTCCCGATGGACAACTCCTGCACCATGCGCGGCGTCGAGTGCGTTGCAAATTTGCCGGATAATATTGAACGTTTCGCTGAGCGAGGAGCGGCCGTGCTCCTCCATATGAGCGGCAAGACTCTGACCGCGGAGCAGCTCCATTACGTAGTAGAGGCGCCCCTCAAGCTCTCCAAAATCGAGGATATCGACGATGTTGGGATGGTTGAGGCTGGCTGTCACTTGTGCTTCGCTGAGGAAGCGTTGGGATAGCTCAACTCTGGCACTGATCTCTGCGTCGAGAAACTTAACCGCCACCTCACGCCCGAGTCGTGGATGCTTAGCCACGAACACCGCGCCCATTCCGCCGCGCGCTAACGGACGATCAATGATGTAGTTGCCCACATGCTGCCCGATGAGCTTGCTCGTGCGCGGATCGGTCGACGCGAGATCCAACGGCTCCGAAGCAACCGCGCCTGAGGCTGAAAGTTTCGTCACCGGTTGCCCTCTTCGGTCTGCCTCATGCCAGAGCAAGTAACGGACAGTTTGGGCGGAGCCTGAGGGGCCCCTCTTCACGTTCCCTATCCGCTCATCAAATCAGCGCAATTTGGCACGTGTAGGCCCCCAGCACACCCCCCCTTAAATATTCAGCCTGCGGCCTTCAGGAGCCCATCCAGCACCACAGAAATCGCAGCGACGTCAGTCGGATTCTCGATGCGCTTGCCGTTGACGAACATCGTAGGAGTTCCCGTCACAGCAACTCCTTGGCCAAGCTTCACGTCGCGTGCCACTTGATCAGCATACTTATTCGTGCTGAGCGCCTCCTTAAACGTAGCGACGTTCAGGCCCGCTTCCTTGGCGTAGCCTTCAAGAGCGCTCGCCCCAAGCTGCTGCTGATTCTTGAACATCAGATCGTGAAACTCCCAGAACTTTCCCTGAGCATTCGCGGCCAAGGCGGCCTCTGCCGCTTTCTTCGCGTTGGAGTGCATTGGGAGCGGGAACTGGCGAAACACAAAGCGAATACGATCTTTATACTTCGCGCGGATCTGCTCGGTGGCTGTCGCCGCTCGTGAGCAATAGGGGCATTCAAAATCCGAAAACTCTACGACGGTGACTTTGGCATCCGTCGGGCCAAAGCCTGGTGCATCATTCGCTGCTATTTGAGCCTGTTGCGCTGCGGCCAGCGGCTGGTTCTTCACGACCTCGGCCTTCAATTGAGCCTTGATTTCAGTGTAGTGCTCGAGGAATCCGCCGCAGCGCTCTGCAGGAACCTGCGGGATCTTCTCCTTGACCAGCGTGCACACCTCGGACGTCTTGCCCTCTTCGGTGCAGAGCTTGTTCACGAGCTCATCGCAGCCCTTACGCTGATCTTTCAACAAGCCTTCCGTCAAGGCGAACCCCTTGATCGCCGCTGTGCACGCCGCTGGGGCCATGACGCCGGTTGCCCGCTTGGTTGCGTCGCAGAGTTGTGTTTGCTCGCCCGTCTTGGCGCATAATTTGGCAGCATAGTCGGCGCAGGGACCGGCTGTTTTGGCTTCGGGCTTGGTGCCGTTGGCCGCCACAGCTGCCGGCTTTGGCTTCTTCTGTTGGCAGCTGGGTAGGATCCCCGCGAGTGCTAAGCCAAGGAGTCCGATGCCATAGGTTGATTGAGCCAGTCGCGTGCGCTTCATAAATCCTCGTTTCCTTCGGTTTGACCGCGTGGAAAGTCAGATCACCCTGCCAGCGGAGCGCGCGTCTTAGCACCGGGTGGAGTCTGCACCAATCTGAATCAACCGTTCGCCTGGGATTTATGGATGGACGAAGATGACCGTGCCTGTGTTGGCTCTCTGGGTACCATGCCACCCCAGGGGTACTCCTGGCTCCGTCCAATGGAAGATGCGCCGAGCATCCTCCGGGCTCAAATTGATGCAGCCGTGGCTCTTGGGCATCCCAAAGCGATCATGCCAATAGGCACCATGCAGCGCATAGCCTTTTTCAAAATACTGCACATAGGGCACGTCGCGCAGCTCGAACTCTTCGCCAACTTCGTCGGAACTCATGGTGGCTGAGATGTGTTTGGTATGAATGCGAAAAATGCCACGTGGCGTGGCGGTTGTGTTCGTTGGATCGTCAAGGCCCGCTTCCCCGCTCGATATCAGGGTGGCGTAAACAGGATTGGTACCTTGATAAAGCACGAGCAATTGCTTCGTGACATTGACGTCGATCCACTTTTCGCCACGCGTGGCCCAACCGGGCATCCGTTTCGCAATCTCGACGCGTGAAAAGTCCTGATCGCTCAACCACTGGCCCTCCAGTGTCTCGTAGTACAGACGTCCTGAGAAAAATTGCTGCTTTCCCGAGAGCTTGATGGCAGCGCGGTAGGGCGCGTCAGCTCCAGCCGTGAGGCCAGAAGCTTTAGTAAAAACGTAGAAGCGCGCTTTGATGCTGCGTACAAAACCAAAAGGGAAATCAATGTCCGTGCCGAGTACAACTCCATGGAATTCGGAACCCCGAATCGGCCGCAATCGGTCTGTCGGTACGATCACCAAATCTGTCGTTAAGGCGTAACGCCGGCCCTCCGAGAGAAAGGTCTGCAAGATCCCGTGCCCCAGACGCGATGGCATGACACCGAGCGAGAGCGCATCTCGATAGCGCGGTTCATTTCTGATATTGGGCGTCCCACGATGATCGTTGAGGAAGACCGGCAACGCGTCGCTCAGGCGTTTTTCCCAGGCAACCTTGGGATCGACAACGGCCTCTCCCGGATGCCAGAGCGCTTGACCGTAGCTGGCGCCCTCTTCTCCTTTGAGCGCCAACCAAGCCTCAAGACGCTCCTCGAACCCGGGCTCAGTCTCCGCGAGTTCCTCGCGCTTGGGAACTCGCGCGTAGAAGGGCCCTGGTTTGCGAACGGTGCCGTAGATGTAGGGTAGCTTGCGAAAGCGATCGGGCGGTGTCTTTGAAGTGGCTTGAACGATCGGGTCGTTAGGGTCAAGTGTCGCTTTGGCGTCAAGACATACGAAGCCCACCGGTTCAACTGGGTACCAACCGCCCGCGCAACCATTTCCCTTCTTCACATCTTCCGTGTGCGTCAAAGAGGAAGCGCCCGCGCGTAGGTAACCTAGCTTGGTCGCTGAGGTGTTAGGTTCCGAATACACGGTGACACGCAGAGCCCGCGCATAGATCCGGGTTCCGGTGTGTGGCTCTGACAGTGCTGGCGGCTGAGAGCCCAAACCATTCAACCCCACGAGCGCAGTCCGTGACTCACGAGGAACGGGCCCCGTTGTCACCTGTTTGCTGATGGGAGCCTGAGATGACGCCGTTTTCGCAGTGGAACCAGCATCTGCCGCGAGTTCTGACTTCTCCTGCCGACAGGCGAGCAGCCAACAGGAAAGTATCAGGTAGGGGAGGCGGCGCATTCCACGAGACTTATAGCAAACAATGCTCACTTGTCGTTCGGAACAACCACACTGCTGCGATCCACACGAATGACTTCCGGCACACACAGACGTTCCACGGACACCGGCATCCCTCTTTCCGGAATCACGTCGATCTTCACTTTATCCCCGACGCGACAGGCGACGTCTCCAATGAACGGTGAGCGCCCTACCAACGTGCCATTCACTAGAATTTCGCTGCGGTCGGGAGGCACGGAAACCATGAGCTGAACTTGAACCGCCTCGCCGGTCACAAACTTGGTGCGTTCCTTGTGTTCCACCTGCCCGTTGTCGCCGCCTGGGGTGTTCTTGTCAGGCAAGGGGGGCAGATGCGCCTTGAGCGTGCGCAGCAGCTCGAGTGAGGAGGCGGGCTGGGGTTGAGAGTTGGCGACGCCACCCGGGTTCGGCAGAGGTATCTCGACCGCAGCTTGTGTGTCCTTCAATCTTGCGCCCACCAGGTTCGCAAAAGCAGTGCCTGAAAATCGCAACGCGACCGCCAGCACAAAGAGCGCACTCACCCACTCCGCCCAGCGGCTCAACTGAAAGACCCACTGGGTGATCATCCCGCCGCCCTCAGCACTTCCGCCAAGGAAGTTTCGCCGGCAACGGCGCGATCAATGCCTTCAACCAGCAAAGGCCGCATGCCCTCACGCACTGCATGCTCGAAGAGCGCGCTCGTTGGTACGCGCTCCAGGATTAGTTTGCGAAGTGTGGCATCGACCACTAGCAACTCCGCAATTGGGGCTTGACCGCTAAAACCCTGATCCTCGCAAAAGGTGCAACCAACGGCCTCGTAGTAAACGCCCGAAGGCAGCACTATGCCATGCTTGGAGAAACGATCCACAATGGCAGCTGGCGGTGGCTGCTCTCGACGGCAATGGGTGCACAGTAGGCGAACCAACCGCTGCGACAGGCAGCCCAAGGTAGCGCTTGCAATGGCGTAGGATTCGACGCCCATTTCGGTTAACCGCGCGAAGGGTGCCGCTGCGTTTTCGGCGTGAACCGTCGTCAAAATGAGATGCCCCGTGAGACCGGCTTGAATCGCAATCCCGGCTGTTTCTGGATCTCGGATCTCCCCGACCATGAGTACGTTTGGATCCTGGCGCAGCACACTGCGCAGAGTTCTGGCGAACGTCATCTGCGTCTTGATATTGATCTGAGTTTGTGTGGCAAACGCAAGCTCAAGCTCAATCGGATCTTCCAACGTCACCATCGTCATCGTTCGCCCGCGGCTGCGAGAAAGGTGCTTGAGAGCCGCGTAGAGCGTGGTGGTTTTGCCAGAACCCACGGGGCCACACACAAACAGCAGACCCTGGGGCTTTTCTAGCAGTTCCTTGACGGAGGCAATCACACCCGGCGAAAGCTCCAACGACTCGAGATCGGGTGGGGTCCTGCTGCCACGCACCAGGCGCAGCACGATGCGTTCCCCACCCTCTGCAGGCAACGTCGAAACACGCGCTTCGACCGTGCCACCCTCCACCTCCACTACCAGCCGCCCATCCTGCGGCACGTTGCGCACGTACGTATCCAACCGTGACATGACCTTGATGCGCGTCGCTAAGAGCGGCGCAAAACTGAGGGGGAGCATGCACACCTCAAAGAGCGAACCTGAAACCCGAAACGTCAGGCGAAAGCCGTCGGTGCTCGGCGACATATGAATATCGCTGGCCCGGACGCTCGCGGCGCCACGCACGAGCTCATTCACCAGTCCGATGATATCGGGCTCCTTCAGCGCCGCCAGGCTTCCGATACGATTACAGGTTTCAGCGATTGTTTCGCGCACCGTCTCGCGATCTCCACCCTCAAACACCAACCGTTCACGCGATGTGGGGATGGAAAGCAAAAAAAGGAGTAAGCGTAGTCCGAGCGCGAGCGCCACAGCAATCAGTGTTACACGCAACAACCAGCTCCAAGCACTAGGGGCAAATGCGAGGCTCCCCTGAGCGACCACCTCGTTCGCAATGCCCGCGGGTGACAGAACGGCGGCCGTGGTCCCAATCAGCAACAAGGCAGCGAGCACGGCGACAGCCGCGAGCCCCAAAAACAACCTCGCTACCGCACTCAACCTCGCACCTAACCACAACTCCTAGCTTGCTCTCAAGCAGTAACACCCGGGCGCCAAGCTTGGAAGGTCTATGAGGCCGGACTTCCCGCGGGCCGCTGTTGATTTCGGAAGGCTCCCCCCCCTAGAGCCATAGGGTGCGATTCACCACCTGCCTTTGGCCCATCGGATTGTTATTCCTCACCGTTGCCTGCGAACAGAAAGCGGCGCCAAGGCCCACGCCGGCACCGACTGCTCCCGCTCCAATTCGTACCCAAAAAGTTCCGGCTCCGCTCGCTGTGCCTGCCGCCGCACCACGGCCGCCTCTGAATGTGATTTTGATCACCATCGACAGCTTGCGGGCGGATATGCCCTGGACCGGGTACCCGCGAAAGATTGCGCCATTTCTGACCGAATTGGCTGCCAAGAGCGCTATCTACGAACGCGCCTATTCGATGTCGAGTTACACAGCGAAGAGCATCAGTTCGTTGTTAGCGGGGCGTTACCCTTCGACTCTCTACCGTTCAGGCGCGTTCTTCGCGAGCTTCTCGCCCGCCAATGTTTTCTTCACCGAAGCGCTGCAGGCCCATCAAGTTCGCACTATCGGCTGGCACGCGCACATGTATTTCGGCAAGAACAAAGGGCTAGATCAAGGCTTCGATGAGTGGCAGCTCGTGCCCGGGCTCACCTTCAATAGTGAAACCGATGAACACGTGACCAGCGACAAGATGACCGCCCTAGGCATCGAATTGCTCGGCAAACCGGCAAACACGTCCAAGCAATTTTTTGCCTGGGCGCACTACATGGACCCTCATGATCAGTATATAAAGCACCCAGAATCTCCTGATTTTGGCCGCACCAATCGCGACCGCTATGATTCAGAGGTTTTCTACACCGACCTGTTCGTCAAGAAGCTCTTGGATTGGGCTAAGACGCAGCCCTGGTTTTCTCACACCGCGATCATTGTGAGTGCCGATCATGGAGAAGCGTTTGGTGAGCACCAGATGTATAAACACGCCTTCGAGCTCTGGGATGTACTCACTCGCATACCCCTACTCATCCACGTTCCTGGCCTTCCGCATCAGCGCATTCTGGCCAGGCGTTCCGTCATTGACCTAGCCCCCACGATTTTGGAGCTCATGGGATGCCCACCGCCACCTTCGCTTCTCGGCAAAAGCTTGGTTCCCGAACTCACCGCGGTCGGCACCGCCGAAGAACGCCCCTTTATCTTGCTGGAGCTTCCCGAAGACAGCCACAATGCCCCGCGCCGCGCACTCATCCAGGGCGCATTCAAGCTCGCCACCCGTGACGACAGCCACCAGCTCTCCCTCTACAACCTTGACCAAGATCCGGGTGAGCTCACGGATTTGGCTACGAAACTCCCGCAGAAACGCGATGAGCTGAAGCTGCTACTCGATCAGGTCTACGTCACTAATCCCAGCGTTGAGCCGTACGGCGGAATGCGACTTCGCACTGGGAAGCGTGCAGCTGGCCCGACTGGCCCGACCGCTCCACGGTGATTGATTGGAGGTGTTGATGCCCACCCCGCTGCCGCGAAGCGCGGCAGCCGCCCCTCCCCAGCATCGCCCCGTCGCTGGCGGGTCGCTGCGGGATGGGCAAACTTAGCAGGGCCGCGCTGCGGGAGCGCCAGGTGAGCTGTCCTTTTGTTGCTTGGAAGATAGTAAGCATGCTTACTATCTTGTGTTCGACTTGGAGCGACCTGCCACAGCTCAACCCAGACACCCACCAGGGTCAACAAAGTGGTCGACTTACCGGCACCGTTTGGGCCAACCAATGCAGTGATGGACCCTGTGGGTACAGCGAGTTCAAGCTCATTTACTGCCCGCTTGCGCCCGTAGCGCACACAAAGCTTCGTGGTTTCCAAGGCTGGCACATTCATCCGTCAAGCTCCTTCCAAACCAGCTAGGTCGGGGCAGAGCGCGAGCGATGCCCTAACTATTCCAGCACCGTATCGAGCTCGCTTACCGGGACCACCTCGACATTCTTCTGCAACTTGTAGCGCTTGGAGCCTGGGTACACGATGAAGAGATAGCGCAGCCCGAGGTCGGTCAGGGCCACGTGCATGGACTTGGTCATGCTGGGCGCGTCGCTCCATTTGACCTCAATGCCGATCGGGGCTCGGCCCCTCTGCACCACGATGTCCAGCTCCGCCCCGGCGTGCGTCGCCCAGAAGTAGACGCCGCGATCCCCGGTGCGACGGATCACTTCCTCCAGAACGAAGCCTTCCCAGGATGCCCCCAGCTTCGGGTGGCCCGTGAGCTCGCGGGCGCTGTGAATGCCCAGCAGCGCATGCAACAAGCCCGAGTCGCGGATGAAGATCTTGGGGGCTTTCACCAGCCGTTTCTCCATGTTTGGCAGCCACGGCTGAAGCTGCCGGACAATCAGCGCACCACTGAGAACGTCCAGATGTCGCTTAACGGTGGGGTAGGCCTCGCCGAGCGCGCCGGCTAGCTCGGCGCCGTTCCAGAGTTGCGCGTGGCGGTGAGCGAGCATGGACCAGAGGCGCCGCAGCTGAACGGGCGACTTCACCCCCACCCCTAACTGATTAACGTCTCGCTCCAAGAAGGTGCGGATGAAATCCTCACGCCAGCCGAAGCTCTCGGCGTCGCTGCGCGCCAAGTAGGAGCGCGGAAAACCGCCGCGCGTCCACAGCTTTCGCTGATGCTCGGCCCCGACTTCGGAGAGCGAGAAGCCGCTGAGCTCGACGAAGCGGATGCGCCCCGCGAGCGTCTCGGAGCCTTGTCGAAGTAGCTCAGGTGAGGCGCTGCCCAGTACCAGGAAGCGTGCGGGGCAGGGTCGACGATCGGCCAACACGCGCAAAATAGGAAACAGCTCCGGCTGCCGCTGCACCTCGTCTATGACCACGAGCCCGCGCAGGCCTTCCAGAGCGGTCATGGGTTCTGATAGGCGTTGCGCGTCCCGAGGGTCTTCGAGATCGAAGCGTTCGCCCCGGTGCGTTTTCAGGATCTGCGCGGCCAGGGTCGTCTTGCCAGACTGCCGGGGTCCCAAGAGCGCGACGACGGGACTTCCTCGCAACAGCGTGGAGACTTGGGCCAAAAGGCCCGGCCGAGCCAGTACTTTCATCCTTGAAAATCTATATGTTACCTATTAGTTTTTCAAGGTTCAAAAGGGCCCGGGGCAACAAGAGCCCGGCTTCAGAGCCTCAACAGAACTTGAGCGGGAGATACCCTGACAAAACCCCTGGTGGCGTGGGAGGAGGTTGAGGAGCCCGGCCCAAGCCGGGCGAGCAGGGCGGCCGCAGCTTGTTCGGTGGTGGCGCCTTCGAGCCAGCGCATGGGTCCACCGCACCGGACACAAGTGTCGAGATCTGCCCGGAACACATGAGCCAGCATGGGCCCAGCGTTTACGGGCAGGCGAGGGTCGTCAGGTTGGGGGTTGAGCTTGGGGAACTCAAGCTGGTCGCCCGAAGCCGAAGGCGGCTTAAAAGCAGCTGAATTCTGTGGTGGCTTAGGGACGACTTCTGAGCGGAACTTGGAGTGGCTTGAATAGCGCAGCCCGATATGCGGCAAATGGGCTAGGTCAGGGTGGCCGAACTGGCGGACAGCGCGGCCGTGGCCAGCGGCCAGAACCCTCGCACGCAGGAGCTGCCTTCCGATGAAAAAAGTCTAGCTCGGGTTGCGGAACGAGCTGAGATGTTGCGGAAGTGCCAGCAGCTCACGGGTCGACGCGGGGACCGTGATAGATAGAGTAACTTCTGTCGAAACCTCAGCTCACCAGTTCGACCCGGAAGCGCTTGCCCTTGTCATTCCAAGCCTTGCAGTTTGTTAACAATCGACTGACCGGCGAATCCTTTCGCCAGCGTCAGTCGTCGTCTCGATGAAGGAGCCAAACTATGACGCCACAGGCAACAGCGAAGAAGACCGAATCGACCTTCCGCATGGCTTGCACGATCCGCTGCGGGATTCACGCCAAGCCAGAACAGATTTGGGCGCTTCTCACCAACGCAGATGCTTTCCCGAATTGGAACACAACCGTCAGCAGCGTTAGGGGACCCATCGAACTCGGCAAGAAGCTCGAGCTCAAAGTACTGCTCGACCCGAAGCGCACGTTCAAGCCGACCGTGACCAAGTTCGAAGAGAACGCCGCCATGGAGTGGAGCGACGGCATGGCGCCGATGTTCAAAGGTGTCCGCACATTCACGCTGATGCCGAAAGACAACGGCGTCACCGAGTTCGCCATGACCGAGGTCTTCACCGGAATGATGCTTCCAATGATCAAGAGAAGCCTTCCGGACTTCCTACCCGCATTTGAAGCCTATGCGGCAGACCTGAAGCGCGCGGCCGAAGGCGGTGCACGATGAGCGCAAGCCAAGGGGAAAGGGACCAAGGCGAGCCCGTGGGTGCTCAAGACGCCCCCGGGCACCGCGGAGTATGAGGCCTATCGCGACGAAGAGGCAGTCCCGCCGGCGCTCGTCGTGCAAGTGGGAAAGACGCAACTTCGCTATCACGTGCGCTGCATTGACGATCTCGCCGCCATGTTGAAGACGCACGGCGACTGGCTCCCCCTCGGCTCGGCCGACGAGCAAAAGCCCGCGGCCGCAGGCACAGTCGAAGCTTGGGGTCGTGCGGCAA
>Ga0105049_10000539_pt1 | contig 41940 bp, 34 predicted proteins | sample MAT06_FD_78087 | JGI IMG/M metagenome (GOLD analysis project Ga0105049, IMG submission 78087) | Freshwater microbial communities from Lake Fryxell liftoff mats and glacier meltwater in Antarctica - MAT-06 | ecosystem: Environmental > Aquatic > Freshwater > Ice > Liftoff microbial mat | place...
AAAACAACGTAATCTTTTGTTTTATCATTTCCAGATACCGTGATGTTGCCATAGGTAGCCTGCGGGCCCTCCGTCATACGAATTTCAAAATCAATGGTATCGTTGTACACGGCTGTTTCAATCGGTTCAACCCTAAAGAAAAGGTATCCATCATCCATGTATAAACTTCCAATATCCCCGCCCTCTGCAGTGAGTTGTTTACCCAAACGTTTACTGAGGGTTTCGAGGTTGTAGGTATCGCCTTTTTTAATGGCAAGGATGAGGTTGAGAATAGAATCCGGGTATTTAGTATTGCCTTTCCATACCATATTACCGAAGTAATATTTACGGCCTTCGTTTACTTTAATGTCAATGTTGAGATTACCGGTTGAATCGTAGAACAACGTATCTTTTATAATCACAGCGTCTCTGTAACCACGTGTATTATAAAAATTTAAAATACGTTCTTTATCTTCTTGATATTTAGTTTCATTGAACTTAGAGGAGCTTAATTTGAGTCGAACATAAGGCTCTAAAGCAGATTTGGTTTTAGTGGGAGAAAGGTAGCCCACTTCATTCAGGTATTCCTTGAAACGCTTTGTTTTTAAGGAATCTTCCTCTTCAAAAGGGCTTACTACTGTTTCAGGATATAGCGTCACCTTGCTCATTTCCTTGGTGCCCTTCATTTGCTTCTTCAGCGCCTGGTCGCTTTGGGTAAAGTTGTCCGTGAAATTGACGGAGTTTACTTTTACTTTTTTACCTTTATTAATAAAGAAAGTAATAAAAATAGCGTTGTTGGCAGTTTTTACTACCTCTTCCTTCATTTCGATCGTTACGTTGCGGTATCCTTTTCCGAAGTAAAATTTTTCGATAACTTCTATGGCACTTATTTTGGCATTTTCTGTAAGAACCCTGTCAGCAGAAAATCCTATTTTTCCTGAAAGATCTTCTTTCTCTCCTTTTTTAATGCCTACAAATTTAAAATCTGCCAGGCGAGGTCTTTCTGTGATGTTTAATTCTACAAATATCTCCGTACCAATTAGTTTAGTGATGTTGACTTCTACATTCGATACCAGGCTTTGTTTCCATAGTTTGGAGATGGCTTTTCCGAAAGCATCGGTACCGGGTAGTTGTACTTTGTCGCCTACCGCCAGGCCCGAAATAGAGATGATCAGGTTGGCATCGAAAGCTTTGGAACCCACCACGGTTATTCCTCCGATTGTATATTCTTTGGGGAATTTAGAGTTGAATATCTCCAATAAAGCAGGATCTACAGACACTGGTTGGGTAGTATCTGTTTGTGCAGTTGCCGTTTGGGTAGTGATTAAAAAAGCAGCAATAAGTACTAAGTTCTGGTAAATCCGTTGCATCAATTGTTTTTTATCGTGGAGCAAATTAAGCCCATTAATGATTACTATTTGTTAACCTCCTCCTAAATCATGAGAGCAAGACTGACATAATTATTGTTTTGCTGCTTCTGATTTGATTTGTTCGCCGGTTTTCCCAAATCTCCTTTCCCGGTTTTGGTAGTCAACAATGGCTTCATATAAATTTTCTTTTCTAAAATCTGGCCAGCGGGTATTGGTAAAATACAACTCGGCATAGGCCAATTGGTACAATAAAAAGTTGCTGATCCTGTGTTCGCCACTTGTTCTGATCATGAGTTCAGGATCAGGAAAAGCACTGGTAGAGAGATAATGTTGAAGGGTATCCTGGGTAATTTCTTCTGGTTGAATAAGGTTGTTTTTTATGTCTGTTGCGATACTTTTGATAGCGTTGGCCATCTCCCAGCGGCTGCTGTAGCTCAAGGCCATAATAAGGTTAAGTCCGGTATTTGGGGCTGTTTCGCTGATTGCCTCCGCTAATTCTTTGCTGGCACTGTCAGGCAACATATTTACGTCGCCAATAACGTGTAGGCGAATGTTGTTTTTATTTAGGGTGGGCACTTCATTTTTGATGGTGTCTACCAGCAGTTCCATCAAACCGGTTACCTCATATTCGGGGCGGTTCCAGTTTTCGGTGCTAAATGCATATAAGGTAAGGTATTGAATACCCAATTCTGCTGCCCCCTCCACGATGTTTCTCACACTTTCTACGCCATGTAAGTGGCCAAAAAGACGGTCCTCCCCTTTTTCTTTTGCCCAACGACCATTCCCATCCATAATAATGGCAATGTGCTTAGGCAGATGCGTTAGGTCTATGCTTTGAAGTAAACTCATATAATTTTATAAACTCAGCAGTCAGGCACAGGGCCTGACTTTGGGCGCAAAAGTAATAAATTTAAGTAATAAAAGGGTAGTCAACTTATATAGTTGATTCGCCACAGATACATTCTTGTAGCTGCTTTACGAAACAAGTCGCAATTAGTTGGTTGATGGACAGCGATATGAACTAATATTGAAAGACAAACCTAGCTCTACAAACATGTATTGGTCTTTTTGTTTGCTGTTGCCTCTTTGTCTGCCTTCTACCCCAATGATGGCATTAGGGTCTATTTCGTAACTTCTGTCTTGCAGTAATAATGCAGTTGGACCGTTGCCTGATGCTGGAAAATTGTTAGCCCCTATAAAAGTGGTACTCACATCATCTAAGTAATCTGTAAAAGTGTAGCGATGACTGATTTCAAAAGAAAGGTTGACATTGGGCGAAACATTGAATTTGAGACCAGCTCCAAATGGAATACAAACCGCCATGGTGCTATATTGTTTTCTTCCCTGGTAGGCCACTGTTTGTCCTTCTGTGCCTAGGGGGCGAAGAAATTCTTTTTTGCCATTGAGGAAAGCGTATGGGTCGTAAGTGAAAACGCCTAATCCCAGGGTTACATAAGGTGTAAACAAATATCTTGGATCGTTGGGTTGAAATTTAAAGAAGTTAAAATCTCCCATGGCCGCAATTTCCCATATATTGGTATTGAAGCTAAGATTTCTGCGTTGTTGAAAGTCATTTTTGCTGTAAGTATCACTGTAGCCTAGCTGGGCATAGTGTCCGGCAATTCGGAGCCCCACATAATTACCAAATTGTTTGCGGAAAAACAAGCCAATAGCGGGCTTGGGTCGGTTGATAGCAACCCTGGTATTGATATCACCAAAATAATGCGCCCCGCCGAATGTAACGCCAAACTCACCTACTTGAACGTATTCGTCTGATTGTGCCATCAATCCGGTTGTGCACAGTGTCAAAGCCAAAAAGAGAGATAATATTTTTTTAGTCACGGAGTATGCTTTTATTTTTTTGAACAATGCTAATTGCGTTAAAATGCTGTGCAAAATAATTTAATTGTTTGGTAATAACGCACCGAATGGCAATATCTGACACAAATTTTGTTATATTTTTTTAACATTAGGGAGCTTTCTCTACCCTTAATCCGGCGCTCATCACATTTTTAAGTGGTATATCTCTCATCAAATGGTAGATGCTGAATTGGTAGGTGCCGTTTTTACGGAAGCGTCTAGGTTGTCCGTTCAATAATTTCCTTACTTCCCAAATATCGTTCATGCCTGTTCCTTCCCAACCCGTGGCATCGATCCCTAGCGAAAGGTCTATTTTTTGGAAAAACAAAGAATCACCCGGTGATTGCAATCCTACATTCAACCAGATATTATTGTAGGCATAAGAATCGGTGTGGCGAAGTACGATGTAAATATTATAGGCCGACAGCGTATCACTGATGGTAAAAGTACCAGTGGCTGCAAAATTATTTTGCCACTCGTATTTAGGAATGGGCGTATTTTTTTCGAAAAGGTCAACTTGTCTGCAGGAGTTAAAGCACAAAAGCCAGCAAGCACTTAATAATAGAAGTGGAAAAAAGATGGATTTGTTGTTCACTTTATTTCAATCTTGGTTGTTGCAATTTACAAAACATTTAATACCTGTTCTTTTGCTTTTTCAAGTTCATCTTTCATTCGTACCACGCATTTTTGGATGCCGGCATCGTAAGCTTTGCTTCCGGTAGTGTTGATCTCTCTTCCGATTTCCTGAAGTAAGAAAGATAATTTTTTTCCTTTGCCTTCTTCCGGGGTTGCCATGATTTCTTTGAAATATTCGCAGTGTTGTCTCAATCGAATTTGTTCTTCGTGAATGTCAATTTTTTCCATGTAGTAGATGAGTTCCTGTTCCAAACGGTTGCCGTCGATGTTTTCTTTGCCTACATGTGTTTCGAGCAGTTGATTGATTTCTTCTTTTATCTTAACTTTTCTGGCAGGCTCTAACACTAAAATATTTTCTTCTTGTTCTTTAATGTGCTCGATTCGGGTGAGCAAATCTTTTTCTAAGGAAGCCCCTTCTTCTATACGATGGCCATTTAATTCTTTCATGGCCTTTTGCAATACTTTGCTGAACTCTTTAAAATCATCATCACTCAGTACATCCATTGCCGGACTCACTACTTCGGGTAAACGAAGCAAGGCGCTGAGTACTGAATTGGTATCGATCATCAATTCTTTGGCGAGCGTGTCGATCTGATTGTAATAAGCTTTGATCAAATCGGTGTTGATGACAACCGGTTTGGTAGTACCGTTTTGTTTGATATTCACATAGCAGTCGATGGTGCCTCTGGTGAGTTGATCTTGCAACATACTGCGTATTTCAAATTCGTAAGGACGCAACAAAGGAGGAAGTTTTAATTGAAGTTCAAATTGTTTTCCATTGAGTGCTTTTATTTCAACCATAAAAGTTTTTTCACCCACTGTTTGCTCTGCCCTTCCAAAGCCTGTCATTGATTTTAACATTGCTGTTTTTATTTTGATGCAAGATAATTGATTATTCAGCAGTGCATCGATTTTATTCGAAATCAGGAAGGTTGGAAAGTGCAGTTGAGGTCGAAAAAAACAGGAGTTGACCTAAAGAAAAAAGCCCAGCAGGTATGCCGAGCTTTTATATATATATGGGTTAGTAAGTACCAGGAACCAAATTCCCCTACGCAATATTAAAAATAAATTTTGCTATCTAAAAAAAATGTCAGTTTATTTTATGCACATTTTTAATTACCCTGTGGATAATAGTAGTTTTTAAAAGGTAGTTTTTGCCTGAATAAATTTCGATGAAGCACCCTATCCATGTCATAAGAAAAAATGAAATCCTCTGAAATGTTGATGTTTACTGATGTTGTGGCAATTACTTTTTTTACTATTCAAGTTTGATGTTCATTATTCATTTAAATAAGTAAATACTGCAAGATTCCATTTTTTAAAAAAATAAACATCAAATATTTTTTTAAAAAATTTTAAAAAGATGTAAATTCTTTCGAAATACTGTGTTTTTTTGAAAGTCAGGTTTTATAAAATGCTGTATATTTTTTGGAACAGTGATAAAAGCGAATGTTTTTATGAGCATTATACCTGCTATGATCGACATTATTACACTCTAATTTGGCGGCATATTTTAAAAGTGGCCTGCTGGTATAATTGCTTCGGAGTTGCGAAGTTGAACGAAGTTATAATAATTTTTATGCTCTATCATTATACCAAATCTGTTATAAAACAAGCATTCTTTTTTTGCTTAAAAACATTTTTCAATTTACATCGTACTACCGCTTGTAAAGGGTATTTCTTTTCTATCTAAACCACTTTAGCAAAATAATTTGTATGCATATTTACACATCGTCTAAAATAGTTCGACAACTCTACCTCTAACTAAGACAAGCATCCTACCTTTGAAAAAATTTAAATATGCAGTTTCCTTCTCCGGTTTCAGTTCAATGGATTGCCGATTTGATACAAGCGAAATTAATTGGCAACAGTGACGGTATGGCCACGGGTATCAACGAAATTCACAAAGTAGAAAAAGGCGATTTGGTTTTTGTTGACCATCCAAAGTATTACGATAAATGCATCAACAGTGATGCAAGTTTCATCATCATCAACAAAGAAACCGCTGTTCCCGATGGTAAAGCTTTGTTGGTAACGGATAATCCGTTTGAAGCCTATTGTACCATCGTACATCATTTCCGTCCTTTTCAGCAAGCGAATCAGCTAATCAGTGAAACCGCTTCTTTCGGAGAAGGCAGTTATGTATACCCCTCAGCTTTTATTGGTCACCATGTTAGCATCGGTAATCATTGTATCATTCATCCAAATGTTACCATACTCGATCATTGTGTGATTGGCAACAATGTGGTGATACAGGCAGGTACAGTCGTCGGCAGCGACGCCTTTTATTATAACGGAAAAAAAGACCGTGAAATTTGGTTTAAAAAAATGCCGAGTTGCGGCCGCGTGGTCATCGAAGATTTTGCAGAAATCGGATCTAACTGCACCATCGATCGTGGGGTTAGTCACGACACCATTATCGGCAGCGGCACAAAAATGGACAACCTCATTCACATCGGTCATGATACGGTGATCGGCAAAAATTGTTTGATAGCCGCCAATGTTGTGATCGCGGGCGTTGTTACTATTGAAGATGGCGTAACCATTTGGGGTGGTGTAATCATCAATAAAACACTTACGATAGGACAAAATGCAGTACTGCTGGGAAAAACAGGCGTGGCGGGCGATTTGGAAGGAAATAAAACTTATTGGGGGACGCCGGCACAAGAAGCTTCGGCGGCTAAAAGAGAACTCATATGGATCAAACGCATACCGCAACTCTGGGAAAAAGTGATGAATAAAAAATAAAAAACGGCGCTCGACGGGCGCCGCTTTTTTATTCCATCAACGGACGGTAATTATAAGGTAACTGGTCTGCAATGCGCTCCCAGGTCCAATAGGCACTGATCGATAAATCGTTCTGATCGAAGTAATAGCCGTTGCGTTCGATACCGATTGCTTCGCCGGGCAAAAATCCTATGATAGAGAACTGAAAATCTTCTGGCTCGTTCGGAAAAACAAGAGCAAATCCGGGTTCAGGTTTTTCGTTCAGATATAAAATACCTACCCGCGTTTGTTTGGGAAGTAGTTCAACCAGCGCCGTACTGTCATCTTTGCTGTATTGCAACCCTTCATAATAATTTTTGACAGGCGTTGCTTTTTCTGTGTCGTTTTCAGTGATTAAAAACTGTACCTGAAATCCTTCCTGTTGCAATGTTTTATGATAGGCACTTCGCATAAAATGAAGGATAGAACCGTTGTAGGCGGTAACCCTTGCCTGCATCCATCTTGCGTATTGGTCATTATTTTCCGGCGTCATTTCTTCAAACAAAGGATAGCCGGTATACAAACTGACTTCCGAATTGTATTCGTGGGTGAACGAATCCAAACTGTACCGAATATTGTAACCTAAGGCAGCATTTTCGATGAGCAGGGGCTCCGTGGCAATTACTTTTAACCGGTTTTTTCTTTTATAAAAATAGAACTTGAGCACCTCTTTATTTTTGAGTACACAGAGCGCACTGTTAGTTGATTGTCCTATAAATTTTTCAGTAAAAAACTGACCATATTTTTCCCAACCATCTTTTACTTCAGAAGTAGCCACCACGGAAACTTCCTCCATTTCTTTTTCTTTTTCCTTCATCTCATATATAATGCTTCGGTCGTTGGCATCTGCATTACTGATCCTTTTTGTTTCGGTATTGTAACCAGTAAAAGTAATCACAAGAGTATATCCCCCTTCGGGCACAGCTAATTTAAAATTACCCTCAGCGTCTGTTGCTGTTCCCAAGGTAGTGTTTTGCGCAAATACAGAAGCCCCTTGTAATGGCTGTTTGGTAACAGCACTTACTACGGTGCCATACACCGTATAGTTGGATTGTGCAGACGCAAAAAATAGGAATAAGCTGCAGGATAAGAGGCTGATAATTTTTTTCATAGATCGAAGAGGATAGCTGTTGGTTAAAAATGAATGACCAAAAATACAATTTTAGCTGTTAACCTTTTGTTGCAATGCTGCGCAGGTATCTTCAATCGTCGTTAAAAGCGGCATGTAGGTAAAGGAAGGAAATTGTTGCAGCAGCTTGCTGTTATCGAACGTTACTTTGGCCAAAGCTGTTGCTGCTGTTTCTTTGGTGACCAATGCTTGTTTTCCGGTGATTACACTTTTGATGGCTTCCCAATTGCTCACCAGGGCTGCCAAAAAAGGGGTCACCATTTTATAAGGACGTTTCTTTTTAAAAGCATCTGCGATAGCATAAAATACATGCTGGTAAGAAGCGTTGTGACCACTGATGATAAACCTTTCTGCACTCACATCACTTTCCATTAGCAAAATCATAGCACGTACCAGATCCCGCACATCTACATAGCCTGTGGTGCCGGTGGCATACCATGGAAATTCTTCGTACACCGATTTAAAAATGGCGGTACTCCCTTCATTCCAATCGCCTGCACCTAAAATAATACTGGGATTTACAATAACAGTGGATAGCCCCTCCGCCTGCGCTCTCCACACTTCCATTTCACCCAGGTATTTGCTTTCGCCATATTTGCTGTTGCTGGTTTCTGGCGTCCATTGCATTTTTTCGTGAATAACCTCATCTTTCCGAATTCGTCCAAGGGCAGCAACAGAACTCACGTGTAAAAATTTTTGCACGCCCGATTCCAATGCAATATTTACCAGATTGGCGGTTGCTTCTACATTGATTTTATATAGTTGGTGCTTATCTTTTTTATTAAATGACACCAACCCCGCGCAATGATATACCGTGGTTACGCCTTGCATCACTTCTTCAAGCCTGGATAGATCGAGGAGGCTACAAGCCACTTGTTCCAATGCATCATCCTTTGACAAACGCAAAGGCGTTTTATGAATGATGGCGCGCACTTTATGCCCCTTTGCCAATAATGTTTGAATAAGTTCATTTCCCAGTAAACCCGAACCTCCTGTAACTAAAATCATGCATACATTTTTTCCGATGTCTGTTAATGTTGGTATTCATAAAATCCTTTTCCTGATTTTCGGCCCAGTTCTCCTTTGTTTACTTTTTCTATTTGCAAGGCAGAAGGTTTGAAACGAATGGCTTTATTGAATGCTTCATACAAAGAAGTAGAAACGGCTAAGTTTACATCCATACCAATCAAATCCATCAATTTAAAAGGACCCATTTTAAATCCTGCGTTTTCGATGGCTTCATCTACTTGTTCTTTGGTGGCTACTCCCTCTTCTACCATCTTCATTCCTTCCAAATAAAAGTGGCGGGCTACTCGGTTCACAATAAAGCCGGGGGCATCTTTGCAGAGTACGGGTGTTTTGTCCAATTTTTTACAGAGCTCCATCACTTCATCCGCAACATTGCTGTCCGTAACATCCGTTTTAATCACTTCCACAAGTTTCATTACTTGTGCAGGATTGAAAAAATGCATTCCCAACACTCTTTGAGGCCCTTGAATATTTTGCTGAATAGCAGTAATGGATAAAGAAGAAGTATTAGAAGCCAAAATACAATCAGGACTATTTAAAGCAGCCAACTCTTTGAAGATCGCCGTTTTAACCTCTAGTTTCTCCACCACTGCTTCTATTACAATATCTGCTTTGCAATCTGCAATAACGGCACTGTAGCGGATGCAAGAGCGTACTTCCTGTGCGGCTTCCGGGGTAATTTTTTGTTTACTGAGTAGAAATGCAAGATTTTTTTCAATGGACTGAGTTGCCTGTATTAGTACAGCTTCGTTGATATCGCAGAGAACAACGGGGTAGTTTTTTAAAGCGGCAGCAAGTGCAATCCCACTTCCCATGGTGCCAGCTCCTACTACAGCAATTGTATTGATCATGTGCAAAAATAAAAACTGCCACGGGAATTATAGCATTTCTTTTTATCAAGCTACGTACCGCATGGCAGTTATTTTATTTCAAGGGAAGAGATTTAGTTCTGACCTGCTTCCTGTTTGGCTTCCGCCTTCATTTTTTCGTTGGCTGTTACTGCAAACTCTACCCTTCTGTTCAGGGTTCTGTTTTCTGAAGAACTGTTGTCGTACTTAGGTTGTGATTCACCATAAAATTGGGTAACAATTCTTGAAGAAGCAACGCCGGCTTTTATTAAATAATTGGCAACCGCTTGTGCTCTTTTTCGAGAAAGTGTCATGTTGTATGCATCTCGTCCGGTATTATCTGTATGGCCTTCAATCAGGATATCTGTTTCCGGATATTCGTTGAATATTTTCACCAATTTGTCGAGTGCTAATTTGGAATTGTCGTTGATGCCAAATTTTTCAGTAGCAAAATATACCCCTGCTTTTGATCCATCTGGGTTTGTGTCGTCAAAAGTAACGTTGATACCTTCTTCTACCCTTTCTACTTTTGCACCCGGAATTTCAGTTTTGATTTTTTCGGCTTGTTTATCCATCTTATTTCCAATGATACCGCCTGCTGCGCCCCCTACCACTGCACCAATGATGGCACCTAAGGCTGTGTTCCCTTTTTTGCCTACGTTGTTACCAATAACCCCTCCTATAACTGCGCCACCGGCGGCACCCACGGCAACCCCTTTGTCTTGCTTGCTCATTCTTTTAGTGCCCTCACAGCTAGCAAATAGTAAAGCGGCTGCAGATGCGAAAAACAATGTTTTTGTAAATAAATATTTCATGATGGTGTTGTTTAGAAGTGCGTAATTATTTTGTTTTAATAAAATTATAAATGATAGAAGCCTGTTTACCTTCAAACGTTATATCGTTTCTCAGGCGCATGTTTTGAACATTCAGCTCGAGTATAGTAAACCGATAACCCGCGTTTCCTTCTTCGATCTCTTTTAATTTGGCGTCTAATTTTTTGAACTGAAAAAGTTTGGGCTCGTTGGGGGCCTCGTAAATTGACCAACGGATGTCTCTTTTTACGGATGCACATTCACCACCGTTTACGTTGATGGTGTAACTTCCCAGGCTGTTGTTTTGATTAAAGCTCCAGGAACTGCCAATAAAACAGCTCATGTCGGCTTCGTTGAGTATTTGTGTTTTTATTTTTCCGCTGATACCCTCCGTACTGATGGTTTGTAATTGCCAATTGCCGTCCACATCGGCTCTGTAGGCTCTGGCTTGTTTAGAACTGGAGCATGACAGCAGAATGGTGGAGGCCACCAATAAGCTGAATAAGATGCTGGTTTGTTTCATTTTTTTTCTGTTTTAATAAACAGAGAATTTCAATTATGGTGCCAAACTACTGTACGGAGATACGCGGAGTTACACTACAGACTCCAGCAAAGACTGCAAAGGTTGTAGCTAACCAGGGTCCTATTAACCGGATACTGCGGTGAATTGTTGTAGAAAGCGGACGTCGTTTTCGCTGAAGAGACGAAGGTCCTTGATTTGGTAGCTGAGCATGGTGATGCGTTCGATACCCATCCCGAAAGCAAAGCCTGTATATTTATTGCTGTCGATACCACAATTTTCGAGCACTATGGGGTGTACCATGCCGCAGCCGAGGATTTCAACCCATCCCGTTTTTTTACAAACATTACAGCCTTTTCCGTCGCAGATCAAACAGCTAATGTCCATTTCTGCACTGGGTTCTGTAAAGGGGAAATAAGAAGGGCGGAAGCGCACTTTGATGGAAGAACCAAACATTTCCTGCACAAAAAAGTACAGGGTTTGCTTCAAATCTGCAAAAGAAACATTTTCGGCAATGTACAATCCTTCCACTTGGTTAAAGAAGCAATGTGCTCTGGCGCTGATGGTTTCGTTTCTGTACACCCTGCCCGGACAAATGATTCGGAGGGGCAATTTATTTTTTTCCATCTCCCTGATTTGTACACTACTGGTATGAGTTCGCAGCAGCCAATCGGGATTTTTGAGAATGTAAAAAGTATCCTGCATATCTCTGGCAGGATGGTTTTCTGGTAGGTTCAATGCGGAAAAGTTGTGCCAATCATCCTCAATTTCGGGTCCCTCAGACACGGAAAACCCCAATCTGTGGAAAATAGATATAATCTTATTTTGAACGACGCTAATGGGATGGCGAGAACCGATGCTGGTAGCGCCGCCCGGCAAACTCACGTCCATGCTTTGGACGGCAGCCGAGGAGGCTTCTCCGGAATTTCCCCGCAGCTCTTCAAATTTCTCTTCTACAAATATTTTAAATTCATTCAACAACTGACCCGCTTCTTTTTTGTTGCCTGCCGCCACGTTTTTCATTTCGCTCATAATAGATTTTACCAGTCCCTTTGTACCCAGGTATTTAATGCGGAATGACTCTAATTCATCTTTTGTTTCTGCAACGGAGGTTTTGATTTCGTTTTTGTAATGTTCTATTTGTTGTAACAACTGGTCCATGCCGCAAAGGTAATACTGCCATGGCAAATTTCAATACGATTCAGGATTCACTAAAACTGATGAAATAGCTTGTAAAATGTTGAAGATGGGTTCCTTGAATGTTCGCTTTATTTCGGAGCTGAAAACGTAAGCTCGGTCTTGATGGTACGCTTTCGTAAATATTTAACGATTGCAGTTTCTCCATCATGCAATCCAACTATTACCTTCACTTTCTAACATCAACTTTATTTATGGACCCCGAATCCAGGGCAATCGTAAAGCCCTTTGCTTTTCTAACAACAACCCTGTTTGTGGTAGTTTTTTCTGCCGGTTATTTTTACAAAACTAAACAAAAAGCCCAACTTACAGTTCCCATTTTACCAACCGCTTCCGTGGTTTCTGGAATAGCAGACTCGGTGAAGAAAGAGCGACCTCCCGCCCGAAAGAAAAAGAAAACTATTTACCTCAGTTTCGACGACGGCCCCAACAAAGGCACCCGGCAAGTGTTAAACATTGTGAACGAACAGCAAATTCCGGTTACCTTGTTTATTGTTGGCGAGCACGTATATGGCAGCAGGTTGCAGTCCGGTATTTATGACAGTATCATAAAAAGCAACTGGATTGAAATTGCTAACCACAGTTATTCGCACGCGCTGGGCAATAAATTCAGCAAGTTTTATACCATGCCCGATAGTGTGGTAAAAGATTTTAAAAGATGTGCCGACAGTCTGCAACTGAAAAGCAACATTGTTCGAACACCCGGAAGAAATATCTGGAGAACGGGCACTGTAACCAGCACCGATATAAAACTTAGTACTGGTGCAGCAGACAGTTTGCGACGTGCCGGATTTGATGTAGTGGGCTGGGATCTGGAATGGCATTATACCAATGATCTAAAAGCAGTGCAAACCAGTGAAGAACTCAGCAAGCAGGTTGATAGCATGTTTACCCATAGCAAAACCAAAACGCCAGAACACTTGGTTTTACTGGCTCACGACCAAGTATTTGCCAACTCAAAAGATGCTGCTTCACTGAAAGCATTCATTGAAACAATGAAACAAAAAAATGAATATGAATTTGCGACGATCAAAGATTATCCCGGACTAGGTAAAAAGCAGTCGGGAGATAGCACAGTATCCGCAAATAATTCCTTAATTTTAATAAAATAAAAACTTTACTAAAATGGCCTTTTTTAAATCGGGTAATCCCGCGCTCTCAGAAAATAAATTTAGAAGTACTGTACTCGACGATGTTTTTAAAGTGCATGAAAATGCCATGACCATCAAGGGCACCATGCAAAAATTTGGATTCCTTTTTATCATGGTTTTGGGCACATCCTTTTACTCCTGGAAGGAAGCTGCAGAAGGCGGCAACGTAACGCCATTGATTTGGACAGGTGCAATTGGCGGCTTGGTAATAGCTATCACCCTTGCATTTAAACAACAATGGAGTCCTTATCTGGCGCCTTTATATGCTTTGTTGCAAGGTTTATTTATAGGTGCTATTTCGGCTACTTACAATATGGCTTTTGCAGAATTTGCACCAAATATTATCATCAATGCGGTTGGCCTCACATTCGGAGTGGCTGCTGCCATGTATTTGTTGTTTAGTTTTAGAATCATCAAAGCCACAGAGAAATTTAAGTCCGTAATCATTGCCGCTACAGCAGGCATCATGATCTTTTACTTGTTGGTATGGGTATTGCGCATGTTCGGTTTCGACAATATGCTTTTCTTACACCAGGGAAGTCCACTGGGCATTGGATTCTCCTTGTTTGTGGTAGCCATAGCTGCACTCAATCTGATTCTTGATTTTGATATGATTGAAAAAGGCGCAGAAATGGGCGCTCCTAAATACATGGAATGGTATGGTGCTTTTGGACTAATGGTGACGATGGTGTGGTTGTACCTTGAAATTCTGAGATTGCTGGGTAAAATTAGTAGTAGAAACTAATGACTTAAAAATTTGTTTAAATAAAAAAACCAGGCGCTGTCTGGTTTTTTTATTTAAACAATGCTATAAAATTCTCGTTGTTAGATGCTTGATTTACCCTCTTCCATCCAATAAATTACCCAATCCACCCAGCAAACTTCCTTCTTCTTTTCTTCCTCCAACAGATCCATACTGCATAATCCTGCCTGCCAGTCTGCTGATGGGCAATGATTGCAACCATACTTTTCCTGGCCCCTGCAATCTGGCAAAAAATAATCCTTCGCCACCAAACATAAAGTTTTTGATACCTTTTACAAATTCAATATCGAAATCTATACCAGCGGTATAGGCCACTACACAACCCGTATCTACTTTTAAGATTTCTCCATGTTGTAAATCTCGTTCAATCACGTAGCCGCCTGCGTGAGCGAATGCAAAACCATCTCCTTCCATTTTTTGCATAATAAACCCTTCTCCTCCAAAAATACCTGTGCCCAATTTGCGCTGGAATTCAATACCAATGCTCACGCCTTTGGCGGCACACAAAAAAGCGTCTTTTTGGGCGATTACTTTTCCGCCCAATTGTTGAAGATCGAGCACAATGATTTTACCTGTGTAGGGTGATGCAAAGCTGACTTTCTTTTTTCCCTGACCCACATTGGTGAAGGCTGTCATAAACAAACTCTCTCCTGTCAATAAACGTTTACCGGCGCTTAAGAGCTTTCCCATCAAACCGCCGCCAGATCTACTTTCGCTGCCATCACCAAAAATTGTTTGCATTTCAATTCCATTCTCCATCATCATAAACGCGCCACTTTCTGCAATGGCGGTTTCATCCGGGTCCAATTCAATTTCTACAAATTGTAACTCTTCTCCGTAAATTTTAAAATCGATATCATGACTTGTTTTCATGTTGTTTTTTTTAGTGTTTAATCAACATACAAATGAACAGCTTTTTTAATCATCCCGCTACAATAAAATTATAAATGGTGACTCAACAATTACAGTTGTACGATCAATCCAATCCCATTCCCTGTAGTAGCAATCCGTACATTTTGTAAAATACTATCCAGCCTTTTGCCATGACGCTGGTGAATGGCATACATCAGTCCATCAAACAGTAGGAGAACACCGCCTTGTAACATTACCGACTGCCCGTAGCCTTTGAGTCTTTCTGGTTTGTTGGTGGTGGTTTTACTTCTTTCATACATATAGGCCCCGCCTGCAACATACGCCAGATCCAGAGCCGTGTTGAATAAAAATAATTTTTCCAATGAGTGTTGTTTTTTAAGGGAAGCCGCTAACCCAAGTTCGCCTTCTTTTTTGGTGGTGAAATGTCCCAGTGCCACAATACCCAATGTAACGCCATTCCAAATGGCATTCATTTGGTGAAAGTATTTGTTGCTGCCAGTTGTTTGAGAAGCAGCAATGGTTCCATACACAATATTAGCAGTGCTGTAACTGGCTAGGATAGTCATTGCGGTTTTGTCAATTTTCAGCCGCCTTGCATTAAATTCAGGCAAGGTTATTTGCTGTGCAAATGTGGCAATAGTAAATAGCCCACATGTGAATAGAATTAAAGTTTGTTTCATAACAGACAAACGTTTTTGTAACATGGATAGTTTTAAAATTAGCATCGAAAGAGGATTTATTTTCAAGTGATTAGAAAACGAGTAGGTGTAAAAAGCCCCGCAGAAGAATCTGCGGGACTATACCCTATGTTTAACAATCAAAAATGAACACTGTGATAGCTATTATTGGTCATGCTCAGTTGTTGATGTTGAGCAGGTTAGCCACGTTAAAACCAGCTTCCTTTATGAGCTTCAGATGCATTTTTCATTTTTCTATTTCTGCTATTTACTTTTCGTTTTTGGATAACCATGGTAACCAACATTAAAGGAATAAACAACACGGTCATAGGAGGAATACCCAAGAAACTGATCCAGGTACCACCAAAGTTTTTTCGCATGGGCCTTCTCAATCTTTCAGCGATGAGGTACATAGCCGGCACAATGATGAGGGTCATAAAAAAGGCAAATGTCAATCCGAAAATGATAGTCCAGCTCAACGGTTTCCAGAAAGCCACGTTATCGCCGCCAAAGAATATTTTCGGATCGAGTTCTGCAAATAAGCTGATGAAATTGATATTGAAACCAACTGCAATTGGAATAAACGCGAGGATAGCTGCCAATGCGGTGAGCAATACTGGAATGATCCTGGTTTTACCTGCTTGTATCACTGCGTCTCTGGTTTTTAACCCACGCGACCTCAACTCCTCGGCAAATTCGATTACCAGGATACCATTCTTCACCACAATACCTGCAAGCCCAACAATACCTAAGCCTGTCATAAGTACCGATGCTTCCATACCGAAAATAGAAAAGCCTAACAATACCCCAATTACACTGAAAATAATTTCTGTAAGGATAATGACCGACTTACTTACAGAGTTGAACTGCAACACAAGTGTGAGTAAGATCAACCCAAGTGCTACTAACAATGCGCTGAACAAAAACGCACCTGTTTCTGCCTGTTGCTCGCCTTCGCCAGTTTGTAAGATAGATACGCCTTCGCCTTTGCCGGTAAATGAAGCGATGTGTCCTTCAATTACTTTGTTAACCGCCGTGGCATTGAATCCCTGTGTGGTTAACACATTGGATCGAAGCGTGATCAATCGTTTTTGATTTTTTCTTTTCACACTTCCAAAAGTGCTGGTAGGCTCCACCGTTACCAAAGCACTGATGGGGATATTTTTAACCGCGCCGCCAGAAGCGAAATCGCGGAAACTGATGCGCATATTTAGGATCTCCGATAAACTTTTGCGCTGAATTTCATTGTTGCGCAATTGAATTTTATATTCTTCTTTTCCTTCTTTAATTTTAGAAACTTCCCTTCCGAACAAAGCAGTCCGAATAGCCATACCCACCTGTGCAGAAGAAACACCTTGTATCAAAGCTCTTTCTCTATCTACGGTGAGTGTAATTTCGGGATTATTCAAATCTACATCCATCTTCAATTCTTCTACCCCGGGCACCTGAATAGAGTCGAGATAGTTTTTGAGATTAACGGATGTCTTTACGAGATTATCAAAATCTTCGCTGGCAATTTCGATGTTGATTGGAGGATCTGTTGGCGGACCAGCACTTTCTTGGTCTACGCTGATCTCTGCACCTGGAAGACCAGTTAAAGCATTCCTTATTTCATCCAAATAAGGTTTGGTGCTTTTACCATGACGTTTTTCAAACTCCACAAAAGATACCTGTATTCTTCCCAATTCGCTTCTGGTACTTCTATCACCTGCAGCCGGATCGCTGGCGCCAATTGCCACGTTGCTGATCACGCTTTCTACCACCGGATTGTATTGCCCTTTGGCAGCATCAATACCGAGTACTTTGTTCACTTTTGTTTCTAATGTTTGGGTGACAGAATCGGTGTATTGCACACTCGTACCAACCGGAAGTTTTAGATAAACATAAATCTGGTTGGGATCACCCTTCGGGAAAAACGCAATACCTACGCGGCCTGAATTAACCGAAATGCCGAAGATGGCTACTGATAAAAACAGCAAACCTACGGTACCTAAAAGCAAATGTACTGGCCTCCAACCCTTCAGCGCCCAACGGAGCAGGCTCTCGTAGTGATTCATGATCCACGGTAAGGCTTTGTTTTGGAAATTATGTATGGCATCATCAATTACATATCTATTCAGTACCACCAGGATCATAAAAAATATAAGGAGGTTGCCAAAAAAAGCAAAGCCTAAAATATCCAGCAAAATACCAGTGCCGATCACGATCCATAAAATCGGTTTTTTAAAGATGGCAGACTTTGGTTCTTTTTTACCCTCCGGATGGTTCATGAAATCTACCGCAAAAATGGGGTTCATGATAAAGGCCACTACCAACGATGCGGCTAAAGTAAATATGAGCATGGTTGGAAGGTACACCATGAACCGTCCAATGATGCCCGGCCAGAAAAGCAGGGGAAAAAAAGGCGCCAACGTAGTAATGGTACCCGCTAGTACTGGAATAAAAACTTCTCCTGCTGCCATTTTTGTGGCTTTCACAATTGGAATTTTTCCCTTGCCATCGACAAATATTCTGTGCACGTTTTCGATCACCACAATGGCGTCATCCACAATAATTCCCAAGCCAAACAACAGGGCAAATAATACAATAAAGTTGAGGGTAACATCTGTGCCCACAATTAAATCGGCACCCGGCAAAAACACAAACGCTACAAACATACTGAGGGGCACGCTAAGTGCTACAAAGAAGGCATTGGTAACACCCATGAAAAACATGAGTACAATGAGTACGAGTATAAAACCAATTACAATAGAGTTTACCAGTTCATTAAAGGAAGCTTTTGTTTTGATACTCTGGTCACCAGTGATTACTGCCTTGAGGTTATCCGGATAGAGAACGCCTTTGGCATCTTCCACAATTTTTTGTACTTGATCACTGGTTTCGATGAGGTTTTCTCCACTGCGTTTGATGATGTTGAGGGTTACCACGTTTTTACCATCTAAGCGTGCAAAACTCTCTACATCTTTGGTGGTATCCTTAATCACTGCAATATCTTTCAGATAAATGGGCGCACCGCCCGTGTTTCTGAGGATAACTTTTTCAATGTCGTAGGCAGACTTAAATTGTCCTTTCAACTGCAAGTTTCTTTTCATACTGCCTACCTCGAGCAAGCCTCCGGAGATATCCATGTTTTCTCTTGCAACGGCATTGCTGATATCATCGAAAGTAACGCCAGCACTTTGCATGCGGTAATTGTCGACGTTGATCTGAAACTCTCTTTCCGGCGCTCCCACAATATCAATCCGATTGATCTGTGTAAGTTCTTCCAATTTGTCTTTTAAATCATCCGCAAATTTTTTCAGTTTTACCATGTCGTAATCACCACTAAGGTTAACGTACATCATGGGCTGATCGCTGAAGTTTACTTCCAGTGCAGTAGGCTCCTGTGTAAGGTCTGTTGGGAGATCTTGCTTGGCTTTGTCAATAGCATCTTTTACTTTTTGCAGTGCAATTTGCGTTTTTACTTCTGTATCGAATTCTACGATAATAGAAGAAAAATCTTGTTGAGAAGTGCTGGTAAACTTTTTAATTTTCGCTCCCGTGATGCCTTTGATTTGTTTCTCGATGGGGCGGGTCACCAGATTCTCTATATCTTTGGGCGAGTTACCAACATATACTGTTTGTACATAGATGGTAGGAATCACAATATCCGGAAACTGCTCTTTAGGAAGTGTCAGAAATTGATACAAACCCCCCACGGTGAAGAACAGCATCAACAAATAAATGGAAGTTTTATTACCAATACTCCAAGAGGTAGGTTTAAATTCTTTGAATTTTTCTTTTATGTTTTGCTTTGCGCTCATACAATTCGTTTGTAAATAATCAGATGGAATACCCCGTTCAATTTATTTTGCCAGGGTTAGTTGCTGGCCTTCGTAGATGCTGGCGAATCCTTCCGTTACCAATACATCGCCTTCTTTTAAACCAGTTTTAATTTCCAGCAACTCCCCATTGAGCATTCCAATGTTTACGGGTCGTTTGCGGGCGATCAATTTTCCATTTTCTGTAACAGCCACCATCACAAATTTTCCCTTATCGTCATTCTGCAAAGTATTGAGTGGAATGGCGATGGCTGCTGGTGCGCTATAGTCTTTCACTTTTACGAGTGCGATCTGATTGGGTTTCACCGCAGGATCGGCTGGTAGTTTTGCTTCAATTACAAATCCTCTATTGCTGGCATCAATCGATGCTCCTATGAAGCTTATGCTGGTAGTAAATTCTTTTTGATTATCAGGTAACAAAACCACTACCGGAGAACCTTTTTTTACGCTCCCCAAATAATTTTCAGGAATGTTGCATATAACTTTTAGTCTGCTGGTATTTACAATTTTTATTTGAGGGCCAGCGGCGCTCATGCCAGAAAAAGTTTCCCCTACACGGATGTTCACTATATCAGCCACCCCGCTTACATTGCTGTACACATTGGCCGTACTGAGTTGTTCTTGTGCAAGTTTAACAGATTCATTGCCAGATTTTAGTTGATCTGCTAAACCAGATACGTTGTTTTGTGCTGTGATCAATTGTACTTCGGTACCAATGCCCTGATCCCAAAGATTTTTTTGGCGTTGAGCAATATTTTTTGCGTAACCTAATTGAATTTTAATCCCTTCTAATTGTTGCCTGGCAGCCATTACTTGCTGTTGCATAATGGCATCATCCAACTTTAGCAGTAGCTGTCCTTTTTTCACAAGATCGCCTTGTTTTACAAATACCGCTTTTACTTGTCCGCCCATACCTCTTGGTGAAACATATGAAATATCATCGGCATCTACCTTGCCTTGTAGTTCAATGTAGTGGTTGAAGTCTTGCTTTATAATGGGCACTGTTGTTACCAACTTTACTTTAGAGGGATTGCTATTGGGATCTAGTTTCAATAATTCCGCTTGTAGTTTTGCTATCTCCTGGTCATTTTTTTCTTTATCAGATTTCAATTTCTCTAACTGAATTTTTTTATCATTGATGGCAGCATTGCCGTCTTTTTTACTATCGCTGCAACTGGTAAAAATTAACACACTAAGAATAGTACGGATGAAGTATTGTTTCATTTTATATTGATATTATATAAGTGGTAAGAATGGTTTAAGTTATAGTTTACCGGTAGCTTTCTGGAAATCAATTTTGGCGATGATGGCATCGTACAATGCGCCGAAATAATTGTTTTGAGCTACTTTTAATTCTGTTTGTGCCGTGTAAATTTCCTGGTTGCTGCCCAACCCTTGCTGGTATTTAAGTTTGGTGGTGTTGTACACTTTTTCTGCCAGTTCCATGTTTTTTTTCTGTGTATCCATAGTGATGAGCGAAGAGCTCAATAATAAATTAGCTTGTGTAACATCATTGTCGATGCTCGCTTTGAGCTGTTCGACCCGGTTGTTGGTTTGCCGCAATTCTAATTTTGCCTTACTTACCCTGGCCGCTTTGGCAAAGCCATCGAAAATGGGAACAGCAATTTTTAAACCTATGAGTGAGCTGGTAAACCAAGGCCCTTTGTCAAAAAAATCGAACTCGTTGCGCTGTGCAATTTTTGAGTAGTTACCATAGAGTGCAACTGTTGGCAAGTAGCTGAGTTGGTATCGTTTTACATTGTAACCTCCTAACGCTTGAGCCACTTCCAGCAATTGCATTTCTTTTCTATCGGTATAATTATAGGTAGTGTCCAATATGTTGCTTTTCAGTTCGTCTTCAGATAAACTATCGGTGAGGATCAACTGGTCTTTTTGTGGCATGTTCATCAAAAACTTCAGGCTCGCATTACCTGCACGTAGTTGATTTTCGAACTTCAATTTTTCTGTCTTCAAATTGTTGAGCTGTACATTTACCTTGTCAACATCTAATCTTTCTGCAAACCCTTGTTCAAAAATGGCACTGGTTTCTTTGAGTAGTTTTTCGAAGCGTTCTATGTTGGCGTCAATAGAAGTAAGTTGAGTGGCGCCTACCACCAATTGGTAGTAAATTTTTTGCACGTTTACTTTAATCATTTCTTCCGTAACTGCCTGTGTTTTGCGTTGGTATTCCAAAGAAGCATCTCTGGCTTGCAGGCCAACGAAAACCTGGCCATCAAACAAGAGTTGCGAAACATCAATGCCGGCGGTAGCGTTCCATTTGGTACCGAATTGTGCTTGCACGAATCCAAAATCAGCGGGAGAATTAATTGGATTGCCATTGCCATCTTTTACACCTTCTTCCTCCAGCACTCCATAAGTGGCTGCTGAAATAAAGTTGGGAAAACTTTGTACCGCAACATTAGGAAAATGGATCGCTCCCAGGCTGGCACTCACCTGTGGAAATGCTGCGGAAGTAATTTCGCGATTGGTTTGCTTCTGTATTTGAAGGTTGAGCAGTGCGTTTTTTACTTCTACCGAATGTTGAAGCGCATAATCCACTGCCTGATTCACACTAAATTGGCGCTGGGTTTGTGCAACCGTTAGTTGCCAACTCAAGCTGGTCAGGGCCAGGAATAAAACCGCATGAATGCGGTATCCAGGGTAATTATTTTTCATTGTTTAGATTAAATACTATTTATTGTTAATGATTATTTTTTCTTTTTGAGCCATATATCTTAAAGCCAATTTGTACCCCTTTTGGGTCACCAAACCAAACAAGAAGTTGGTAATAATTTGCTCTTCTATTTCGATAAGCGTGTACTTTCCCAACGACTGGTGAAATTCTGGATGGAAGGGTATAAACATGCTCTCGATCCTGAACTTTGCCAGTATGTTTACGTTAATTTCAGGCCTATACAATTCTTCTGCAATGCCTCTTTCAATATTTTTTCCGACGTGCCCCAACAGGTATTGCATTTTGTGTTGTTGAAAATGCTGGTGCGCTTCCGGATGGTACTTCTGCATTTCGTATAAAATAGCCGGATTCATGGTTTTGAACATTTCTACCATCATTTCCATAGCCAGAAATATTTCATGAACGGCATTGTCCGCTTGTTCTACATGGAGATCACATTTGCAGCGATTGCTTTCAATTACGCTGTCAATAACAGCTTTTACCAGTTCATCTTTGTCTTTGTAGTACTGATACAATGTTTTTTTGCTCATCCCCACACTGGCCGCAATGTCATCCATGCTCACGCTGCGGATGCTGTATTTCATCACCAGATCGTGGGCGGCTTGCTTGATTCTTTCTTTTTGATCGATGTCCGTCATAATTGGGCACAAAACTACGGAAACTTTTACCGTTACCAAAGTTTCCATCACTTTTTTTTACCATTCATAATAATTATTTCATTTCATCGAACGGATTGGGAGGGTAAATGGCCGGAGCATCAGGTTTCCTGTTCAACTATCTTTGCACCTAAACGAACGATTATGGAAAAGCCATTTCATTATAAAAAATTATTACAATACTTTTTACAGGGCATGCTTATCATGGCCCCCGTATTCATCACCATGTATGCATTGTATTTTACAGTGAGCAGTATCGATAGTCTGATACCCATTTTTTCTACAGTGGATGGCAAAGGAAATGTGAAGGTGCAGAATTATGGGTTGGGGTTTATCATCATTATTGTAGTTATCATCATGATCGGCTATTTCAGCTCCTTTTTTATTACAGGAAGGATAGTGAGTTTCATGGATAAGTTTTTTGAAAAAACACCCGGCCTGAAACATATTTACACTACTACGAGGGATTTTTTTGAAGCATTTGCGGGCGACAAAAAAAAGTTTACCAGAAATGTGTTGGCCAATGTGGATGACAATGACGTGTGGAGGGTTGGGTTTATTACCAATGATGACATGTCAGATTTTGGGTTGCAGGGTTATGTTGCAGTGTACATACCTATGGCCTATTCTGTGGCCGGCAATGTGTACATAATTCCTAAGGAAAGGGTGCGGCCCATCACCAATATCAGCAGTGCACAAACCATGAAGTTTGCAGTGAGTGGCGGCGTTACTGCTTTAGACGATTTAGAGGTGAAGTCACCACAATAATTGAGATCAGGCCTAATAACTCATTTTAGATTACATTTATGCAACGAATCGTTATCATGAAAAAAACATCTATCACCATAGCCATACTTTTGGGTAGTTATGCCAACTGCTATTGCTGGGGATTTTTTGCACACGCAAAAATTAATTATTACGCCGTTTTTTTATTGCCGCCAGAGATGTTGGTTTTTTACAAACCATCTATTGGTTTTTTATCTGATCATTCTGTAGATCCTGACAAACGCCGCTATGCGATCAAAGAGGAAGGCCCGAGGCATTATTTAGACATCGATAAATATGGCACTTATCCTTACCCAGATTTACCCAGAAAATGGGATGATGCGGTGGCAAAGTTTGGGAGAGATTCTTTAATGCAGCATGGCATTGTGCCATGGCACGTACAGGTGATGCTATCCAGGTTAACGGAAGCCTTCAAAGAAAAAAATTACAGCAAGATTTTAAAAAACAGTGCAGAGATTGGTCATTATATTTCAGATGCGCATGTACCCTTGCACGCCAGTAGCAATCACAACGGGCAATACACCAACCAACGCGGCATCCATGGCTTTTGGGAAAGCAGAGCACCCGAATTATTGGCAGAAAAACAGTTCGACTTTTTTATTGGCAAGGCTCAATACATCAAAAATCCCGGCGAATTTATTTGGGACAGGGTGTTGGAAAGCGCGCTTGCAGCCGATAGTGTTTTGCGATTTGAAAGAGAACTTACCAACGAATTTTCTGCCGACCAAAAGTTTTCGTTTGAAGAAAGAAATGGCAAAGTGATCCGACAATATTCATCCGCGTTCACGATTGCATTTAACAACAAGCTAGATGGTATGATTGAAAGAAGAATGCGTCAATCTATTTTTTGCATTTCTTCTTTTTGGTTCACGGCTTGGGTAAATGCCGGACAACCGGATTTGAAAGGACTGACCCGCCAAAAGTTTTCGGAAAAAGATGTAAAAGAATTTGAAGAGCTCAACAGCAAGTGGAGCAGTTCGGAAAAAATGATTGGAAGAGAAGAGTAAAAGTCTACGGGGTTTTATAGTTGGATCTAAAGCACTTCCTTGCAAAAAAATGATTTCGTCGTGATACAGGCTTGAAAACCCTTTCCTTCTGCCGAATAGAACCATCTTTCAATTTTCATTTTCAGGCCCGTTGTTTATTTGTTACTTTTGCCACTCAATTTTTGTACATGAGCGACAACAATACGCAACATATTACCATACACAATTTTAATGCCGGCCCCTCTATACTTCCCAAAACTGTTTTTGAACAGGCCTCTGTAGCCATCATGAATTTTAACGATAGCGGTTTATCCATTTTAGAGCTGGGACACCGTACCGCAGCATTTACGGCAGTGATGGAGGAAGCCCGCTCACTGGTAAAAGAGTTGATGCAATTGGATGAGGATCACGAAGCACTGTTTTTACATGGAGGTGCAAGCACGCAGTTTATGCAAGTGCCCATGAATTTGTTAGACGCAAAAGACACTGCCGCTTATACCGATACCGGCATTTGGGGTTACAAAGCTGTGAAAGAAGCCAAGTTATTTGGAAAGGTAGAAGTGGTTTGTTCTTCCAGAGAAAAAACGTATAATTATATTCCCAAAGATTTTGCAGTGCCCAACGACGCCCGATACCTGCACATCACCACCAACAATACAGTCTATGGTACCCAATGGCAACAAATTCCATTTACCAGCAATACACTGGTGGCAGATATGAGTTCTGACATTTTTAGCAGGGTATTGCCCTTCAATAAATTTGATCTGATCTACGCCGGCGCACAAAAAAATATGGGACCAGCCGGTGTTAACCTTGTCATCGTCAATAAAAATATTCTAGGGAAAATAAAACGAGCTATCCCCACTATGATGGATTACCGCAACCACATTGCAGAAGGAAGCATGCTCAATACGCCGCCAGTATTTGCAGTTTATGTTTGTATGCTAACGTTGCGCTGGCTTTCTTCGATCGGAGGCATTGCAGCCGTTGAAGAATTAAACAGGGAAAAAGCGGCACTGCTCTACAAAGCTATCGACGAAAGCAGTGTGTTTAGGGGAACTGTCGTACAGGAAGATCGAAGTACCATGAATGCTTGTTTTGTGATGAACGACCCCACAATGGAACCCGAATTTTTGGCTTATACTAAAAGTCTGGGTATTGTGGGCATCAAAGGCCACAGAACCACCGGTGGTTTTAGGGCTAGTATGTATAACGCGATGCCTATCAGTAGTGTACATGTTTTGGTAGAAGCTATGAAAGCCTTTGAAGACCTGCACAAATAGGCTTCAAAATGCTACAAATCCATGGATAATGATTGTTTAATAAATTTTATTGAATTATAAAAATCTGCACTAAGAAGGGAAATGGTACATTTGCCGCCCTATATTAATTGTATTTAAGTATTTACCATGGTTACCATTACACCCTTTATGGCACTCAGACCAGAGGCGCAGCTTGCAAAAGCCGTTGCCAGCAGGCCTTACGATGTACTCAACAGCAAAGAAGCAAAAGTGGAAGCACAAGGCAATCCCCATTCTTTTTTGCACATCACAAAATCAGAGATCGGATTATCTGACAGCATTGACATTCATTCGCAGGAAGTGTACGATAAAGCCAAAGAAAATCTGACAGCTTTTATCAGCAGAAATATTTTGTTTAGAGAGAATAAACCATGCTACTATATTTACCGCCTCACCATGAATGGCAGGAGCCAGGCTGGATTAGTATGTGGCAGTTCGGTGGCAGACTACGAAAACGGACTGATCAAAAAACACGAATTTACGCGTCCGGAAAAGGAGCAGGATCGTATCCAACACATTACCACCACTGGTGCTCAAACCGGGAATGTTTTTTTAGCATATAGAAATGTACCTGAAATAGACCAGGTGATCAATGGCTGGATGCATGATAAAAACCCTCAGTATGACTTTGTTGCTGAAGATGGCGTACAACATAGTATTTGGATTGTAAGTGACGACCACAGCATTGAAACCATCAGCGACTTGTTTAAAAAATATGTACCTGCCACTTATATTGCGGATGGTCACCATCGTGCCGCCAGTGCAGCAAAAGTAAAAGCGGCAATGGGTGATGCAGCTACGGAAAATGCAGACTATTTTTTAACCACCCTCTTTCCGAGCAATCAGTTGCACATCATGGATTACAACCGGGTGATCACTGATTTGAACGGCCTTACTTCGGAAGCTTTTATCAAAAAGCTGGAACAAGATTTCAGTATAGAAAAAAAGGATGCAGCTTATCGACCCGAGGCCTTACACGATCTAGGTTTGTACCTAGATAAACAATGGTATAAACTGAGTGCAAGGTCAGGCACATTTGATGCTACTGATCCGATGGCAGTATTAGACATCAGTATTTTAGAGAAAAAGATATTGGAACCCATTTTGGGTATAGCCGATCAACGAACCGACAAACGCATCGATTTTGTAGGCGGAATCAGAGGTTTAGGCGAGTTGGAAAAAAGGGTTGACAGTGGAGATATGGCCATTGCCATCAGCCTTTATCCCGTCAGCATCGAGCAACTGTTTGCAGTGGCCGATAGTGGGGAAGTGATGCCTCCCAAGAGCACCTGGTTCGAACCCAAGCTCAGAGATGGCTTGCTTACGCATTTGATAGATTAATGAACCTCTTTCGTTTATAACAGCACCCAATCGGATGCTATTTTTGCTTGAAAATCAATGAATTGCGCTGAATTTTTGATATTTCAGCGCCCCGTTTTATTAATCTTACCAAAATTATCGCAGAAGCGACACCTGAAACCCGTTTGTAATTTTGTCGTAAATCTAACTTCTCTCAAATTGTTTACCACCATCAACTTCTTTTGCTTTGCAATAACACATCACCTGCCTATTGCTTTTGTTCCGAAATAAAAAGAGGTTGTTGCTGTCTGGTTTTCAACCAACGGCTATGGATGGGTTAACAAGTACATACTTTTTTCCCGGGAACTGGTATTGATTCGCTTCGTCATAGGAGAGTTTTCGTACTTCTCAGGAAATTCTTTTTCACTACTGTAAACGATGCATGTATGACAAGAGGCAGAGCTGAATTGCCAATATCCTTTTTTCCAGGATGTTGGGTGTCTTTGTGGAGAAATCAGGAAAAGAATGGTGGCATACCATTTAAAAAAGGGATAACACAAGCTTATTCACAGCAAGTACGATTCAAATTAATTTACAAAGCTTATCCATTTTGTGCAACATTTTGATATACTTATTGGTTATTGCATCAACTATGGTACAAGCGTATAATTTTTTTGCCAGCTGGCAGTTGTTCCCCGAAAAAGGGTTGTATGAATCGGGGGAAAGGCCGAGGAGTGGTTTTTATAAAATTGGTAAATCGGCCAATGAGCAATCGTTGTTGATTGAGCACAACTGGGTGATGTTGGATAACCAGGCATTTAGTTCATCCTATTCCATTTTGGCAAATGAGGAGCAGCAGCCTTTCGAAAATAAAGAATTGGCAGATGAGGCACAGGTAGAATTTAAAGATAGCGGGAACCTTCTTTTTCATTTTTATAAAAATGGGGAGATCGTGCTGACCATTTTGCACCATATCCTACCAAATGGTTACTTGAAAATTATACAGGAGGGCATTAAAGCCGATGGGGAGCGCTTTAGCAATACTGAAGTGTACCACAAACAGATGAGTGTGCTCCCCTACTCTTCGTCTGTTGGGGGAGCTGTGATCAAACCCACCGAAGAGGGCGTTATCAAGCACAAGGCATTGAGTGCCATGGAAGAACAAACCAATATGCAACTCGATCAAATTCGACAACAAATAGAATTGTTGGCGGTACAGGCCCAACAAATTCAGAAAAGGAAGGAATTGTCGATGATGATTTATAACGCTAAATTATCATTTCAACCCACCATCGGGCAAACGTATTACATGTACCAGAAAAAAGACGGGAATTATCTGCTGTCGTTGGTTTCCGCCAAAGAATGGGGTAATAGTATGCCATATCAATCGTTTATTTCAGCAGTAAAACTTTTGGCAGATCATACCTGGGTAGAGATGTAGGAAAACGGAACATCTTCGTTTTTCTGATCCATCTAAAAATTGCCCCTCGTTATAAAAATGTTGTAAAAAAACCAACACCCGTTTTACAACTGTCTTTTTTTATCTTTACAATGATGAAAAAAATATTGACGATTGTTTTATGCTCCCTCGTTTGCAGCTTATCGTACAGTCAAACAGCCAAAGAACTACATGAAACTGCCAAAAGCTTTATGCGTCAGGGAGACCATGCCAACGCTATTATTGTGTTGAACAGGGCTTTACTGCAAGCGCCTAATGATGCACAAATGACAAAAGATCTGGCGCTCAGCTATTACTTCCAGCGAGATAACAGCAATGCCCTCAAAACCATCAACAGTGTATTGGATAAAGACGGATCCGATGATCAAACATATCAGATAGCCGGCCTGATTTACAAACAAGGCAATATGGTGAAGGATGCGGAGAAAATGTACAAGAGGGCATTGAAAAAATTCCCGAACAGTGGCCCACTCTACAATGAGCTAGGAGAATTGCAATGGCAGCAACAAAATTTTGAAGCCATTAAACAGTGGGAAAAAGGGATTGAAACAGATCCTTCTTATTCTAAAAATTACTACAACGCATCCAAATATTATTACCTGAGTACCGATAAAGTATGGGGGCTCTTGTACGGAGAAATTTTTTTAAACATGGAACCACTCAGCAACAAAGCGCCTGAAATCAAAGAATTGCTGTTAGATGGTTATAAAAAATTATTCAGTACAGCATCGCTCGATGTAAATGAAAAAGGAAATTCGCCGTTTGTGAAAGCCTATTTAAAAAATATGAATACCCAGGGCAATATTGTGTCATCAGGCATCAGCGCCGAAACCCTCAGCATGTTGCGCACCCGTTTTATTTTAGATTGGTTCAATTCGCCCGACAGTCCGTCATTCAGGCTATTTGCTCATCAGCAGCAGTTGCTGCGCGAGGGCTTGTTTGAAGCCTACAACCAATGGTTGTTTGGCAGCACCCAAAACCTGAGTGCATATCAGCAGTGGATCAATAACCATGCTACCGAATACCATGAGTTTCTACAATTTCAGAAAGGGCGAATCTTCAAAATGGCCAGCGGGGAATACTACAAATAAAAAAATTTATTAATGTTTAAACATTAATAAATAAAAATTGCCTATTTTCGTATTTCTAAAAAACGAACGAAATGAAAAAAATTGTATTGTTCTTATCTGCGGCAGTATTTGTAACAGCCTGCAACAGCTCAACTGAAGGCGATAAAGCCACTACTACTGATGCACAAACAGTAGCTTCTACCGAAGGCGACGTATTTGCTATTGATTCTACCACTACCGTTACCTGGGTGGGTTCTAAACCTGTAGGCGACAGTCACGATGGCACTTTCAAAGTATCGGAAGGTTCTTTAACAGTAAAAGACAATGTTTTAACTGCAGGTAATTTCGCCATCGACATCAACTCTTTGAATAACTTAGATTTGGCTGGAGATGCAGATTCAAAAGGCAAATTGGAAGGTCATCTGAAAAGTGCTGATTTCTTTGATGTGTCTAAATACCCTACTGCAAAGTTTGAAATCACAGGTGTTGAAGTATTTGTAGCAGACAGCGCCAGCAAAGATTTGAAAATAGCGGGTGCTACCCACACTATTAAAGGTAACCTGACTTTGAAGGACAGCACCAAAAACATCGCTTTCCCTGCCAAAGTAGCTGTTACAGCAACTAAAGTAACTGCAGTGGCAGACTTTAACATCGACCGAACCTTATGGGGCATGAACTACAAAGGCCCGAACAACCCGCAAGATTGGATCATCAATAGAAATGTAAATATTAAACTGAACATTTCAGCTACTAAAAAATAATATTTTTTGTTTGATTTAATTTATGCCATCCGTCCTTTGGGCGAATGGCTTTTTTTTTATTATCTTAGTCCTTGCCAATGTAAATAAATAGCACGATCAACCTGATCGCAACGTCTTATCTTGGCCATTACTTAAACTAAAAGAAACCCAAGCCATGAATGACCAGTCTAGAATTTTTGATTTTTTATACCAGCAGCTACAAAATTTTCCAAAGCCAGACATGTTTGCCGGAAAAATTGACGGTACCTATGTCCCTATTTCTACTCAAGAGGTAGCTGATCGGGTAAACCGATTAAGTGCTGCATTGCTGAATATGGGATTGCGTGGCGGAGACATGCAGGTGGAGAACCAGGATAAGATTGCCATCATCAGCAAAAACAGGCCCGAATGGTTGGTATTAGACCTCGCTTGTCAGCAAACCGGTATAATATTGTGCCCCATTTACCCCACCACAAACATCAATGAGATGGAATACATCTTTAATGATGCAGCCATCAAATATGTTTTTATAACGGGAGAGGATATTTTAGAAAAAGTAAACAATATCAGAAACAATGTTCCATCATTGTTGGGTGTATTTAGTTTTGATGAAATGCAGGGTGTTGATGATTGGGAAAAATTAATGCATTCCATAACTGCTGCTGATCTGGAAGCGGTAGAAACCGCCAAACAATCCATTCAGGCACATCATTGTGCTACCATCATTTACACATCTGGTACCACCGGTAAACCAAAAGGTGTGATGCTTAGTCACCGTAATTTGGTGAGCAATGTAATCAATTCTGTAAATACGTTTCCTTTTCCACGTCATACCAATGGAAAGGCACTTAGCTTTTTACCGCTCAATCATATTTTTGAAAGGATGGCTTCGTATATCTATATCAATAGTGGCATATCTATTTATTATGCAGAAAGTATGGATACCATTGGTGAAAACTTAAAAGAGGTGCAACCATCGATTTTTACGACCGTACCCAGACTGCTAGAAAAAGTATATGAAAAAATCATGAGTAAAGGAACAGAACTAACCGGCATTAAAAAGAAATTGTTTTACTGGGCGGTTGAACTCGGTGAAAAGTACGACAATATTGAGCCCGGAAGCTTTATTTACCGAACACAATTAAAGCTAGCCAATAAAATCATTTTTAGCAAATGGAGAGAGGCTCTTGGTGGAAATGTAGAATGTATCATTACCGGAGGCGCAGCGTGTCAGGTTAGATTATTAAGAATCTTTAACGCCGGCAATATCAATATTTATGAGGGGTATGGACCAACTGAAAATAGTCCGGTGATCAGTGTGAACTGCCGTTTTGAAGGCGGAAGAAAATTTGGAACGGTGGGGCCAGTTATCCAAGGGCAGGAAGTGAAAATGGAACCTGATGGAGAAATCTGTGTAAAAGGACCAAGTGTGATGATGGGCTATTACAAACAGCCCGAACTTACAGCAGAGACCATTATTGATGGATGGTTGCATACGGGTGATATTGGTGTGATTGAAGATGGAAAATATTTAAAAATTACAGACCGTAAAAAAGAACTGTTTAAAACAAGTGGTGGTAAATATGTGGCGCCACAGCCGATTGAAAACAAAATGAAAGAATCTCCATTTGTTGAGCAGATCATGATAGTGGGGTCAGACGAAAAATTTGTCGGCGCACTAATCGTTCCGTCTTTGCCTAATTTAAAGGAGTGGATGCAACAAAAGGGTATTGCTTTTACGACCACAAAGGATGCCATCAATCATCCCAGGGTGTTGGGTTTGTACAGAGAATTGATTGAGTCATTCAATAAATTTTTTAACCATGTGGAGCAGATCAAAAAATTTGAATTGTTACCTGAAGAGTGGAGCATCGACAGCGGTGAAATGACCCCTAAGCTCTCCCTGAAAAGAAAAATTATAATGGAAAAATACAAAGAAGTGGTTAAAAGAATTTATGCATAAAAAAGGCCGGCAAATCTGCCGGCTCAATTTTTGAGTGTTGCTGGTCTAAATAATTTCAGGTAGTTGTTTTAACTTACAAAAGATGTTGGATAAGTTCCCGGTGGTTTTTCTGGGGATTTAATGTTGTGTAGCTGCAATATAAGTTTGAATGAGCGAGGGTATTTTTTCGAACTCGCTGCTTTTGTCTATAAAATGGTTGGCACCCATAGATTTGCAAAGAATTTTATAATAACGACTTACCCTGTTGGTGAGCATTATCGTGAATACATGCGGGTATTCCGCTTTGATAAGCGAGAGCAATTCAATGCCGTTTTTACCGGGCAATTGAATGTCTAATAAAACCAATTCTGGATGATATTGTTTCATTTTCTTCTGAGCAGCGGCGTAAGAATTAGCTGTTGCTATGTGAACTGGCATAGAGGATTCTTTCAGCATATCGCTTAACCTTTCCACCACCAGTTCAGAATCATCTACAATGAGAATTTGCATCATCTTTCCACTCTTTTAAGCTCGTCGATTAGGTGGAATAAATCTACCATTCCCATCTATCATAAATTGTAACAGATTTACAAAATTGCCTGTAAAGCAAAGAAAAGTTAGGAGTAGAATAATCACTACATTGATTAAATGAGTTTGTTTTGGATAGCGTAAAGCGTAAGGTCTGCGTTGGTTTTCATGTTCATTTTGCTGAGCAACCTGGTTCGATAGGTACTCACGGTGGTTACACTCAGGAACATGGATTCTGCAATTTCAGTTACTGATTTGCCGGAGGCCAGTAATTTGAGAACGTTAAACTCTCTGTCGGAAAGAGTTTCATGCGGCAGTTTTGAAGTGTTCTGGTCAAGCACAGAGGCCAGTTTTTCTGCAATGGAATCTGTGATATATTTTTTCCCTAGCATCACTTTCTGAACAGCCACTACCAATTCGTCTGGCGCCATGTCTTTGCTCAGGTAACCTGAGGCGCCTGCTCTAAGCACTCTAATGGCATATTGCTCTTCGGGGTGAATGCTTAAAATAAGTACGGGAAGTTGTGGTCTTATTTGTTTTATTTGTTGCAAAGCTTCTAATCCGCTTCTGCCGGGCATACTCAGGTCGCTGATGACCAATTCCCAATCTGACTTTATAATTTTTTTGATGAGTTCTTCTGCATCCGACACTTCCTCTACCTGCGCGGAAGGAAATCCTTCTAATAGGATCTGTTTAAGACCCCGTCTTACTACGGTATGATCATCTGCGATTAAGACCCTAAACATAATAAAAATTAATTTGATTTGTTTAAAGGTACAATAATAATAACGGAAGTCCCCTTACCGGGATTACTGGTGATTTCGTAAGAGCCGCCCATCAGTAATGCCCTTTCTTTCATCCCCAATAAACCAAGCGTTTTTTTATGCCCAATTTCGTTGATTAAAAAACCTTGTCCGTCATCCGTAATATGCAACACCAGTAAATTGTCTTTGATTTGTAAAAAGGAAGTCAATTTGGTAGCAGCCGCATGTCTTAATACATTGGTTAAACACTCCTGGTAAATGCGAAAGATGCCAGTGGCTACATCTGGTTCTACATCAGCAATGGACACGTTGCTGCTGAAATTGCAAATAATTTCAGACCTTTTTTCAAAATCTTCACTTTGCCATTCCATGGCGGCTACCAAACCGAGATCATCCAAAATACTGGGCCTAAGTGCCGTAGAAATTCTCCGAACCGTTTTAACGGTGGTATCGATGAGTGTAATTGTTTCAGCAATCTTAGTTTTTATAGCTACATCCTCGGATTTTATTCGTTTGTTGAGCCAGGAAATATCCATTTTAAGTCCGGTGAGTTGCTGTCCCAATTCATCATGAATTTCCCGGGCAATATGTGTTCTTTCCATTTCCCTTACTTTTTCGAGATGCGTTGCCAATTCCCTAAATTCTTCTCTTGATTGTTGCAAAGCAACTTCAGCTTTAATTTTTTCGGTTACATCGATCACCAATATCAATCGGGCATCAGCGCCTTCATAAAAAATATCATGAGTTAAAACGTCCATTTGCACTAAACTACTATCCTTCTTTTGGTGTGTCCAGATACCTGCATGATGAATCCCCATTTTTCCTTCTGATGGATAATTTTTTAAAGTATCTATCTCGTTTACCGGCCGAATGTCGTAAGCGGTCATTTTCAGAAATTCTTTCTTGCTGTAACCATAAAAATCAATGGCAGCTTTGTTTACATCCAGGAATTGTCTTTCTGGTATGGACAACATCCACATGGGCATTGGGTTCTGTTCGAACAGCAAACGATATTTGTGTTCAGATGTTTTTAAAGCCTCCTCTATTTTTTTTCTTTCTGTAATGTCCCTCACCATGGAAAGAATCCTGCCGTCAGCTAAAATTTGTGCACTGATCTCTACTTCTAGGAACGAGCCGTTTTTACATACAAAATTACGTTCATTGATGACGACCTCACCGTTCAATAGAGCCGCTATTTTGGACGGGTATTTTTCTACATCCTTGGGCTCCATTAAATCGAAAACGGTTTTTTGTAACAATTCCTCTCTGCTGTATCCGGTCAACTTCGAACCTCTGCTGTTGACGTCTAAATATTCCCCTTCTATATTGCTGATAAATATTCCGTCAGATGCTTGCTCAATAATCGTTCTGTATTTTTCCTCACTTTGCAATAGTTGTTGCTGTGATTTTACTTTTTCCGAAATATCAATTCCTACACCTAACAGGCAAAGCTCCCCTTGGTAACGAATGATTCGTCCATTAAAAAAATAAGGAATGGTACTGCCGTCTTTACAACGGAACCCTGCTTCCAAATCGTCTTTGCCATGAGTAAATACGTTATTAATGGTGGCTTGCGCACTGGCTTTTTCGTCGTCATTAAACAAATCAGCCGGGTGCAGTGTGGACATTTCTCCATTAGAATATCCGGTAACATCCAAAAAGTTTTTATTCCAGCGATAAAATTTTCCTTCCGTATTAAAGAGGTAAAAAATGCCGGGTAAACTATCAATCAGCGTATCAGACAATTTTTTTTCCAGTATGATGAGATCTTCATTCTTTTTCTGCAAGGTAATATCTGTCATCGCCCCCAACATTCTTACAGGACTGCCTGATTCATTGTAAATAATATTGGCACGGTCTTTAAATATTAGCATATTGTCATCCGCTGCATACATCCTGAATTGTTGGATGCAGTTACTTTCTTTAGCATCAATGGACGCTTGTATATTTTTGGAGAAATATTCTTTGTCTTTTGGATGCATTCTTTCAAGGAATTGGTCAAAAGGAATCAGATCTCCAACAGACAGATCAAAAAGGGCAGAAAAAACTTCATTTCCCCAAATGTTATTCTCCAACATGTTCCAATCCCATATGGCATCATTAGTAGCTTTCGCCACCAACAAAAAACGTTCATTTGAAATTTTTAATGCATTCTCTGATGCTTCTAACATTGCCATAGATTTTTTTCGGTCGGAGATATCTATCAATGTTCCTAGAATGGCGGTTTTGCCTTTGTATTGGATCACCGATCCAAATACTTCCACATTAAATAATTTACCCCCCTTTGTAACACCCCGCATTTCATAATTCATACTTTCCAAATTTCCTTTTAATCTTGACTGAATATTCTCCATCACCACTTGATGATCATCCTTGTAAATAAAATCTAAGATAGATTTTCCTGCCAATACTTCTTCTACACTGTAACCTGCCATCTGGGCCATCACAGGATTAATATAAATAAAACGATCACCCTGAATAATGTAAACCCCCACCATAGAATATTCTACCAGCGTCCGGAATTTTTCTTCCGCCTCTTTTAATTCATTTTGTACTTTTTTTCTTTCAGTGATGTCGTGGTAATACACCGATACCCCATCAGGGGACGGATAGATGAGGTCTTCAAACCAGCAATCAAATGTAGAATAATAGAGTTCGATGCGAATCGACTGATTTGTACTTTTAGCCTCCTGCAGGGCGTGGTAAAAGGGTTCATTTACCACATCGGGATTTTCATTCCAAATATTTTTTCCAAGCAGTGCCTCCATGGATTTACCATGAAGTTCCGCAGCTTTTTTATTTACGTAAGTGTAGTTCCAATCGTTGTCTAACGCAATAAAAGCATCCGTGATACGATCAAACACCGTGTTAAGTTCAGCCACTTTAGTAGCCACTTCATTTTCTAAATTTACGGTTAGTTTTTGAAGTTGTAATTCTGCAGTCTTTCTTTTGCTGATATCCCGAACTACATAAACAGAGCCCACATTTTTATCATCGTCATTTTTAATGGAAGAGATAGACAAATCAGTATAAATAATAGACCCATTTTTATGCTGTTGAATCATCTCCCCTTTCCAGGTATCTTTACCAGAAGTTAAATCAAATAACTCCTCCGTGCGGTTGTTGGCAGAACCTCTAAACACACTAAACACGTCTTTTCCCAGCACTTCTTCTTCTTTATAACCGTACAATTGTTCTGCATAAAAGTTCCAATTGGTAACCCTGTTTTGAATATCCGTTGTTAGTATAGGATCAGAAATATTACGGATCAGTGAAGCGTTGTATTTCAGAAGAATTTCGGCATCTGATAATTTATTAAAGTCTTTATCAATGGTATAATACGTAAATAGTAAAATGATCATAAATACCACAGCCAATAAAAATATTCTTTGGGAAATAGCCTTTGCAAAAGCTGCACGTTTTTCGTTGGCTTCTTGAAGCAGCACCATATCTTTCCCTTCTAAGGAAGAGAGACTGGTATCAATTTTATCAGACAGTAATTTACCTTTTTTCTGTAAAATAATAGCTCTTACAGAATCGTAACCGTAACGCCTTTTCACATCTACTAAATTGGTTACGAGCGTAATTTTTTTACTAATCAAAAGTTGAAGGGAATCAATAGCAGTGGCGATAGCAGGTTCAATAGTTTGCAGTTTTCTTAAGGCATTCGTATCTTTTCTTAAACCAGTCATGCCTTTATAGTAATCATCCAAAAAGTCTTCATCGCCTGTAATAACATACCCTCTCTCGCCGGTTTCTATCGCTCTGATTTTATTATGCAAATTTTCGAAGAGCAAACGCCTGTCAAGCACTTGTTTTACCGCTACTGTTTCTCTGTTAGCCGATTCCATGTTGATGAATGTTGTGAACAGGAGGTATCCAACTCCGAGGATGGCCAGCAAATATGCGCCAATGATTCTTTTATAAAAATACTTTTTTTTCATATTTGGGTGATCATTAAAGAGACTAATAAATAACCATTAAAAGCTCCAAAGAATTAAAATAATAAAGTACTATACCTTTGACCAATTACTTCATTGCTTAAAGTTAAACCATTCGTTGGTATTTTTTTTAAGGTAAAATTACGTGTATGAAATACCCTTTAGATGGAATAAGCGTTCTATTGATTGAAAATGATGCAGAAAAGAGTGCTGTCTTTCTCCGAATACTTAACAATTCAGATCTCCTGATCAGGGAAATCAACGTAGCAGCCAGTTATACCGCTGCAGAGCAATATCTTGGTCAAACTCAACCCAATATAATTTTTTCGTCAATTTTACCAGGGGATGATATTAACCAGCAATTCATCGAAAAACTGAAAGAATTATCAATACTTATTCCGTTGATCACCATCTCTGGTGAAGCTGAAGAAGGTTACCGGGAACGTTCGTTATCCATTGGCGCAGATGATCATTTGTTCCGCAATGAAATTTCAGAAGCCGTGTTGAGAAAAACTATTCAGTACAGCATCGAACGAAAAAAAAGTAATGAAGCCTTAAGAGAAGCCATTGAAAGATATTATTTGGTGGCCAATGCAACAAATGACATTGCCTGGGATTGGGACTTAAACAAACGACGTGCATTTTGGGTCGGCAATGGCATCCAACATATTTTAAAATACGATGAGAAAGAAAAAATTGTGGATACTGATTTTTGGGAATCGCAATTACACCCAGATGATAAAGAACGAGTATTGGATAAATTGAAAATGATTTTCTCAGAAGCGAAATTGGATAAATGGGAAGATGAATATCGATTCAGAAACAACCAGGGTTCTTATAATTATATTTACGACCGTGGTTTTATAGTTTACAAAAATGATGTCCCTGTTAGGATGTTGGGCATCATGGAAGATGTAACTGCTAAAGTGATGTTAGAGAAAAAGTTAGACAATGAGAAAAAATTAAAGCAACAACAAATAACGGAAGCGGTGATCACCGCTCAGGAAAAAGAGCGAACAGAAATTGGAAAGGAGTTACACGACAACGTGAACCAACTACTTAGCGCAAGCAGGCTGTATATTGACGCAGCTGGCAACGATACCAAAAATACTTCTTTTCTTTTATCACAAGCTTCTACGTTTATAAAATCTGCCATTGAAGAAATAAGAACCTTATCTAAAGTATTGCATAGTCCGCTCATCAGCGAATGGGGATTGGCAGAGTCTATCCGCAATCTTTCAGAAGAAATGACGGCTGTAAACGAACTCATGATTGACGTAGATATATTAGAACTGCAGGAAGAAAATTTGAGCGAGAATTTTAAACTCACGCTTTACAGAATGGTGCAGGAGCAACTCACCAATATTTTAAAACACGCGAAAGCAACCGAAGCTTACATCGCTATCAAAACGGATGAACAGATGATCACATTACTTATCAAAGACAATGGCATTGGTTTTGATACCGAAAAGAAAAGAAAAGGAATTGGTATCATCAATATCATTAGCAGAGCCAATATGTATAATGGAAACGTACAATTACAATCTAAATTGGGTGGCGGAAGTTCCCTTTCTGTACAATTCTCAGTCAAGGAAGTATCTATTCATAATGTTTATGTGAATTTGAACGACAATACAGAGTAAATGATTCTTTCGCTATTTTTGATCAGCCAACTTTTTTAATTGGATTACATCTGTTCCCAATTTTTAATACTTGGGCCATAAAAGAACATTTTATTGAATCAGCAAATGGAAGGAAATAGACTTTACAACAATTCGTTTAAATTATGAAACGCTTTTTATTAATCGACGACCATGTAGTGGTTAGATCTGGCTTAAAATATATTTTATCAGACCTCTTCAAACCCTGCGAAATTGATGAGGCTGAAGACGGTGACAGCGCCACCGAACAACTCAGACTTCAGGAATATGATCTGGTGATGTTAGACATAAAAATGCCTAATACCAATACGCTGCAATTGATGGAATACATCAAAATCACCTACCCCCATTTAAAGGTGATCATCTTTTCAATGAACTCGGAGACCATTTATGCCAAAAGATTTTTAAAAGCGGGAGCTAAGGGATTTGTAAATAAAGATGCCCCGTTAGATGAGGTGGTAAAAGCCATACAACAGGTATTGTCGGGTAAAAAATATATTAGCAGCACCATGATTGACTTACTGGCAGATTTCGGTAGCGGCTATTCTGAAGTAAATTTATTCAACACCTTATCCCCAAGAGAATTTGAAATAGTGCCATTGCTGCTCAAAGGAGATAGCGTTAGTCACATCGCTCAATTGCTAAGTTTACAAGTATCTACCGTAGGTACACACAAAGCCAGAATTTTTGAAAAACTAAAAGTATCTAATTTGATTGAACTAAAGGAATTGGCTACTATTTACGATATTTAAACAGACCTTTTCTATTCATTTGCCAAACTACACTAAGCCTTTTAGTTCTGCAAAAGCCCTTAGGCTACCGATGGCAAATTAGCCGGAACAGTTTTTTCTGCAAATCATCCAACATTTGATATTGAGATAGACCTACTATTGAAACCATTAGAAATAATGAATGAGTTCATCATCCAGCAAATTTGGATAGATTAAGTTATCAACAGCCAAGTTAGTTTGGCACGAATTTACATGGTGGTATCACTATAAAATATTATGATGTATGAAAAAAAATAATTTACTCCTTCTTTTTATTATATGTTTAGCAACGATAACTATGGAGGCCTGCACTAAAAATGACGATGCCCGCTCTACCACCAACCTTCGTGTAAACCTTACCGACGGTCCGATTGATGAATTGGATTCTGTGTACATCGAGATTCTCGAAGTACGTGTTAAGATGGGCAAGGATACGGCAAACAACGCCGACAACGGATGGATAAATTTAGCCACCACTGCTGGTATCTACGATTTACTGAGTTATCAAAACGGTGCTGACACCTTAATTGGCTCAGGTCCGGTACCCACGGGCTACGTTAAGGAAATCCGGCTTATTTTGGGAAACAATAACAGGGTGGTTGATAGCTTTGGAACCGTATATCCACTTACCATACCAAGCGGCAGCGAAAGTGGATTGAAAATAAAGATTAACAAAAACCTCAACGCGACCCTTGACTCGTTGTTGTTAGACTTTGATGCAGCACTTTCTATCAAAAAAGAGGGATCCGGTTACAAGCTACGGCCGGTAATCAAATTAAAATAAATTGTTGGACGTTTTTAACCCAGATAATATTTCCCTTTGGAAAATAGAATTGAAGTAGGGTGATTACTATAGTTGATGGTGTTTTAACGTGGTATTCATGTAACGGCAAATAAATTATTTCGCAAAAAAACCTCTGGATCATTCAACTGTCCAGAGGTTTTTTTATGGGGTAAACGTTGTGGCCTCGCCAAGAATCGAACTTGGATCTGGAGCTTCGGAAACTCTTATACTATCCATTGTACAACGAGGCCAATTGCGGTTTAATACAGGCTACAGGCTATTTACCAAACCCCTGTATGTTGGTGCCAAATATTTTTACGGCGATGGCCAGCAATATTACGCCAAAAAACTTTCTTACCACAATTACACCACTCGGACCCAACGCTTTTTCTATCCATTTCAAAGAACGCAACACAACAAAAATGACGATCAGGTTGATGAGAATGCCTATCAAAATATTGACGTTTTGAAAATTGGCTTTCAACGACATGATGGTGGTCAGTGTACCCGACCCAGCTATCAAAGGAAAGGCAATAGGTACCACACTCCCGCTTTTGGGATTATTGTCGGGTTTAAAAAATTCGAGCCCCAAAACCATTTCAAGTCCCAGAATAAAAATCACGATGCTACCCGCCACCGCAAAAGATTTAATATCTAAACCCAGCAGTCCCAAAAATTCTTTCCCCAAAAATAAAAATAAGATCATCAAGGCACCCGAAGCCAGTGTGGCTTGTAATGACCGGATTTGACCACCCATTTTTTCCTTCAGCGAAATCAACACAGGCGTAGAGCCCAACATGTCAATAACCGCAAAAAGCGTAAATGTCACTGTTATTATCTCCTGGATGGCCAATTTGCTAAAGTCGATCATCTTGTTTTTTTGCAAAGATAACCATGTGAAGGGAATAGGATAAAGTAAGCGTATGGTTAAACCAGCATTGATCTTATCTTGAAATAAAAATAGTAGCAGTATTAAATACTTTTTTTGATGCGTGCCCGTTCAATTTTTATAATGCTGCTACCAAATAAAAGAAGCATTTAAGCATTCCGGATTTAGTACAGAATTGCTTATTGTACAAACCAATCGCGAACCTAATTATAAAGTATTATATTAGAAGACAGATTCA